>Ga0070731_10002077_pt1 | contig 19675 bp, 17 predicted proteins | sample Coa_R1_2_FD_66448 | JGI IMG/M metagenome (GOLD analysis project Ga0070731, IMG submission 66448) | Surface soil microbial communities from Centralia Pennsylvania, which are recovering from an underground coalmine fire - Coalmine... | ecosystem: Environmental > Terrestrial > Soil > Unclassified ... | reverse complement strand
TCGAGCCAGCACTTCCGGGCCGGGTTCGAGCCGGTGGCCGACCGAATCATTACCGCCGACTCGCCCGGGCTCACCACTCTCGACTTGACAACGTTTCCATACCGCCGGCTCACCCGGCCCGTTTGGCCGCTGGACAGGGGCGCCGCCTTCGAGGTGTGACTCTCGCGGGCAAAGTGTCATGCCGGTTCCCCCCTAGCCCCTCGCCGCGACGATGTGACCGGCAGGGCGCGCCGTGGAGGCTGCTCGAACGGCCGCGCCTCACCCTCGTCAATGCGAATTTGGGCCAAGCCTGCGACGGAATTCATGGAGAAAAGACTCCGATTTACCGCGCGGACTACGTACGTCGCCGAGTCAAATCTACGGGGAACTCCGAATGGACACGACGGCTGCGTCGAGTAGGCTATAACCAGACACGCGATGGCGCCACGCGGACAGACCAGACCGTGGCGGAGGGGGGACGCGGTGCCTGCGAATCCGGTAACCTCGCGTTGGGCGCGCGCAAGATGCGCGCGGCCGGCGGCGAGGAGATCGCCCGGGGCTTCCCGCCCGCGATGCACCATGCCCGCCGGGCGTGCCTCTGTGGGCCGCGGGCGGATGGACGCCGCCGCGGGGAAGTTGAACGCGGCGCTGCGGTTCATCGGCAATCCGCTGCCCATGTGGGTCTACGACTTGGCGACGCTGCGGATCCTCGACGTGAATGACGCGGCGCTGGCGCTGTACGGCTATGACCGGGGCGAGTTCGTGGGCCGGTGCGTGACTGAGCTGCGGGGGGCGGAGCGCGCCGGGGACGAAACGGTGTCGATCGCCGCCGCGGATGCCGCGCTCCCCGTCTCGGTGACGCGGTGCCACCGGCGGAAGGACGGCACGCCGATCGATGTGCACATCCTCTCCCGCCTTCTCACGTTCGACCGCCGCCCGGCGGTCCTGGCGGTGGCGCAGGACGTGACGGACCCGCGGTAGACGCCCGGCGGCCGGCTCATCTCAGATCAGCCGTTCAACCCTTCATCGACTGTCGCCCCACCAAACTTTAGGGCTTGGGGCCGTGGTCCGGATCGACGTGGTTGTTGTTGGGGTTCTCTTGTCCATTGTGATTGCCCTGGCCCGGATCACCACCCTCGAATCCGGCAAAGGTCGGACCGACCTTGGCCAGTAGCAGAAGCACTCCTACGATCAATGCAACGAACCAACGCGACTTCATCCGCCTCCCCCTCCCCGTCACACCGCATCAGCGAACTCCAACGATGTGCAGACACTCTACTGGCCGCGCATCGCCACCGTCAATGCAAGTTGATGCCAAGACGGCGACGGATTTCATGGAGCAACGCGACGCCTACTTGATCGCGCCGACCAGCGTAAACAACGGCAGGTAGAACGAGATCACGATGAACCCAACGATGCCGCCCATCACCATGATGAGCATCGGCTCCAGCACGGACGTGAGCGCCGCAACCGCGTATTCGACCTCGGTATCGTAGAAATCGGCCACCTTGGACAGCATGGTGTCGAGCGCGCCCGTGCGCTCCCCGACCGCGACCATCTGCACGACCATCGGGGGAAAGATGCCGCTGGCCTGGAGCGGCGCGGAAATGCTCTCGCCCTCGCGGATGCTGGTGCGCACCGTATCGAGCGCTTTGATCAACACCACGTTGCTGGTGGCCTTCGCGACCACGTCGAGCGCGTGGAGGATGGGCACGCCGCTGTGAATGAGCGTCCCCAGCGTCCGGGAAAAGCGGGCCATGACGACGTTGCGGTTGACCGGGCCAAACAGCGGCATCCGCAGCTTGAATTTGTCGAACCAGCGGCGGCCGTTCGGCGTCCCGATGTAGTAGCGGAAGCCGTACACGGCGACGACGAAGACGATCAGGAACACGTACCAGTACTGCCGGCTGGTCACGGTGAACCAGATCAGGAAGCGGGTCGGCAGCGGCAGGGGAACGCCGAGGTCCTTGAACACGTCCACGAACTTCGGCAGGATGAAGAACACGATGAACCCGACGATGCCGCCGGCCGCCGACGCGACCAGGATCGGATAGACCATCGCCGACTTGACCCGCTGGCGCAGCGCGAGCTCCTTCTCGAGGAAGCCCGACAGGCGGCCCAGCACGTCGTCCAGGGCCCCGCCGGTCTCGCCGGCCCGCACCATGTTGACGTAGAGCTGGTTGAACGCCTCCGGGTGCGCCGCAAGCGCGTCCGACAGCGGCACGCCGCCCTCCACTTCCGTCTTGACCTTGGCGAGGACCTCGCGCAGACGCTGGTTCGTCGTCTGCGCCTGCAGGATCGCCAGACTCGCGATGATCGTCAGGCCGGCGTTGATCATCGTCGCCAGCTGGCGGGTGAACACGGTCAGATCCTTCAGCTTGACGCCCTGGAGGCGCGCCAGCAGGTCTTCGACCTTGGGCTGCGTCGCCCGCCGTTTGAGCGACGTGATGAGGTAGCCCATCTCCTGCAGGCGTGAGATCGCCGCGACCTCCGTGTCGCCGTCGATCGCGCCGGAGATCATCTTCCCCGCCCCGTCCCGTCCTACGTATGCGTACGTTGCCACAGCCACTCCCCCCGAACGCCGTTACTGGTCCCCGGTGACGAAGACCACGCGCAGCAGTTCCTCAACCGTCGTGACGCCCTCCAGTACCTTCTGCACACCGTCCTCGCGCAGCAGACGCATCCCGCCTTCGTGCGCCGCCGCGCGCAGCTGATCCGACGAGGCGCCGTCGAGGATCAGCGAGCGCAGCCGGTCGTTCATCATCATGAGCTCGAAGACGCCCAGCCGTCCCCGGTACCCCGTCATGCGGCAGGAGTCGCATCCGCGGCCGCGGTACAGCTTCAGGCCGCTGTGCTCCGCCGGGTCGAGCCCGAGCCGCCGCAGCGCGTCCGCCGGCGGCGTGTACGCCTCCTTGCAGTGGGCGCAGATCACGCGGATCAGCCGCTGCGCCAGGACGCCGATCAGCGAGCCCGTCACGAGGAACGGCTCGACGCCCATGTCCGCGAGGCGCGTCGCCGCCCCCGGCGCGTCGTTGGTATGCAGCGTCGTCAGGACGAGGTGTCCGGTCATCGCCGCCTGCACCGCGATCTGGGCCGTCTCGCGGTCGCGGATCTCGCCGATCAGCACGATGTCGGGATCCTGACGCAGAATGCTGCGGAGACCGCCCGCGAACGTGAGCCCGGCCTTGACGTTCACCTGAACCTGGTTGACCCGGGGAATCTGGTACTCCACGGGATCCTCGACGCTCACGATGTTGCATTCCGGCGTGTTGATGCGCTCGAGCGACGTGTACAGGGTCGTCGTCTTGCCGCTGCCGGTCGGTCCGGTGACGATGATCATCCCGTAGGGCTTGGTGATCAGGCCTTCCCACGCCCCCAGCAGGTCGCTCGGCATCCCGATCCGGCTGAGGGAGACCTTGGTGCTGGACTGGTCGAGGAGCCGGATGACGATCTTCTCGCCGAGCACCGTCGGAAGCGTGCTCACGCGCAGGTCGTACTCCTTGCCTTCCAGGCGCAGGTGGATGTGGCCGTCCTGCGGCACCCGGCGTTCCGCGATGTCGAGGTTCGCCAGGATCTTCACGCGGGAAATCAGCGCGGCCTGGATCTGCTTCGGCGGTGACATGATATCTTGCAAGAGGCCGTCGACGCGGAACCGCACCTTCACCTCGCGCCGGTGCGGCTCGAGGTGGATGTCGCTCGCCCCCGCGCGGACGGCCTGATGAATGATCTGGTTGACGACGCGAACGATCGGCGCCTCCTCGACCATCGACCGGAGACGCTCGACCGTGACCTCTTCGGTGCGGGTCGGATCGTCGAGAATCTCGGATTCGATCGCCGGCCCCTGGGCCTTGAGCAGCTCTTCGACGTCGTGGACGAGCCCCTGGAACTTGCCCTGCAGCCTGCCCACGTCGTCGGGGCTGGCGATGATGATCTCGACGTCGAGCCCGGTCAACAGTCGAATGTCGTCGATCGCGACGACGTTGGAGGGATCCGGCATCGCGACGACGAGCCGATCCTGCTTGCGGTCGACCGCGATCACGCCGTGCCGCTGCGACAAATACGCCGGAATGAGACGCGCGACCTCGGGGTTGATGCTGTCCTCGGCCAGCTCGGTGTAGGGCAGCCCCCACTGCTGCGCGACCGCCCGCGCGAGGTGGCGCTCCGTGACGACGCCCATCTCCACGAGCACGCGGCCGAGGCGGCCTTTGCTCTGGCGCTGCACCTCAAGCGCCTGCCGCAGCTGATCGTGCGTGATGACGTTGTGCGACAAAAGGATTTCGCCGATCGGTTCAATGCGCGGCAGGGCGGGCTTGCCTTCGCCGGCCGCGCCCGGCGGCACGCCGGGGCCGTCGATCGAGCCCGGCGGCATCGCCCCCGGACGGCCGGGCTGGCCGTTCGAAGGACCGACGGAACCGGAGCCGCGCGGCGGCGCCGCGGGCGGGGCGGCGGGACGTCCGGGACGCATGGACACATTCGCCGGATGCTCGAGGCTGTCTCCGCGGGCCGCGCCGTTGCCGTTCCCGTTCCCGTTGCCGTTCGCGGGATGCCCGGCACCGTCGGGTGAGACCGGCGCCGGCACGGCCGCGGGATCGACCGCGTGGCCGTCGGACGGCGGCGCGGACGTGCCGCCGCCGAGCCATCTCGGCCAAATCACATTGCGGGTAGGACGTTCCACGCCGAAGCCGGGTCCCTAGGCTCGCTCTGTGCGGCCGTGCCCGTTGTGCGACCGCGCGGCGAGCGGTACGGTGCCGGCCGTCGAGCCCGCAACGTGGGCGCCGCTCCCCGCCTTGGCGGTGGCGCGGGCGCCCTCGAGGACGTCGCGTCTCGGCTGGGGCGCGTGCCCGGAGGCCGCCTCGACGGCATCGGCGGCCCCCTGCAGCGAGGCGCCGGAGGCCGGAGACGGGCTCACGGCGAGACTGGGCTGCGCCGCGAGGAACGCCTTGATGCCCTGCAGGCTCATCCCTTCCTGGTCGACCAGCCGGCGGATCAGATGCACCAGCCGGAGATCGCGCGGCGAATACAGCCGGTGGCCGCCCTTGCTGCGCGCGGGCTCGAGCAGATGGTATTCCGACTCCCAGCTGCGAAGCCGGCGCGCGTCCACCCCGGTCAACGAGGCCACCGTGCGGATCGGATAGATCGGTAGATCGTCCTGTGTTACCACCGCCCCCACCTCCTGGATGGTCACGACGCGGCGGCGGAGGAGCCCAGGCCGGCCGCGCGAAGCGGTTCGGCCAGATGCCGCAGCGCCGCGGCGAGCAGCCGCGATACGTGCCGCTGTGAAACGCCCAAACGCTGGGCGACTTCGCTCTGGGTCAGGTCCTGATAGTAGAGGTAGTACACGACCTGGCGCTGGAGGTCGGCGAGGCGCTCCATCGCGTGCATGAGTACGATCCGGTCCTCGACGGGGAGCTGCAGCGAGACGTAGCGCTGATGGGCGATCATGTCCGGCCGGACGTCGTGCTCTTCCGTCATGTCGGTCATCGACCGGACCCGGATCTGGCTGTGCGCGTCGAGCACCTCGCGAACGCCCGCCTCGGTCATGTTCATCGCCCCCGCGATCTCGGCGACCGTCGGCGTGCGGCCGAGCTCCTGCTGGAGCCGGCCGACCGCCGCCGTGAGGTCGGCGTAGATCTTGCGCACCCACCGCGGCGCGCGCACCGCCTCGAGCCCGTCACGGAGGAAGTGCCGGATCTCCCCCGCGACGTGGTGGAACGCGTAGGTCTCGAACTTGACGCCCCGCGTCGGGTCGAACGTCGTCACCGCGTGGATCAGGCCGATCGAGCCGATCTGCACGAGGTCCTCGAGCGGCGCGCCGGGACGCACGTAGCGCCGGGCGATCCGGTGGACGAGCGGCAGATATCGAAGAACCAGTTTCTGGTGCAGCGCGCGATCCTGCGTGCGCCGGTAGGTCTGAAACTGCTCGAGAATCTCCGCGGCGTCGCCTCCGTCGACCTCGGCTGTGCCGCCTCGCGGATGCCCCTCTCCGTTGCCCGCATGGCGGCTGTGGTCGCGAACGGCCTCCGGCGCGGCCCCTGCCCCCGGCGCCTGCGCGGCGGCCTGCCGCTGGACCCGGCTCCCCCGTCCCGAACCGCTCGCCGTCTCCACGATTCCTTGCTGCCCGGTCGCGTCGCGTCCCATGATCGTCCCCCCCCGTGGGTGGTGCTCAGCTTATCCGGCGCCCGGCCGGGGCGAACCCCCGCAACCGGAGCCGTAGATCGTTGGGACTCTCCGCGGACTCGAGCGCCGTCTCGACGCTGATGAGCCCGCGCTGGTAAAGATCGAAGAACGAGTCGTCGAACGTCTGCATGCCGCCGTCGTGGCCCTCCGACATGGCCTGGCGGAGCGCCCCGATGTCTCCCCGCCGGATGAGATCGCGGACCCGCGGCGTCGCGCGCAAGATTTCCACGCCCGGGACCATCCCGCTGCCGTCCGCGCGCGGCACGAGCCGCTGCGCAACGATGCCCACCAGGGTGGAGGCGAGGCGCAGAAACATCTCACCGTGGATCTCCGGCGGGAAGAAATGGAGCACGCGATCGAGCGCCTGGTTGGCGTTTATGGTGTGCAGCGTGCTGAGGACCAGGTGACCGGTCTCCGCAAAGTACACGGCGGCCTGGGCGCTCTCGGCGTCGCGCATCTCGCCGATCAGGATGACGTCCGGCGTCTGACGCAGCGCCCCGCGCAGCGCCGAGACGAACGAGTCCGCGTCCGCACCGACTTCGCGCTGGCTCACGATGCTCTGCCGGTCGGCGTGCAGGTACTCGATCGGGTCCTCGATCGTGATGATATGGCCCGACACGGAGCGGTTGCGGTGGTCGATCATCGCGGCGAGCGTCGTCGACTTGCCGGACCCGGCCGGACCGGTGACCAGGACGAGCCCGCGCGGCGTGAGCGCGAGCTCCGCGACCACCGCGGGCAGCGCCAGTTCCTCGAACGACGGAATGTCCTGGCGGACGCGGCGCGCGACGAGGGCCGTGGTCCCGCGCTGCAGGTAGACGTTGATGCGAAACCGGCCGAGCGACGGCTCCCAGTATGCGAAATCTGCGTGCCCGGCGCGCCGGAGCGCCTCGCGCTGCGCGTCGTTCATGATTCCCGTCAACAGGTCATCGAGCGCCGAGGACGACGGCGCGGGCAGCCCCGACGATTCGACGGCGCCGGAGATCCGGAACATCGGGGGGGTGTCCGCTTTGACGTACAGGTCCGACGCGCCCCGGTCGGCCGTCGCCCGCAGCAGGTCCTCGACCGTGTACGGCAGGCCGGTCATTGGCCGTCCCGCTCCCCGACCGCCGCGGCCGGCCCGACATGGCGCAGCGCCGCCACCGCGGGCTTGGCCGCCGGAACCGGCGCCGCCGCGGGGCGCGAGGGATTACCGGCGGCGAACGCGTCGCGGTCCACGGCCCGGATAAAGGCGTCCTCCGGTGAGATGAGCCCGCGCCGCAAGAGGTCCCGCAGGCACTGGTCGAGGCTGATCATGCCCTCCTTCGCGCCGGTCTCGATCATCGACGGAATCTGGAACGTCTTGCCTTCCCGGATCAGATTTCGGATCGCGGACGTGGCGATCATCAGCTCGATCGCGGCCACGCGGCCCCGCCCGTCCACCCGGGGAATCAGGGTCTGTGCCAGGACCCCGAGCATCGCCTCGGACAGCTGGACCCGGATTTGCTCCTGCTGGTGCGGCGGGAACACGTCGATCACGCGGTTGATCGTCTGCGCGGCGCTGTTGGTGTGCAGCGTCGCCAGCACGAGGTGCCCGGTCTCGGCGGCGGTCAAGGCCATGGCGATCGTTTCCAAATCCCGCATCTCGCCGACGAGGATGATGTCGGGGTCTTCGCGCAGCGCGCTGCGCAGCGCCGCGGAGAAGGAGTTGGTGTGGGGTCCGACCTCGCGCTGGTTGACGATGCAGCTCTTGTGCTGGTGCACGAACTCGATCGGATCCTCGATCGTGATGATGTGGTCGGGCCGTTCGGTGTTCATCAGATCGATCATCGCGGCGAGCGTGGTCGACTTGCCCGAGCCGGTCGGTCCGGTGACCAGAACGAGGCCCCGGTCCTTCATGGCGAGCGTCCGCAGCACGGACGGCATGCCGAGCTGGTCGAGGCTCTTGATGGCGGTCGGGATCAGCCGAAACACCGCCGCCTCGCCGAGGCGCTGCATGAACACGTTCACGCGGAAGCGGCCGACGTTCTGGAGCTCGAGGGATAGGTCCAGGTCATGGGTATCTTCGAACCGGGCCTTATGGTCGTCGGTGAGCACGTCGTAGAGCATTTCGTGGAGCGAGGCCGCGGTCAGCGCGGGGTAGTCCAGACGGACCAGCTTGCCGTGGATTCGAAGCGACGGCGGCGTGCCGACGGTCAAATGAAGGTCGGACGCATCTCGGTCGCGGGTCAGGATCAGCAGTTCCGTGATATCCATCGGGCCCCCCGGCCGCAAGTCCTGAACGCTCAACCGCCGGGAAGCTGTTGCCCGCGCGAACGTGCCGCGCAGTGATGGAGTGGAGGGTGCGAGTGCGGCCGTGGGGGGGGTAAACGAAAAGCTCCCCGCGGCCACGGGGAGCGTCGAGGTGCCAGCTTTGGCAACCCGGCCGACTTGCCAGGTAAAACGCTACCTGGCCAGTCCCGTGGCTTTGCGTCCCCAGATCTCTCTGGGTTTGCCCCTACAAAGCGATACTGCTATTAAATTGTCCCCACAAGTTAATCACAATCGGAGAAAAAAGTCAATGGGCCTCCCCAAGACCTACGCGAAATCGTACCTGGGCCGGCGGGCCAGGCACGTCGACCCGCCGCCGGCCCGGAACATCCGTTACTGCAGCCGCCAGATCGCCCGGGCCTGCCCCGGCCGGAACACGAAAACCCGCCCGATCTTTGCACTAAACTGCCCGGCGGCCGGCAGGTATTCGGACTCGAACGCGATGCCGCGGCTGTCGTAGATCATCGTCCGGCTGCGAAGCGGCAGCTCGAGGACGGCCTGGGGATCCTGGTACGCGGCGGTCACTTGGTCTTGCGTCGAGCCGACGCCGACCCGATCGATCGTCCGTGTATGAGGATCGTCGGTCCCTACCGCCCACACGATGCTGGACGTGGGGAGATAGACGATGAATATCCGCGGAGTCGATGACCATGATCTCTCTTCCAGCTGCGGGCGAAACACGAGATCCGTGCCGCTCGGCCTCGTCTCGGTGATCTGGGAGTCGCCCATGACCCACACATAGTCCGCGACTTTCCCATCGACCGTCCATTGACCGACGCCGAGGCCGGGCACGACGAGAAAAATCGACGGCGTGGCCTGCGGCGCGGCCGGCTGCGCAAGCGCGCCGGCCGGCAGCGCCAGCATCAGAATCATCATCACCCGACCGGCGTTCAGAATGCCCCGCATTGCTCCCCTCCCATCCCCAACTCGGTGACTAATGCAGCAGCGCCTCGATCTGTTTGGTGAGCTCCTCGGCTCCGTCCTTGCCGGTGAACCCGCCCGTCAGGGCGACCCCGCCGATGCGGCCGTCCGCGCGAATGAAGAACGTCGTCGGCAGCCCGGCGACGTGGTACATCTGTGCGACCTGCCCGCGCTCGTCGCGGGCGGCAGGATAGCTCACGCCGCGCGCGGCCAGGAAGGTCCGGCTGGCCGCCCAGGTGTCGGTCGCCCCATCGATGCCGATCACGACGACGCCGCGGGCCTGATACGTCCGGTAGGCGGCCTCCAGCGCGGGCATCTCCGCCCGGCACGGCGGGCACCACGAAGCCCAGAAATTGAGAATGATCGGATGTCCGCGGAACCGGTCGAGCGAGATCGGCGCGCCGGCGTATGCGGGCGCGGTGAACGCGGGCGCGATGGCGCCGGGGTCGGTCCCGACACGCGCGCGCGGCGCCACGGTCTCGTCGGCCACCTCGCCCGCGGCGGTGTGCGTCACCGCGCGGAACGCCACGACACCGAGCCCGCACGCGAGCAGGACGAGGACCCCGACCAACGCCGGCGCGGCGGCCCGCGGGAATTTCATGGTTCTACTATCCACCGAGCACCACGGCCGTCACCTGCGGAGCACCGAGGGTCGCGCCCGTTGGAACGAGCACGGTCTGCGTCTGCCCGGGGCGCAACTGCACGGTCACGGACCCCGCCGTCCCGCTGTTCGTATACGGCAGCACCACCGTGATCTGCTGCACCCACTGCGCGGGGATCGCGCCGGTATCGGCCACCGATACCAGCGCCTGCACTTTCGGCGGCCCGGTCATCTGAGAGGGGGCACCGAGATCGACCTTGATGTGAATCTGCCGCTGCGCGAAGTCGGTGTAGGACGACGCGGGGACTGTCTGCGCCGGCGTCGCGGCGAGGAGCGCGCCCGCGGCGCTGGTCACGGACACCTGATAGCGAATGATGATGTCGGCGACCATCGCGGCCTGAATGGTAAACGGCGCGCTGCCGCCCGGAGCCAGCGGCCCCTGGACCGTCGCCCTGCCCTCAACCTGATCGCCCGACGCGCGCGTGAACGTGGCCGCCACGACGAGGGGACCAATCGGCACGGCGCCGGTGTTCGCGACAGAGCCCGTCACGGTCAGACCGCCGACGGACAGCACCGCGGCCGTCACATCGCGCAGCGCCGCGGACGGGGAGCCGGCCGGCGATGTGGCGCGGGAAGGCGCCGAACCCGTGGTCGACGGCGCCGGGCCCGCGGGCGGCGCGGGGGGCCCGCCCGGCACGAGAATGGGCGGGCCGGGCGGTGAGACGGGCGCGACGGCCGAGTTCTTCCGCGGACCGAACGGTACCGGCGCCACAACGAAGGTCTGAATGGCACGCCCGGCGCGGAAGACAAAACCGACCCCTTGGAACACGTAGGCGACGGTCGTGTCCAGCCCGGACATGGTCGTCACCGCGTTGACGTCACCGACCAAGCGCGGGGCGTCCGTGACCGGCGTCCCCACCCCCGCCCCGGCGATCGTCCGGTACTTCGGGGAGGCGGTGGAGATCCGGACCACGATGCCCGAATCGAAGTCCAGGACCAATCCGTAGCGCGAGTATAGACGGCGGGTCGGACCCTGCGAGACCGAGGGACCCAGCGCGGACGCGGCGGCGCTCGCCGTCATGCCGAGGCGGGCGGGCCCGATCGACTCGCCCGGTACGACGCCGAGCGAGGCGGCGGCCGACGCGGGCGGAACGGCGGCGTACGGCCCCACAAGCGCCGCGACCGTTGCGATCGCAGCGCCGACAATCCACCTGTGCCGCCACACGCGGCCGGTGCGCATCATGGTCGCTCCTCCTTATGCCCAGACTCGTTTTGGCTCAGACGGACGGCGCCGGCTGCCGTTCTCCGGGCGTCGAGATACCCCTGGAGGATCACGGCCGCGGCGACGCGGTCGCGGGAGCGCCGGCGCTCCTCCCGCCGCACGTCTGCTTCGATCAGCGCGCGCTCGGCCGCGGCGGTGGACAGCCGCTCGTCCCAGAGCTCGACCGGCACGGAGAGAGCGGTCCGCAGCCGCTCGGCAAAGGCCTCCGCCTGCCGCGCCGCCGGACCGCGGGAACCGTCCATGTTGCGGGGCCAGCCCACGACGACGGCGGCGACGTCGTGGCGCCGGCAGAGGTCCGCCACGCGCTCGGCGGCACGGCGCCCGCCGGCACCGGTAACGGTCTCAAGCGGCGTCGCGATCATCGCGGTGGGGTCGCTCAGCGCGATGCCGATCCGTTTGGTCCCAAGGTCGATCGCGAGGACTCGCCCCACCCGTCGCCGCCCGTCAGTCCCGGCCGGCGGCGCGGCCCGCGAGCGCCTCCCGGACGACCGCGCCGAGATCGGCGAGCACGGACGCGAGGAGCGCCGGATCCCCCCCGCCGCCCTGCGCGAGCTCGGGACGCCCGCCGCCCCGCGTGCCGAGCCGGCGGTTCAACACCTGCATCACGCGCCGCGCCTCGGCCCCGCGCGCGACCGCCGCGGGCGTCGCCATTACGATGACCTCCATCCGGCCGTTGCCGGTCGAGGCCGCGACGAGGACGCCGGAGTCCAACCGGCCGCGCACGCGGTCACCAAGCGCGCGCAGCGCCTGCGGGTCCGCGTCGGGGACGGCGATGCCGACGACCGTGATCCCGTCCACCTCGGTTGCGTTCTCGAGAATTGCCTCGAGATCGGGGCCGGCCGCGGTCTTCGGCCCCTGCCGCTCGAGACTCTGCACCCGCTCCGCGAGCGCCCGCACGCGGGCCGGCACCTCGTCCGGCGGCACGCGCATCACCTCCGCCGCCTGCCGGAGCGCGGCATCGGTCGCGCGGGCGCGGGCGACCGCCGCGCGGCCCGTCACCGCCTCGACGCGCCGGATCCCGGCGCCGACCGAGCCTTCCGCGGTGATCAGGAACAACCCGATCTCTCCCGTCGTCCGGACGTGGGTGCCGCCGCACAACTCGCGGCTGTAGCCGTCGACGCTCACGACGCGAACTTCCTCCCCGTACTTCTCGCCGAAGAGCGCCGTGGCGCCCGAGGCGACCGCCTCCCGGTACGGCTTCGTCTCGGTAGTCACCGGCAGCGCGGCGAGAATCTGCTCGTTGACGCGCGCCTCGATCTTCGCGCGCTCGTCGGCCGTGAGCGGCCGCACGTGCGCGAAGTCGAAGCGCAGCCGGTCGGGCGCAACGAGCGATCCGGCCTGCCGCGCGTGCTCGCCGAGCACCTCGCGCAGCGCAGCGTGCAGCAGGTGCGTCGCGGTGTGGTTGCGCGTGATGTCCTGCCGGCGCGGCGCGTCGACCGCCAGGCGGACGCGATCGCCCTCGCGCAGTACGCCGGTCCGGACCCGTCCGCGGTGCACGATCAGATCGACCGCCGGCCGCTGCGTGTCTTCTACCTCGACCACACCCGCCGCGGCCGTGATCGTGCCGGTGTCCCCCACCTGCCCTCCGGACTGCGCGTAGAACGGCGTCCGGTCACAGACGACCTCGACCGCCGCGCCCCGCGGCGCCTCCACGACACGCCGGCCGTCGACGAGCAGCGCCGCCACGCGGCCCTCCGCCTCGAGGGTGTCGTACCCCACGAACACCGTCGCGCCGGCGGCGTCCCGCAGCCCGCTGTACTGCGCGCGGTCCGGCCCGGCCTCGAAGTAGTCGCGTCCGGTGCTGCGCGACCGCTCCTTCTGCCGGGCCATCTCCTCGGCGAATCCCGGCTCGTCGATCTCGAGACCGTGCTCCCGGGCGACGTCGCGGGTCAGATCCGGGGGAAAGCCGTAGGTGTCGTACAGACGGAACACATCGGCGCCCGGAATGACCGGCCGCCCCGACCGTTTGACCTCCGCGATCAGGTCGTCCAGCCGGCCGAGCCCCGCCCCCAGCGTCTGATCGAACCGGCGCTCCTCCGCGCCGAGTACGTTCTGCACGAACGCCCGCTGCGCGACGAGCTCGGGATAGGCCGATCCCATCGCCGCGGTCACGGCATCCGCGAGATCACCCAGCACCGGTTTCGCGGCCCCGGCCTGGCGCGCGAAGCGCACTGCGCGCCGGATGATCATGCGGAGCACGTACGCCCGGCCCTCGTTCCCGGGGACAACCCCGTCCGCGGTGAGGAACGTCATCGCCCGGCCGTGGTCGGCGAGGACCCGGTACGGGACCGTATGCGCGGCGCGCTGTTCCGGACTGTGTCCGAGGATATTCTGAATGCGGTCGAGGATGGGCAGAAAGATGTCCGTATCGTAGTTGGTCGGCGCCCGCTGGATCACCGACGCGATCCGCTCGAGTCCCATTCCGGTGTCGACGCCCGGCCGCGGCAGCGGCGTCCGCGTGCCGTCGGGCGCCTGATTGAACTGCATGAAGACGAGGTTCCAGCTCTCCACCCAGCGGCCGCAGTCGTTGTCGAGACGGACGCTGCAGTCCGGACGGCCGCACGTGCACGCCGCGGGGCCCAGGTCGTAGTGCAGCTCGCTTGTGGGACCGCACGGCCCGACGTCGCCCATCATCCAGAAGTTCGTCTTCTCCCCCATCCGCAGGACGCGCTCGGACGGCACCCCGAGTTCGGCCCACGCCGCCGCCGCGTCGTCGTCGTCCGCCAGCACGGTGAGCACGAACCGCTCGGGCGGCAGCGCCAGCGGGCCGGTCACAAACTCCCAGGCGAACCGGATCGCCTCGCGCTTGAAGTAATCGCCGAAGCTGAAGTTGCCGAGCATCTCGAAAAACGTGTGGTGCCGCGGCGAGGGCCCCACGTTCTCGAGGTCGTTGTGTTTGCCGCTGACGCGCATGCATTTCTGCACGGAGGTGGCGCGGCGGTACGGTCGGGTCTCGAGGCTGAGGAACACGTCCTTGAACGGGACCATGCCGGCGTTGACAAAGAGCAGCGTCGGGTCGCCGGCCGGGACGAGCGAGGCGCTCGGCACCCGCGTGTGGCCGCGCTCCTCGAAGTAGCGGAGAAACGCTTCGCGGATCTCGGCCCCGGTCACAGCGTTCCGTCCGCCGGATCGGCGGTCCCGGCGCCGCCGGCGCCTTCCGCCGGCAAGCCCCCTTGGGGGGCGAGCAGGCGCTCGGCCTCGGCCACCGCCCCCTCGATCCCGTCCACAGCCCGATCGATCAGGTCCGCGGTGATGACGAGCGGCGGTTCGATCCGGATCACCTCGGGTTTGTTGAGCGTGTAGAAGGTGATCACGCCGCGGTGCCCGGCCTCCGCGGAGACCAGCAGCGCGTAGTCGCTGTGCGTGAACTCGACCCCGATCATGAGCCCGCGGCCGCGCACGGCGCGCACGATCGCGGGATGGCGCCCCTGCACCCCGCGCAGGCGGTCCATGAACCGCGCCCCGAGCCCGTCCGCGCGGTCGGCGAGGCGCTCTTCCACCAGCACGTCGAGCGTCGCGATCGCCGCCCGGCACGCGAGCGGATTGCCGCCGAACGTCGACGAGTGCAGATACGGATCGCGCCGGAACTCCTCCCACAGCCGCGGGCGCGCGATGAACGCCCCGATGGGGATGACCCCGCCGCCGAGCGCCTTCGCGACGGTCATGATGTCCGGCGTCACGCCCTCGTGCTCGACGTAGAAGAGCCGGCCGGTCCGGCCGAGCCCCGTCTGGATCTCGTCGGCGATCAGCAGCACCCCGCGTCGGTCGCACAGCTCCCGCACCGCCCGGAGGTAGCCGACCGGCGGGACGATCACCCCGGCCTCGCCCTGGATCGGCTCGAGGATCACGGCCGCCGTCTGCGGCCCGACGGCGCGCTCGATCGCCTCGACGTCGCCAAACGGCACGTGCGTGAATCCCGGCACGAGCGGCTCGAACGGCCGGCGGTAGTGCTCCCGGCCGGTCGCGGACAACGCCCCGAAGGTCTTCCCGTGGAACGCGTCGCGCATCGCGACGAAGCCGGGCCTCCCGGTCGCGAGGCGGGCGAGCTTCAGGGCGCCTTCGACGGCCTCCGCGCCGCTGTTGCAGAAGAACGAGTACTGCAGGTCGCCCGGCGTGAGAAGGCCGAGACGTTCCGCGAGCTCCGCCTGCGGCGCGCTCGGCATCGTCCGCACGGACATCGGAATCCGGTCCAACTGCTCGCGCACGGCGGCGAGCACGCGCGGATGACGGTGGCCGATGTTGAAGATCGCGGGGCCGCAGGCGCAGTCGATGTAGGCCCGGCCGTGTGCGTCCCAGACGAAGCAGCCCTCCGCCTCCCACTCCACGGTCTCGGTCCCGCCAAACCGGTACAACCGGGCGAGGCCGGGATTCAGGTACCGCCGGTAGCGCTCGAGAGTTTCGCCGATCAGACGGTCGCGGGCCTCGCCGGCCGGAAGGCCGTGGGATACGGCCGCGGACGGCGCGGTTTCAGGCAGATCCGGCATCAGACGGTCACGCCGGGCGGGACGGCGCCCCGGCGCCCTGGTCCAGCGCGACGCGGGCCCGCTGGACGACCTGGCGCGTTTCCTTGTACTTGATCCGGTCGAGGGCCTCGGGAATGGTCACCCACTCGCAGCGGACGAAGCCCTCCTCTCGCTGGGGGTTCGGTTCCTCGCCGCCCAGGAATTCCATGAGATAGTAGTGGACGGTCTTGTCGTAGTACGTGTCCTCGGCCTTCCAAAAGAACATGTAGTGCTCTTCGCCGAGGTCGGCCACGATGCGAACGTTGCGCAGTCCCGTCTCCTCCGCCACCTCGCGCAGCGCGACGCCGTCCGGCGTCTCGCCGCGCTCGATCGTCCCTTTGGGCAGCATCCACTTGCCGGTCTCGTGCTGGAGGAGCAGGATGCGGACATCGCCGCCGTCCGCCGGCCGGAAAAATACGACCCCGCCCGCGCTGCGGGCGCGCTTCGTTTTGCGGTGCGATTCTCGGGCCATACTCCTCCCAGGACGCCCACGTCGCGCGGCCCGCGTGAGGTGCAGGGCGGCCGGCGGCTGGTGCGCCGGCGGTCGCGCGAGACGGGCGCCCCCAAGAATTCGTTGAACGGCCCGAATTCTTGGCCCGGGTGGCGCCGCGGCGTGGGAGCGGAGCGGGCCCTTAGTGGCGCTTGTTGCGCCGGGCGGCGCGCCGGCGGCGCTTCTGGCTGGGCTTCTCGTAGTGCTCGTGCCGCTTCGCGTCGGTGAGGATGCCGGATCGCTTCACCTGGCGCTTGAATCGCCGGAGCGCGCTGTCAAGCGTCTCGTCCTTGCCGATTCGAACTTCGGTCACCGGTCCACCCCCAGCGCGTCTGCGAGCCAGCGGCGTACGCCACTACGAGCGTCAACGATGGCGCCATTATACATGACGGTGTGCGGGAGGAGCAAATCGCTTACTGCGCGGCCTGCCCGGAGGGAATGCGCGTCACCGTCACGCTGCGGACGACCAGGTTCTCTTTCTTGTCCGCGGCGCCGTTGACGGCGAAGTCCCAGCCCCACGTCTTGCTGAACGAGGCATCGGAAATCCGGATCGTGTACTTCGCCCAGCCGTCGCCCTCGTCCACCCACTGCCACGGCGAGAAGCGGTAGCCGGACATGGAATCGTACATGATATTGAACCCCACGCGCTGCGGACCGCCCGCGCGGTGGGCCTCGACGGTGATGACGTAATCGTAGCGGCCGTCCACAAAGTACGCGTACGAATCGTCGATCGTGAAGTACACGTAGACCGCGTCCTTCATTTGGTCCGTGCGCACCGCGTCGACGCCGTCGACCGTGACCGGCAGCACGCCGCCGGACGGCAGCGTGCGCAGCCGCTGGTTGTACAATCCCCGCTCCACGTTCGCGGTCCCGAGCGTCGCGGAGACGCTGCCGGCGTTCGTGAAGTCCCGCGACGGGTCCCGGGGCACGCGGACCGGCGCCGCGGCGAGGCCCTTGGCCGCCTCATCGAGCACGGACGCGGCGGGGGTGGTGACAAAGACCGGCTCGGGACCGACCTGCACCATCCCGGCCTCGGCGGATTGGACCCGCTGTCCATCCGCGCCGGTCACGACGGCGGCCCCGGTGGTGGCGAGCGGGACCGTGCGCGCCGGGCCGTCCGTCCACAGCACGGCGGTTCGCGTTTGACTGCCCGAAAAGACGAACGCGTACACGCCCGGCCCACGATCAAGCGGTCCGACGAACGACGCATCGCCGACGGCATGCAGCACCGTCACGATCTGGGGCGTCAGGGCCTGCCAAAACTCGCGGGTGACCCCCATCGCCAGGGCGGTCGCGGCGAGCTGCACCGGCTGCGGCCAGTCGGTCCGGGCGCTGAGCCAGATCTCGTGGCGCGCGTCGGCGATCTTGCGGTTCCGCAGCGTCCCGAGCGCCTCGAGCAGCTCGGCGGCGGTGCGTCCGCGCGGATGCACGACCACCGCATCGAAATCGTCGCCGGCCCGGCCGAAGAGCAGCTTCATGAACGGCAGATCGAGGCCGACCGACGTCGAGGCCACCACGAGCGCATTCCGGTCCACCTGACGGATCTCCGCGCGGGCCGCGTGCAGCATGTCGAGATAGTCGCGGGTCGTGCCGCGGAACGTCGCAAACTCGATCGGGGGCTCGACCTGCCAGGCGGCCACCTTGCCTCGATACCGGCCGCCGATCGCTTTGACGAACGCGGACCAATCGGCGATCGACTTGGGCGGCTCGTGGCTCCACACCGGTGCGGCCGCGTCGGGCGTGAGCGCCGCCCACTTCGGGGTGCGTTGAATGGTCACGAGAATGCGCTCGCCCGCCGCCCGCTCCACGGCATCGTCGAGCAGGTTCCAGGCGAATTTTCCGCGCGCCGGCTCGAGGGCGTCCCAGTCCACGGTCAGATGGACCCACCCGGCGCCGACGGTGGAAACCGTCGACGGCTGCAGCCGCGCACCGATGGGGTTGGCGGGCCACGCCAGGTCGACGCCGAACCGGTCGGCGGCCCGAACCGCCTCGGGAACGGCGGCCGGCGCCGCCGGAGCAGATGCCGGGGGCGCGGCGACGGGCGGCGTCCCCTGCGCGAGGACGGGCGTGAGCCCCCCCGCGCCGAACAACATCACAAGCGCCGCGGCCACCAGCGTACGTCCAGGCATACCCCTCTCCCCGCCCCCTTCGAACGTCGTACGTTCACTGTACTATACCCCGATCTAGAGCGCACAGGTCCCACGGGGTGTTCCCGTTCGCGCCTCTCTACCGAAGGAGCGTACTCGTTCGGGTTGGAATATGGAAGGACATGTGGCAGCCGCCCAAAGCGCTGTCGCTCGTCGCCGGCCACGGCGAGGGCGGCAGCGAGCTGAACGCGTTTGATCGGGCCCTCCGCGATGCCGGCGTCGCCGATCTCAACTTCCTTCGGGTCACGAGCATCGTGCCGCCGGGCGCACGCATCATCGAGCTGCCGATCTACCCGGCCGGCATCCTGATGCCGGCCGTCTTCGCGCGGATCGCCAGCACGAGGCCCGGCGACGTCATCACCGCCGCGCTCGGGGTGGGATTGTCGCGCGAGCATCACGGGGTGATCATGGAGTATGCCGGCCATGAGAGCCGCGAGCAGGCCGAAGCGAAGGCGAAGCAGATGGTCGTGGAAGGCTTCGCGATGCGCGGCCTCGCGCTGGATGAAGTGTTCGTCGTCGCCGCGGAACACCGGGTCGAGCGGGCGGGCTCCGCCGTCGCGGTCGCCCTCTTCTGGCCGGAAGCCGCCGGCCTCGAGCGGGCGCCTGGGCCTACGGCGTCGGCCAACGACGCGCCCGGGCGCGAAACGCCGCCCAAGGGTCCGGGAGGGCGCGCTCGATGAAGGGCGCCTGGCTCGTGGACCAGGGCAGCCCCGATATTACGTCCGCGTTTCGCGTCACGCGGCTCGTCCACACCGAGCAGACCCCGTACCAGCATCTCGAGATCTACGACAGCGCGATCTTCGGCCGAATGCTGGTGCTCGACGGCGCGGTGCAGACGACCGAGCGCGAGGAGTTCGTCTACCACGAGATGCTCGCGCATCCCGCGCTCTGCACCCATCCGGCCCCGAAGCGGGTGCTCATCATCGGCGGGGGGGACGGCGGCGCCCTGGAAGAGGCGCTCAAGCATCCGCTCGAAGCGGCGACGCTGGTGGAGATCGACGAGGCCGTCGTGCGGACGAGCCGCGAATACCTCAGCGGCGTGGCGGGGCGCGCCTTCGAGGACTCCCGCGCGAACCTCGTGATCGGCGACGGCATCGCCTACGCCGGCGAGACCTCGGAGCGCTTCGACGTGGTGATGGTGGACTCGACCGATCCGCAGGGCCCCGCGGTCGGCCTGTTCGCCCCGGAGTTCTACGGGACGATCGCGCGCCGGCTCACCCCCAATGGTTTGCTGGTGGTGCAGTCCGGCTCGGCGATCTATCAGGGCGACCTGATTCGCTCGGTCCGCCG
>Ga0070731_10002076_pt1 | contig 19677 bp, 18 predicted proteins | sample Coa_R1_2_FD_66448 | JGI IMG/M metagenome (GOLD analysis project Ga0070731, IMG submission 66448) | Surface soil microbial communities from Centralia Pennsylvania, which are recovering from an underground coalmine fire - Coalmine... | ecosystem: Environmental > Terrestrial > Soil > Unclassified ... | reverse complement strand
GCCGGTATGGCTGCATCGGTGCTCGCGCCGCAAGCCTTCGCGCAGACGGGCAACGCAAGCATCACCACGCGTCCGATCCCGCACAGCGGCGAGCGGTTGCCCTGCGTGGGTCTCGGTACGGCGGCCGTCTTCGATCGCGACAGCGACGAGACGCGCAAGGCGGCTGGCGACGTCGTGCGCACGCTCGTCGATGCAGGTGGTCGTCTCATCGATACCGCGTCGACGTATGCCGATGCGGAAATCGTGCTCGGCAAGGTGATCGCTTCCACCGGACTTCGCGAGCGCATCTTCATTGCCACCAAGCTCGAGGAGCCCCACGAAGCGGAATTGAAACGCTCGCTCGCGCGCCTCGCGACGCCGAAGCTCGATCTCCTGCAGCTTCACAACCTCCACGACCCGAAGCAGTCGCTCGAACAGTTTCGCGCGTGGAAGGCGCAAGGGATTTGTCGCTATATTGGCATAACCTCGACTTATCACAGCGACTTCGATGCAGTGGCCTCGGTGCTTGGCCGCGAGAAGCCGGATTTCGTGCAGATCGACTATTCGATCGACAATCGCCTCGCCGAAGCCCGCATCCTCCCGCTTGCAGCGGAGGTCGGTGCTGCCGTGCTGACGGCGCTTCCCTTCGGGCGCGCGCGGCTGTTTCGCGCGGTGCGGGGGAAAAGCGTTCCCGATTGGGCGAAGCCGTTCGCCGACACGTGGGCGCGGTTCTTCCTCAAGTGGCTGCTCGCCGACGAGCGCGTCACGGCGGTGATTCCCGGCACGAGCAACGCCGCGCACATGGCCGACAACCTCGGCGCGATGCGTGGTCGCCTTCCGACGCTTGAGGAACGCGCCCGGATGGTGGCGTACGTGGCGAATTTGTAGGCGCCAGCGTGCGGCTGGCTGGCCGGCGTGTTCACACGAACGCGCGCTTGCCTCGCCGATAGCGCCGCTCGCATCGCGGATCGCTCAGCGCGCGATGAAGCGCGAAGTGCAACTCGTAGAGCGCCGCATCGTAGCCCGCGTCTTCCATGCCTTTCGCATAGCCGAGCGCGACGGCGTTGCCGGCGAGGCGTACCTGCTCGTTCTCGACTTCACCGGTGAGCGGCGCCGACGGATCGTTGAACGCGTTACGGCACGTGTCGAGCGACACCGAGTAGTACTTGCGGCACGTTGCGGGTCGGCTCTCGTAGACGGTGCAAAGGCCGTCCTCCAGCAGCGCGCAAGGAATGCCGGCGCGAACGTGCTGCTCGGGAGTCAATCCCTCGATTCGCCGCACATTGTCTTCGATGCGCGCGATCGTCCGCGCCTGCTGCGCATCGTCGAACCGTGACTGCACGTGATGAGCGAGCACGAACGCATCGTGCGGACGAATCTCGACGCGCAGATGGCAGCAGTAGCTGCAGCCGCGCGCGCATGCGACGTCGACCTTCTGCTTCACGATTGCTTCGTGCTGCAACGTCGCGAGGCGATCGTACATGCGAATCGTCTGCGCTCGCGCAACTGGGGCTTCGGCCAGCTTACGCGCACCCGCATCGCGACGCTCGCGATCGAACGCGGCCTGCACATTTGCGGGGATGGTCGGATGCATGGCCATAATAGTAGCGTCGTTCACGCATCTCCCGCCGTTGACGCCGATGACCGGCGATCGACCGTCGCTTGCCCGGCCGGTGCGCGTTCGCTATGCTGCGCGCCGCGCCGGATCGGTGCATGCGTTGGGGAAGGGATGTAAATGAAAGGGGAACGCCCGCTGTTTCGCCTGACCGATCGAACCGTACGCCGCCGGCTTGCGCGGATCGCTTCGCTTTGCGTGCTGTCAGTGGCGCTTGGCGCATCGCACGCCGTGGACGCTTCGGCGACCGGGCAATTCGCGACGGCGAAGCTCAGGCTCGACGCCGACGGCGCGTACAGCTTCTGGGGCAAGTCCGCGGGCCCGAGCCGCGACGAGGTGATCAAGGTGGCGGTCTCGAACGCCCAATTCACCGACGGCTTCTTCGACGATTTCTACGATCGCGAGCACGCGATCGACAAGATCTTCGTCGACGACCAGGCGAAGGTCGTGTACTTCGAGTTCGACGCCGACGGCAAGTATCGCGGCCTTTCGTATTTCTTCGCGTCCGGCGACAACTGCGGATACTGCTTCGATTCCGCGGTTCGATCGACGGTGCATCCGGAAAATGGCCGTCTGAAGGGGAAGATCGCGTTCAAGCGCGCCAATGCGAAGCCGACATTCGACATCGACCTCGACGTTCCAATTCCGTCGAAGGATCGCGGCCAGGTGCTCCCCGCCGGCGGCGGCGAGCCCGGGAAGGTGTATCTCGCGTATCACGAAGCGCTGAAGGCCAGCGACAGGAAGCGCGTGTACGCGGTGCTGGACGCGCGGCACAAAAGCCTGTGGGACAAGTACCAGAAGGAAGGCGTCGACGTGATGGAAGTGCAATGGCGCGACTTCCATTCGTCGATGGAATCGGTGTCGGTCACCGGCGGGTTCGTGCGCGGCGATCGCGCGGTCGTGCTGTACGACGGGCGCAGCAAGACGATCGACCACCTGCATGGCGAGGCGCTCCTGCGGCGCGAGAACGGCGTGTGGATGATGCGCGACGAGTTGGTCAGCACCGGGACGCGATAGCCGTTTACATGGAGTCGCCGGCAGGCGTAAGATTCCGGTGTCCGGGTTCTAAGCAGATCCCCGGCGGCCCTCTGGGGCCCAGACGGTGTCCCGTCCAAATCTGCGGCCTTTTCATGGGCTCGCAATGGACACCGTTCCCGATTCCTCGATTCCGCCCCGCATCGAACCCGCGTATTCGCTCGCGCAACTCGCGCGCTACATGCTGCGCCTCGGCACGCTGGGCTTCGGCGGCCCGGTCGCGCTCGCCGGCGCGATGCGACGCGATCTCGTGGAGGATCGCGGCTGGATTTCCGATGCCGACTACAAGGAAGGTCTCGCACTCGCGCAGTTGATGCCCGGTCCGCTCGCGGCGCAACTCGCGATGTACCTCGGCTACGTGCATTACCGGATCGTCGGCGCGACGCTCGTCGGTATCGCGTTCGTGCTGCCGTCGTTCGTCATGGTCGTCGTGCTCGGTCATGCGTACGTTCGTTACGGTGGCCTCGCATGGATGCAGGAGGTGTTCTACGGCGTCGGCGCCGCGGTGATCGGCATCATCGCGACGAGCGCATACAAGCTGACGACGCGAACCGTACGAAACGATCGGCTGCTCTGGACGATCTTCGCGATCGCCGCAGCGTCCACCGTCGTCACCGAAACGGAAAGTGCGTGGCTCTTTGTCGGCGCTGGCATTCTGACGTGGCTTTGGCGCGCGCCTCCACGCAGGTTTCCTTCGAGCGGCATGAGCGCGGCCTTGGCAATGCAGACGCCGGCTGCATTCGGCGTCGCATCCGCGATCGATGGGTCGCTGCTCGCGCAGATCGGATTGTTCTTCACGAAGGCGGGTGCATTCGTCTTTGGCTCGGGCCTCGCGATCGTGCCGTTTCTCTACGGCGGCGTCGTGACCGAGCATCATTGGCTCACCGAGCGACAGTTCGTCGACGCCGTTGCCGTGGCGATGATCACTCCCGGTCCCGTCGTGATCACCGTCGGTTTCATCGGCTATCTCGTCGCCGGGTTGCCAGGCGCGTGCGTCGCGTCACTTGGCACGTTCCTGCCGTGCTACCTCTTCACGATCCTGCCGGCGCCGTACTTCAAGAAGTTCGGCAAGCGGCCCGCGCTGATCGCGTTCGTCGATGGTGTCACGGCGGCCGCGGTCGGTGCGATCGCGGGCGCGACGATCGTCCTCGCGCGACGTTCGATCGTGGATCTCCCGACCGCGATCGTGGCCGCGGTCGCGCTGTTCCTGCTGTGGCGATTTCGCAAGGTGCGCGAGCCGATGATCGTTGCCGTCGCGGCGCTCGTCGGCCTCGTCGTCCATCCGCTTGTGCATCATTGAAACGAGGAGAAGATCATTGGAAAACGAAGCTGTTCCGTCGATTTCGGTCGCCGCGCTCCACGACGCGCTTTCCAAAACGCAGCCGCCGATCGTCATCGACGCGCGACGCCGGGCAGCGTTCATCGAATCGACCCAGATGGTTGCGGGTGCGCTGCGGCGCTCGCCCGAAAACGTCGGGGACTGGGCGGCGACGTTGCCCGCCGCCGACACGTTCGTCGTGTATTGCGTCCATGGGCACGAGGTGAGCCAGCGCGCCGCGGCCGCATTGCTCGGGCGCGGTCTTCGCACACATTACCTCGCGGGTGGTCTCGCCGCATGGGTCTCGGCGCACGGCGCCGTCGATGCGAAGCCGCGCGGCGCCGCGACGCGCTGGGTCACGCGCGAACGGCCGAAGATCGATCGCATCGCATGTCCCTGGCTCATCGCGCGGTTCATCGATCCCGACGCGCAGTTCCTTTACGTTCCGGCATCGCAGGTACTCGCAACGGCCGCCGACAAAGATGCGATTCCTTACGATATTGCAGACGTGCATTTTTCGCACGACGGCGAGCGTTGTACCTTCGATGCGTTCCTTGCACATTACAGGCTGCACGATCCTGCGCTTGCGCGGCTAGCGTTGATCGTGCGTGGCGCCGACACCGCGCATCTCGATCTCGCCGCACAGTCGGCCGGCCTCGCGGCCATCTCGCTCGGTCTGTCGCGCAATTTCACGGACGACCACGACATGCTCGCACACGGCATGGTGATCTACGACGCGCTCTATCGCTGGTGCAGGGAAGGACAGGACGAGGTGCACACATGGAATCCGCAAGCTTACGGAACGCGCGGCGCCGAAGCGGCAGCATGATCTTTCGCGCCATTGCTACGAGCGGTCTCGCGATGTTCGTGATGATGGGCCCATGCTCGGCGCAGCCGATCGCGCGCATCGCAACGATCGACCTGCCGGGCGTCAAGGGTCGCATCGATCACCTGTCGGCTGACCCCGCGCACCATCGCCTCTTCGTCGCGGCGCTCGGCAACGATACGGTCGAAGTGGTCGACACGGTGACCTCCGAGGTACGCACGATTCGCGGCATGCGCGAGCCACAGGGCCTGTTCTACGTTTCGGATCTCGATCGTCTCGTCGTGGCCAACGCAGGTGGCGGCGTCGATCTCGTCGACGCTGTTTCGCTCACGACGCTGATGCACATCTCCGGTATGGATGACGCGGACAACGTTCGCTACGACGAGCGGAGCCGCATCGCGTGGGTCGGCTTCGGCGCCGGCGCCCTGCGCGCGCTCGACCCGTCGAACGGCACTCGGCGCGGCGAAATTGCGCTGCCGGGCCACCCGGAGTCGTTCCAGCTCGAGCAGACCGGGAATCGTGTGTTCGTCAACGTGCCGTCCGCGCACGCGGTGATCGTCGTCGACCGCGTCACGCACCGCGCGATTGCCCGCTGGGAAACGCCGTGGGCGACGCAAAATTATCCGATGGCGCTCGACGAAGCCGAAGGCAAGCTGTTCGTCGGCGCACGTTCACCGCCGGTGCTGCTGGTTTACGACGTCGAGACGGGAAGCGCCGTTGCCAGAGTTCCGCTCGGTAACGATGCCGACGATGTATTCTTCGACGGCGAGCAGCGGCGCCTGTACGTGATCTGCGGCGAAGGCAAGGTCGATGTCATCGGCGTCCATTCGCACCATCGGTACGCCGTCGAAGCATCGATCGATACCGCGCCGCGTGCGCGCACCGGATTGTTCGTCGCGGCGGAGCGCAGGCTCTACGTGGCGGCTCCGGCCGTGGGCACTTCACCCGCGCGCCTTCTCGTCTATCGAACGAGCTGACGCGTCAGAACTTGGGCTTCGGCACCGTCGTCGCGACGAAGGTCCCGATGCCGGTGATCACCGCGACGCTCAAGAAAACGATGCGAAACGTGCGATCGAGCTCCACGCCGATCGCGTTTCGGTCCGACGCGGAGACCTTGCTCAGATAGTCTGGCCCTTCCTCCATCACGCGCGCGATGATCGCGCCGACCCCGCTGTGCGAGCGGCCGAGCGCGAGGTACACGATCGCGCCGACGATCGCTACGCCGATCGCACCGCCGATCGAACGGCAGAGCGACATCGAGCCGATCGCAGCACCAAGCGATTCGCGTCCCGCCGCCTGCTGCACGGCGACCTGCATCGCCGGCATGATCATGCCGAGTCCGATGCCGATCAGCGCGGTAAGCAGAAGCACGATCGACGTCGGCGCCATCGATATCGTTGCGCCGAGCGCGATCAGCGCGACGGTCGCGAGCGTGAGTCCGGCGATTGGAAAGATCGTCACCTTGCCTGTGCGCGACACGAGCTTGCCGGTGACCGTTGCGCCGGTGACCATCGACAGCGTAATCGGAAGCAGCAACGTCCCCGACGTGCCGATGCCGAGGCCACGTCCGATCTGCAGATAGAGCGGCAGGTAGAGCACGGTCGCGAAAAGCGTCGCCGCGAAACAGACGACGACTGCATCGGCGCGCAGAATCTCGGGACGCCGCAGCAAACGTACCGGGATAATCGGGTGATCGCTTCGCGTCTCCCATTGATAGAGCGCTCCGTACGCGACGACGACGAGCGCGATCAAGCCATAAAGCCCCCACGAATCGAAGGGCAGCGCATGGCCCGCGGACGAAAACGCGAAGAGCAGTCCGAGCGTTGCAACGCAAAACAGGAGCATCCCGACGACGTCCGGTTTGTAAGCGCCGCGCCGCGGAGGCGTCATGCTTGGAATGCGCCGCGCGAGATAGCCGGCGAGCAGGCCGAGCGGCAGATTGATCGCGAAGATCGAGCGCCAGGTCACATGCTCGGTCAGATACGCGCCGAGGATCGGACCCGACGTCGACGCCAGCGCGAACACGCCGGCGAAGTAGCCCTGGAAGCGCCCGCGATCGCGCGGCGGCACGTGCTCGCCGATCAGGGCCTGCGCGAGCGTCATCAAGCCTCCGCCGCCCATTCCCTGCACAGCGCGCGCTACGACAAGCGCGAAAAGCGTTGGCGCGGCCGCGCAACCGATGGACGCCACGGTGAACACGGCAAGCGCGATCATCAGCATCGTCTTGCGGCCGAAGCGGTCGCCGAGGTGACCGTACAGCGGCGCGGCGATCGTCGCGGCGAGAAGATAGGCGACGACGACCCAAGACACGTATTCGAAGCCCCCGAGATGGCTCGCGATCGTCGGCAGCGCGCTCGCGAGGATCGTCTGGTCCGCGGCCGCGAGAAACATCGCGACCATCACGCCGGGGAAGACCTGCCGAAACGCTTCGCGAACCGACAGCTCGCGATCCCATTCGGCGGTCACGTGCCCATGCCGATCAACGCGTCGCGACGATGAAGAGCCGCGGAAACGGAAGCAAAACACTTCCGTCGGCAAGCGCCGGATGTGCGTTCGCGATTGCGCTCGTGTAGCGCGCGACATAGGCGTCGCGTTCCGTTGGGTCGAGCGGATCGAGGAACGGTCGAAGGCCGCTGCCCTTGAACCATTCGACGACGCCCACCGCGCCGCCGGCAAGCGGATGGTGATACGTCGTGCGCCATACATCGATGCCGCTGCACGATTCGCGAAGGAGTTCGTAGTACCAGGCGGCATCGTGGCGCGCTTCGCGGCTTCGCGACGCAGGCGCCAGCTTGGCGGCCCACGGACCCTCGGCGGCAACCTCGCGCATCAAACGGTGCGCGGGTTCGTCGAGATTGTCCGGCATCTGCACGGCGAGCGTTCCGCCATCGGCTACCTTCTCGATGAGATTCGCGAACACCCGCCGATGATCGGGAATCCATTGCAGAACCGCGTTCGCGAGAATCAGATCGAACGGACCCGAATCGTGCCAGTGCTCGATGTCGATATCGTCGAAGCGCACGTTCGGCAGTCGCTTGCGCGCCGCCGCGAGCATGTCGGGCGAGTTGTCGATGGCGCTGACCATCGCGCCGGGAAAGCGCGCGACAAGCAATTCGGTCGAGTTGCCCGGCCCGCAACCGATGTCCACCGCCGTTCGCACGTCGCGCGTTGGAACGGCTGCCAGAAGGTCGCGCACCGGGCGGGTGCGCTCGCGCTCGAACGCCGTGTACTGGGCAGCCGACCAGGTCACGGCGCGCGTCGGCGAAATTCGCCGCTCAGCGCGCGAGCGCCACGTCGAACGGGCAGCCGGTCTTCGCCTTGACGTCGTCGAGCGTCACGCCGGGGTGAAGCTCGCGCAGTACGAGTCCCGCACCGTCGGGTCGCACGTCGAATACGCAAAGATCGGTGACGATCATGTCGACGACACCCTTGCCGGTGATCGGCAGCGTGCAGCGCTCGAGAATCTTCGGACTGCCGTCGCGCGCCGTGTGCTCCATCAGCACGATCACGCGCTTGACGCCGGAGACCAGGTCCATCGCACCGCCCGGGCCCTTCACCATCTTCCCGGGCACCATCCAGTTCGCGAGGTCGCCGTTTCGCGCGACTTCGAGCGCACCGAGGATCGACAGGTCGACGTGGCCGCCGCGGATCATCGCGAACGAGTCGGCGCTCGAGAAGAAGCTGCTGCCGGGAAGCGTCGTCACCGTCTGCTTGCCGGCATTGATCAGGTCCGGATCGATCTGCGCTTCGGTCGGAAACGGTCCGATGCCGAGCAAGCCGTTCTCCGATTGCAGCGTGACGTTGACATCCGGTGGAATGAAATTGGCGACCAACGTCGGTATGCCGATGCCCAGATTGACGTAGTAGCCGTCGCGAAGCTCGCGCGCGGCGCGCCGCGCCATCATCTCGCGCACCGGCGAATCCTTCTTGCCCGCTGTCCCGGCAACGGTGCGAAATTCGATGCGCTTCTCGTATTTCGCCCCCTGAATGATGCGATCGACGTAGATGCCCGGCGTGTGGATCTCGTTCGGATCGAGCTCGCCTGCGTCGACGAGGTCTTCTACCTCGGCCACGGTCACCTTGCCGCAGGTCGCGATCATCGGATTGAAGTTGCGCGCGGTCTCGCGATACACGAGATTGCCGGCGCGATCGCCTTTCCACGCCTTCACGATCGAAAGGTCGGCGCGAATGCTTTCCTCGAGCACGTATTCGCGACCGTCGAACGTCTTCGTCTCCTTGCCTTCGGCGAGCAGCGTTCCCGCCGCGGTCGGCGTATAGAAGCCCGGGATGCCGGCGCCGCCTGCGCGAAGCTTCTCGGCAAGCGTTCCTTGCGGCGTCAGCACGAGCTCGAGCTCGTGCGCGAGCACCTGGCGCTCGAATTCGCGATTCTCGCCGACGTACGAGGCGATCGCCTTCTTCACCTGACGGCCCTGGAGCAGAAGGCCCATGCCGAAGTCGTCGACGCCGGCGTTGTTGCCGGCGATGGTCAGGCCCTTGACGTTGCTGTCGACGAGCGCCTGGATCAGATTCTCGGGAATGCCGCACAGGCCGAAGCCGCCGGCAGCGATCGTCATGTCGTCGCGCAAAAGTCCCGAGAGCGCCTCGCGCGCGTTGGCGTAGACCTTGTTCATCGCATCATCCTTTGCTCGTGTCCGATTCGTTATTATGCGATATGGCGACGTCGCGGTCGGAGCTGGCGCGTGCGAGCGACTCGCCGCACACCGGCCGCGCTTTGACAAAGGACGCGAAAGCGATGCCGGAACATCTTCTTCTCGAAACGCACGGGCGCGTCGGACTCGCGCGCATCAACCGTCCGCAGCGCATGAACGCGCTCAACAACGACGTCGCGCGCGAGATCTGCGATGCATTTTTCTCATGGGACGCGGACCCGGCGATCGGCTGCATTGCCGTCACCGGCAACGACAAAGCGTTCGCGGCAGGTGCGGACATTGGCGCGATGGCCGAATGGGGTTACGCGAAGGTCTACGCCGACGATTACATCACCGCCGAATGGGAAGGCATTCGTCGTGTGCGAAAGCCGGTGATCGCGGCGGTGGGCGGCTATGCGCTCGGCGGCGGATGCGAGCTCGCGATGGCGTGCGACATCATCCTCGCGGCCGACACCGCGCGCTTCGGACAACCCGAGATCACGATCGGCACGATGCCGGGCTTCGGCGGCACGCAGCGCTTGCCGCGCGCGGTCGGTAAAGCGAAGGCGATGGAATGGTGTTTGACGGGGCGCATGGTCACTGCGGATGAGGCAGAGCGTGCAGGGCTCGTCGCGCGCGTCGTGCCGGCGGCCGATCTGGAGAAAGAAGTGCTCGCGCTGGCGACGAAGATCGCGTCGTTCTCGCTGCCCGTCGTGATGAAGATCAAGGAAGCGATCAATCGCGCGTACGAATCGTCGCTGACCGAGGGCCTCGCGTTCGAGCGACGCGAATTTCATTCGACATTTGCGCTCGACGATCAGAAAGAGGGGATGCGCGCGTTCGTCGAGAAGCGCAAGCCGGAGTTTCGGAATCGCTGAGTGTCGACGGCAGCAGGGTTGCCGCGCGATATGACCGACGACGCTCACGCAGCCATGCTCGGCTGGCTCGACGAGCATCGCGCCGACGCCGAAGCATTTCTCGCCGAGCTGGTCCGCCAGCCTTCCGACAATCCGCCCGGCGATTGCGCGCCTCACGCCGACAGGGCGGCAGCGCTATTGGAATCGATGGGCTTCGACGTCGAGCGCCATCGCGTACCCGACGACGAGGTGCGTGCGCACGGCATGACGTCGTGCACGAACCTGATCGTGCGACAGAAGTTCGGCAGCGGCCGAGGGCCGACGATCGCGCTCAACGCGCACGGTGACGTCGTGCCGCCGGGCGAGCACTGGACCGCCGATCCCTATGGCGCCGAGGTGTGCAATGGCGTCATGTACGGACGCGGCGTCGCGGTATCGAAATCGGATTTCGCGACCTATGCATTTGCGTTGCGCGCGTTGCGTATCGCGCACGAGCGCGGCGCGACGCTCGACGGCACGGTCGAGCTGCACTTCACGCACGACGAGGAGTCAGGCGGCGAGCTTGGTCCCGCGTGGATTCTCGCGCGAGGGCTTTCGAAGCCCGATTACGCGATCTGCCCCGGCTTCGCGCACGCGATCACGACCGCGCACAACGGCTGCCTGCATCTCGAAGTCGAAGTCAGCGGGCGCTCCGCGCACGCGGCCGAACCCGAAAGCGGCGTCGATGCGCTCGAAGCGACGAACGGCATCCTGAGCGATCTCTACGCACTGCGGCGCGCGTACGCGGAAACGCGTTCGACGATCAACGGCATTTCGCATCCGACGCTTGTCGTCGGGCTCATCGAGGGCGGCATCAACACGAACGTCGTTCCCGATCGCGTTCGTTTTCGCCTCGATCGACGCATCATTCCGGAAGAGAATCCCGACGTCGTCGAGGCGACGCTTCGCGACGAGATCGACGTCTTCGCGCGTCAGTGGCCCAACGTGCAAGTGCACGTGCGGCGAATTCTGCTCGCGCGCTGCTTCGTCCCGATCCCCGGACAGGAACGGCTCGTCGATGCGCTTGCGCGGGCGGCGCGCGAGCGCTTCGGCAGCGATCTTCCGCGACACGGCGTGCCGATCTACACCGACGCGCGGCACTACACGGCGGCCGGCGTCCCGACGGTCCTCTATGGCGCCGGGCCACGCACGCTTGCCGAGGCGAACGGCCATCGCGCCGACGAGCAATTGCGGCTTTCCGATTTGCATCGAGCAACCGACACCGTCACGCTCGCGCTTGCGACGCTGCTCGCGGCCGGCGCTTCCACGCGGGCGTGAAAGCGACGTCCACGGTCGCGCTGCGGCCGCTCGTCACGGCGCTCGGGATCGGTCAGATCATCTCGTGGGGAACGCTTTTCTATTCGATCGCGGTGCTCGGGCCGCCGATGGCGCACGATGTTCGCGTCAGCGACGTGATGCTCTACGGCAGCTTCACGGCGGGACTCTTCCTGTCGGGCATCGCATCGCCGTGGGTCGGCCGGCGCATCGATCGTCGCGGCGGCCGCAACGTGCTGGCCGCCGGCTCGGTGCTCGGGGCGGCGGCGTGTGTGATTCTCGCGACATCGGTCGATGGCGCAATGATGCTCGCCGGCTGGCTCGTCGCGGGGCTCGCGATGGCCGCGTGTCTCTACGATCCCGCATTCGCGACGCTCTTTCGCGTGTCCGGCGCATCGTATCGGCGTACCGTGACCGCGCTGACGCTTTTCGGCGGGTTCGCGAGCACGGTCTTCTGGCCGCTCTCGCAGTATCTGCTTGAAGCGCACGGGTGGCGCTTCGCATTCGCCGTTCATGCGGGATTGAACCTCGTCGTATGCATGCCGCTGCATCTTGTTTTCGTGCCGTCGGCGGCGCATCGCGCAACTGTATCGACACCGAGCGGCGCAACGACCGACGTGGTGGCCAGGCCGGGAACGTTCGTCTGGCTCGCCGCCGCGTTTTCGCTCGCCGCGTTTCTATCATCCGCGGTGTCCGCGCATCTCGTCGTATTCCTCGCGTCCGGCGGACTTGCCGCACGCGACGCCGTGCTGGTGGGCGCCCTGATCGGACCGATGCAGGTCGCGGGGCGCGTGATGGAATTCGCGTTCTCGAGCCGCTGGTCGCCGCTCACGGTGGGCACGCTCGCGTTCACGCTGCTCGCGACATCGCTGATCGTGCTTTGCCTCGTGCGCGGCGTGTGGATTCTGGCGCTCGTCTTCGCGCTGCTCTACGGGTGGAGCAACGGCGTGATGACGATCGTGCGTGGAACCGCCCCCGGCGTACTGTTCGGATCGCGCGACTACGGTGCGCTGCTCGGCCGCCTCGCGCAGCCGCAATTCATCCTGAAGGCATTCGCGCCCGTCGCGGTGACGCTGCTCTTCACGCTCGACGAAACGCGGCGTGTCGCGCTTTACACGATCGCGCTCGCGAGCGTGGCCGCCTTCGTCGCATATCGCATCGCGATTCGAGGGGTCGCTGCACGCTGATCAAGCGCCTTGCGGCAACGTTCATCGCGTTCCCCACAACTGCATCAGCTTCCCGGCGAACCGCGTGCCGAGCGCCTCGTCCTCGTGCATGAAGTAGACGAAGGTTCGCGAAAGCCCCTTGGCCGCGATCTTCGCCGCCCACCGATCGAGATCGGCGTCGTCGTAGAACGTCCGGCGTAACCGGACATAACCCCAATCGGACGTCGAAACGAACGGCGTCTCGCCTTCGTCGGTGTCGGTGACGCACAGCATCGCGCCGCGCGAGGCGAGGGCGTCGAGCACGTCGTCGCCGTGCCACGTCTCGTTGCGAAACTCGAACGCGACGCGCCCACCCGCGGGCAGCAATTCGAGGAACGCGCGAAGCCGCGGCAGGTCTTTCTTCAGGTAATGCGGAAGCTGGAACAGCACGACGCCAAGGCGACGCCCTAGAATCGCGGCGCGGCGCAGAAACTCGGCAACGTGCGATTCGACGTCGACGAGGCGCTTGTCGTAGGTGATCCGGCGCGGCGCCTTCAGCGTGAAGGTGAAGCGCTCGGGCACCTGGGTGAGCCACTGCGCGAGCATCGCCTCGGGCGGCATCCGGTAAAAGGTGTTGTTGATCTCCACCGTCGCGAAGCGCTCCGCGTAATAGCGCAGCATCTCGGCCGCGGGCAGCTTTTGCGGATAGAACTGGCCGAGCCATTCCTTGTACGAATAGCCACTCGTGCCGGCCAGAAGCTCCATCGGTCGTTGTCTCCGTCAGCCGCCGTTTCGACGCAAAAAGCGACACGGCCGCCGCTTCGGTGCTTGGGGGAAGCGCGGTTCCTTGATCCTTTTGCGGCATTTTGGCACGATGGGATCATCGGACGGGGTTTTCGTCCTTTTTCTCCTTGAATGAGGCGCGCATGGCGGCTCGTGCATTGGCATCGCTTACGGTGACCTTCGGCCTGGTGTCGATCCCGGTGAAGCTTTACGCGGCGACGCAGGCGCAGGCAAGCATCTCCTTCAACCTTTTGCACAAGGACTGCGGCTCGCGCTTGAAGCAGCAGTACCTCTGCGCCCGCGAAGGTGTCGTGGTCGAGCGCACTGACATGGTGAAAGGCTACGAGTTCGCGAAGGACCAGTACGTCACGTTCACGCCCGAGGAATTGAAGGAGCTCGAGGAGAAGGGCAGCCAGACGATCGAGATCAGCGAGTTCGTTCCCGCATCGAGCATCGATCCGATCTACTACGACAAGGCGTACTTCCTCGGTCCCGACAAGGGCGGCGCCAAGCCGTATGCGCTTCTCGCGGAAAGCATGCGCCAGACCGGGCAGACGGCCGTTGGCCGCTACGCCGCGCGCGGCAAGCAGTACATCGTGCAGATTCGCGCGGTCGAAGGCGGGCTCGTCATGCAGCAGCTTCTCTACGCGCCCGAGGTCCGCACGATCGCGGACGTCGGTGTCGAAACGGCGCCGGTGCGCGACACCGAGCTCGCGCTCGCCAAACAGTTGATCGGGCAGATCTCGGCCGAAGCGTTCGATCCGACGCGCTACGAGGACGACGTGCGCAAGCGGATCGAAGCCGCCGTGCAGAAGAAAGTGGAGGGCGAGCAGATCGCGATTTCGCCGCGCGTCGAAGAACCCGGCGCGCAGGTGATCGATTTGATGGAAGCATTGCGCGCGAGCCTCGCGAAGACCGTCGCGAAACGCGCACCGGCGAAGGCGACCGAAGCGGTCGCCGCGGAGGCCAAGGGACGCAAGGGCGCGCGCAAGGTCATGCCCGAGCCGGAGGCCGCCGAACCGGTGCGACGAAAGGCGGGCAAGCGGTAGCGGGTGTTGGCATGTTCAAGGTCGGTGATCACGTCAGCTGGAATTCGGAAGCCGGCCGGGTCAGCGGACACGTCGTGCGCGTGCACACGAGCGACGTGACCTACAAGGGCTAAGTGCATCACGCGAGCGAAGACGATCCGCAATAGGAGATCAAAAGCGACAAGACGGATTACGTCGCCGTGCACAAGCGCAAGGCGTTGCGGCTGATTCGAGGCTGATGCCGCGATTCGGAGCGCGGCGCGATCGCGCCGACGCTTGAGTGTTTCGAAGCGATCCCGAAGCAGTCCCTAGCCCGCTGACGCGAGCACGACGGCGGCTTCGCCGGTCAATGGCAGGAAGGTGAACGTCTCCTGCAGGTAAAGCCGCACGGCATTGTCGCTGTGGCTCAGGTAGCCGATCGAGATGTCCTGGCCGATGTGCAACTCGAAATCGCCGCCGCGCGTCGTCAACACCACGCCTCCCGCAATCGCCGGCGCCCATACGATGTCGTTATCCACGAGGCGCTGGATATGGCGCAGCAGCGGATATCCGTCGTCGCTCGCACCGGCGATCGCGGTATACGCGTCGCCGCCCAGCAGAAGTGCGTAGGGACCGTTGACACCGGCGAGGCGCAACTGACTCACCGCGTGCGTCACTGCGTCGGGATAGCTGTCGAGCTCGGCAGGCAGCGTCAACACCGGGTTGCTCGTCGCCTGGCGGACGCCCTGTATCCCGCCAGGCGCGTAACCCTCGAACACGGCGTGATCTTCGGCGAATGCGATCCTGCGCGCCGCGTCCTTCAACGGCGCCCAGTCCGAATCGTTCGCGCCGCGTTCCACATCGTCGATCGCACCGCGAGTCAGCTCGAATGGAACGCGCAGCTCGACGAGCGGCTTCGCGTCGCGTTGCGATGCTTCGATTCCCTCGCCGGGTGTCGCGATCTGGTGTCGATGACCGGTGCCGACGGCCGACAACGCAAAACCTTTCGGACCCTCGACGTCGACGACGCGCCGCGCTGCCAGGTGGCGTTTGAGAGTGCGCGACGCCTCCTCCTCGATCCGGCCCCATGCCGATTCGGAGATTGGAGCGAGCTCCCGATGAAGGTTATTCATTCCCGCGTTCTCCTTTGAGCGAACCGATGCCGAGCGCACCGACGAACCGCGACGATGACGATTCGGCTGCGCTTGTCTGTTCGATTTTGGACATGCCGGGCGCTGATGGGGATTCGTTCGCGGCCGCGACGTTCGCCAGGAATGTCGCGGACGGCACGAAAAACAGCGTGCCGGTCACGGCGCGACTGAAGTCGAGCAGCCGATCGTAGTTGCCCGGCGGCCGGCCGACGAACATGTTCACGAGCATCTGCTCGATGCGGTGCGGAGACCGCGCATAACCGATGAAATAGGTACCGAACTCTCCGTTGCCCACGTCGCCGAACGGCATGTTGTCGCGCAGGATTTCCAGTTGCTTTCCATCTTCGACGATCGTCGTCAACGCGTTGTGCGCCGACGTGGGCTTCACCGCATCGTCGAGCTCGAGGTCGGAGAGCTTGCTTCGGCCGATGATCTTTTCCTGCGCCTCGATGGGCAGCGCGTTCCATCCCTGCAGGTCGTGCAGGTACTTTTGCACGATGACGTAGCTGCCGCCGGCGAATGGCGTGTCCTCGTCGCCTGTCAGCGTGGCGTCGAGCGCCGCCTGTTCCACCGGGTTCTCCGTTCCGTCGACAAAGCCGATCAGGTCGCGGTCGTCGAAGTAATTGAACCCGTGCGTTTCATCGACGGTGGAAACCGCGCCGCGGAGCCTCGTCATGATCAGCGTCGCGAGCTCGAAGCACAGGTCCATGCGCGCGCTGCGGATGTGGAACAGGATGTCGCCGGGCGTCGCGACGGCATGATGACGCCCATGAATCTCGCGAAAGCGATGCAGGTCTTTCGGTCGCGGCGATCCGAACAGGCGATCCCACGCGTCGGAACCGAACGCCATTACGCATGACAGGCGGCCTTGCAAGTCGCGAAATCTCACGGCGCGTATGAACGCGGCCAGATCGGCGCAAAAGCTTCGCACCGCGCTCCGATGCTCCGGCTCGGAGTTTACGTTAAGGACGAGAAAGATCGCCGCCCGCGTCAGCTGCGCGACGACCGGCTGCGGAATGACGGAGGACACTTGCGAGAGCGAAGGAACGGCTTTCAGCGAGCTTCGTTCGCGAACCTGGCGACCAGCCGCTCCGAGAACTTGCCGAGATCGATCACCATCCGTTCGTGCGTGCCTCGGCCGATTTCCTCGTCGCCATCGGCGGCAGACACCCGAAATGTTATCCGACGACCGACGACAGCAGTCACTTCGGCAAACGCGGTGATGTGGCGACCCACCGGTGTCGCGGCAAGATGCTCGACATCGACGCGCGTCCCGACGGCGCTCTCGCCGCCGTCGAAGTACGGCTTGATCGCGTTCAGTGCGGCGTTCTCCATGGCCATGATCATCACCGGCGTCGCGAGCACGGGAGGAAGCGTCGCATCCTTGAATCGATTGGCTAGGTGATCGAAGGACACGACAAGCGCGAAGGAGCCTTGCGCTCCTTCAGGTATCGCACGCACGGGATCTCCAAGTCGACGACTTGCGCGTGGCAAGTATAGACCAGCACCAGGATTCAACCGGCACGGCGCCGCGCCTCGATGCGCCGTGCTCGCGACGCGACCCTCGAATCAATTCACGACTTCGTATCGCTTCGGAAGTAACCGAGCCGTTCGAGGTCGAGCTCCATCAGCAGCGTGACGCTGTCCGCGCCGCGGCGGTCATGACGTATTGCATCGAACCCGTGACCGTAGACGAGAAACGCCTTCCACGCCTTCGTGCTCGGAACGTAACCGAGCGATGCACTCATTCCGGTGTTCCACGCGTGCGGCTGCGCGAGACCGGGCGTGTAATCGATTCGCGCGCTTGCCGCGCCGACGCCGAGTTGCCAATGTTCGCCGGGATCGATGGGTATCGCGTAGTCGCCGCCGAACAGGATGAAGTTTCTCGCCGACAACTCGCCCTCGTAGTAACCAGGCAGCAGCAGCGGAAACTCCGCTTCGAGCGGCAGCACGCCGCCGATGCGAAACGCGCTCAGCCGATCGGGATGCACCGATGCGCCGCCCATCACCGACAGCGATAGCCGGTGATGCAGATTTGGCAGCGTATAGTCGAAGAGCGCGCGCGCAAAGAATTTCTGCACTGTCTTCTGCACATCGCGATCGCCGGCAAAGCCATACGTGCCCGGGTCGAAGCGAACTTGCGCGTCGTACCAGACGGAGAGCTCCGCGGCGAGCGCCGGCGCGAGCACCGGCTCGACGCCGCCTGCGCGAAGTCCCGCGCGCACGTGCGCGATCGGCTGGTCGTTCGGGACTTCGAACGACGGCGGATTGCGCCCGGTGCGCTCGAACGCGACGTAGCGAAAGCCGCCGCTCAGGATGCCGTTCACCGGCAGCCGCTGCCCGGGATTGAAAAGGTGGTAGAGCGACAGGTCGATGCCGCCATCCTGCCCGCTGAAGGACTGGTCGCGAAGCCAGCGGCCCCCGCTGATCTCGCTGTAATCGTCGGCGAGGCCGCCGCCGCTGATGCCGATGCCGAGATCGGTGTTCTTGCCGAGTGCGTCGCGCACCTCCCATTCGCCGTCGAGATAGACGGGCGACACCGCAACACGCAGCGCATGATCGGCATCGCCGAACTGCGGGCGCGACGCGTAATAGAAAACGTACGCGCCGATCGGAGCGTGGCCTTGCAACGGCTGATCGTAACCAACCTCGACGAGATCGCGGCGAACCGGATCGATCTGCGCGCGCGCGGGCGCGGCGGCAAGCGCCGTCAACAGCATAGCGATTGCAATCGAGGCGATCGTGCGTTTCATGCTCTTGGCTGAACGCTGAAAGCGCATTGTGCCGGCATTGCAAACCGCGTGCCGGGACCCGCTTATCATGTCGCTGACAGCGACGTGTGACGGAACCGGGCGTTGCGAAGGCGAGTCGTACCTCGACTGCACAGGTAAACGTTACAAAGACGGAAGAACAGAAACTCATGCGCCCCGTACCACAGCCCTCGTACGCCAACGCGATCCTGCGAGCTTCATTGCGCGACGGCCGCGTGGTCGATCGCCGCACGCACCACGCGGCCGCCGAGCGCCGCGCGCTCGTTGCCGGGCTTCTTGCGAGCCCCGCGTCGGTTGCGCCGCGCTATTTCTACGATGCGAGGGGCTGTGCGCTTTTCGCGCAAATCTGTCGCCTGCCGGAATACTATCCGACGCGCACCGAATCAGCGATCTTCGAGAGCCATCGTGATGCGATCGCGGCGTGCATCGGGTCCGGCAAGGAATTCGTCGATCTGGGTGCGGGCGATTGTGCGAAGGGCGCGCGTTGGCTGCCGTCGCTTGCGCCGTGGCGTTACCTCGCTGTCGACATTGCCGCCGACGAGCTCGCAGAATCCGTCGCGCGCCTCTCGGACGCTTTCCCGGACGTCGACGTTCGCGGCGTCGTCACCGATTTCGCGCACGGCCTCGATCTTTTTCGCGATCTCTCGGGCGGCGCGGTCACGTTCTTCTATCCCGGGTCCTCGATAGGCAACTTCACGCCCCTCGAGGCCGCGCGTTTTCTGCATTCGATTCGCCGCCATTGCCGGGATGACGACAGCGGTCTTCTGATCGGCGTCGACACGAAGAAGGAGGTCGCGCGACTCGAAGCCGCGTACGACGATGCTGCCGGCGTGACCGCTGCCTTCAATCGCAATGCGCTGTCGCACGTTAACCGCGTGCTCGGTACGAACTTCGTTTCCGACGCGTTCACTCACGTCGCGTTCTACAACGCACGCGATTCGCGCGTCGAGATGCATCTCGAGGCACGCAGCCGGCAAACCGTGATTATCGACGGCATCGAGCGCACATTCGAGGCGGGCGAGCGCATCCATACGGAGAACTCGTACAAGTACGCGCCCGCCGAGTTCGAGGCGATGCTCGAACGCGCCGGGTTTTCGCGCGTGCGCACGTTCGACGACGATGCCGGCGATTACGCCGTGTATTGCGCGTCGGTGCGCTAAGCGCCTGCCGTCTTCGCCGCAACTGTCGGCTACATCGCGCCCGCCGGTCGGACGCCGCTGTCCGTGT
>Ga0070731_10002075_pt1 | contig 19693 bp, 12 predicted proteins | sample Coa_R1_2_FD_66448 | JGI IMG/M metagenome (GOLD analysis project Ga0070731, IMG submission 66448) | Surface soil microbial communities from Centralia Pennsylvania, which are recovering from an underground coalmine fire - Coalmine... | ecosystem: Environmental > Terrestrial > Soil > Unclassified ... | reverse complement strand
GTCCTCGTCGACGAAGCCCACCTTGAGGATGAAACTCGTGCGGATCTTTTCGATGTCGAGCTGGTCGGTGAAGACCTTCATGGGGTCCGGGAAGCTGGAGAATTTTCCGCGGATGGCCTCGGGGAGCGCGTTGAAGGTGGCCTCGAGAAGCGTCGGGCTGGTCAGGATGGCTTCCTGGGTGCGGTAGTAATTCTCCCACATCATGCGGGAGGCCATGAGAGCGGGATCGTTGGAGTCGCCCCCGACCAGGGGCGTCTCGGGCCGGATCTCGAGGGAGGCCTGGGGCCGATAGAGGCGCTTGGTCGTGAAGGTGTAGACGCCCACGGTGGCCAGGGTCGCCGCCCAGACGATGGCGAGGAGTCGCCAGCGCCGCCGGAGGATCAGGAGAACCTGAACCAGCGACGCGCCCTCAACCGGCGACGATTGGGCGGGAGTTTCCATGGGTGGCGAGGAACACGACCGGCGGTCGGTTCCCGGACAGGCTAAGGATAGAGCATGCCGGGGGGATAATCAAGGCCCGCCGGGGAGGATGGGCCTACCACGAGAAGTCGATGCCGATCGCCAGGACGACGTCGCCGAATTTGACCTGACCCACGTTCTCGGTCTTGCCCCAGCGGTACCCGGCGCTGCCGTCCAGGAGCCAGTGCGAGGAGAACTTGTAGGACAGGCCGGCGTTCGCGTTCAGGTAATCGCGGGTCACGTGGAGGGCGGACTCGGAATAGTCGAACTGCAGGCGGCCGCGGAACTTGAGCTGCTCGGTCAGCTGCACTTCCGCGAGGAAGGCGAAGGTGCTGATCAGCTGATACGGGTCGCCGAATCCCTCGAAGGCGTACATCCGGATGCCGTCGAGGTAGAAATTGACCTTGTCGCTCGCCTCGTACTTCAGGTTCGCGTTGAAGACCATCGTTCCCGAGTGGATCGAGGTGCCCGTCGCGGGGAAGAAGTCGGTGACGACGGTCGAGTAGCCGAGGGTGCCTTCCAGGCTCAGACGCTCGACAATGTTCCCGCGGAAGCCCACTTTCCCGTAGTATCCGAAGGCGTCGGGCGTTCCCCCGAAGGCGAGCTTGCTCAAAAGATAGTTGATGTTGTAGTAGCCGACCACGCCGAGCGCATCGAAGCCGTAGGAGGTGTGGTAGACGGCGGCGGCATCCACCGAGAAGTTGTTGTTCTCCTGGCCGTCCGAATACACCTTCTGCTGGAAGCGGACCAGCTGGATGTTCCCGTTCAGCTCGAGGGACCAGTTGCGGGCGACATCGACCGCCACCTTCGGCACGGTCGTGGAGACGACGCGCTTGACGCGGTTCAGAAAGAGGACGCCGCTCGGATCGCTGACGTTCAGGAAGAGCTCCGAGATCTCGAAGTTCCATCGCGAGGAGGTCTGGCGCGCGCGGATGAAGAAGCGCTCCTCGTCGTCGTCGGGATTCTCTTTGACGTAGTACTTGTAATCCGCCAGCAGGTTCGCCTCGATGTCGAATTTGCTCTCCGAGTAGGTGAGCCCCGCCTGCACGAACGGGATCACGATTGAATCCGACTTCTTATTGCTCTGCGTCAGGAAGATGTTGTTGTCGAAGGCGTACTGCACGCCGGCGTCCGCGGTCCAGGCGAACGGCTTGGGGCTGAGGGGTCCGCGGTCCTGTTCCGCCTCGTGGGTGATCCGGTCGATCCAGTCCTGCCCGAAATCCTGGGCGGCGGCTTCGCGCGCGGGCAGCAGAAAGCACATCGTGCCAACTGCTACGGCAAGGCTGAACACGCCGAGTTTGCCCATCGGGCTTGATCCTTAAATGGATGCGCCGTGTCCCAAAACGCCTTTGATTGAAAGCAACCCCCCGGTCGAACGATGGAGCGGTTCGACGAAATTATAGCGGCCCCTAAGCCAGAGTCAACAAAACTCAGGAAATCAGCGAGCGCGGCGCCGGAGTCCGACCAAAATCCTCGACGCCTTTTCGGGCCGATTCTCAGGGATTCTGGGTACAGCAGAGCATGACCACCGGGGTGACGGACCTGGCCCGAAATTCCTATTCCGTTGACCTTGGCGACTCATGTGATATTATCCTGCAACACGGAATTTATTCCGGTCGACCCCATTCGGAGGCGCCATGAAGCAAAAGGTTCTGGGCTCGGTGTTCGTGTTGGCGATTGCCTTGGGCATGGTGAGCATGGCCGTTCGTTCGCCAAAGGAGTCGCCCGTCGTCACCAAGGCCCGCCTAACGGCGTCCCTGAAGGCGTCCCCGTCGGCGGCCGCCGATCCCCAGACCGCGCCCTCCACCCAGCGCCCGCTGGCCTGCTACAAGGTCTATGAGCATGGCATTGTGGGCGGCATGGACTACGAGACCACCGGGTACCAGGCCCGCGTTTCGGAAGACGGCGTTCGCTTCGGCTCCAAAAAGGGATCCGTTCACTTCGGAACGCCCCGGGTCGAACAGGGCTCCTTCTCGGAGGAGTGCACGAAGGCCGTCTTCTCCCGGCCCGGATTCGGCGTCGGGTCCCTGGACCGGGGAGCGGTCGTCGAAGAGTACGTCTTTGAAAACCGCCGCATGGAGCAGCTGTTCCGGTTTCCCGTCGCGCTGGGCGAAGGGGCGCTCCGGGTGCGCATCCCGGTGGACATGGATTTCCCGGGCAGCGTCGACACTCGCCCTGCGCACTCGAGCGCATTCGAGGAAATGCAGTTTGCGAAGGGCGGCATCGCGTTCCGCGACCTTCAGGGCGCGACCGCCATCGCCTACCATTCCGCCGTGGCGATCGACGCCATGGATCGCCGGGTAGCGCTGGCGCCGATCCATCAGGACGGCCAGATCCTCCTCGACGTCCCCGCGGACTTCATGGCCAAAGCCGTCTACCCGGTGGTGATCGACCCCTGGCTGGAACTGGGCGGGTCGGGCTCCGGTGGCGGCATCAGCGGCACCAATGCGGCCTCCCAACATCCCAGCATCGCGATCGGCGGCGACAACAACCCGTTCATCGCCTGGTCGGACAACCAGGTGGGGAACTTTGAAATCTACGTGAAATACTGGAACGGATTCGAATTCAAGGACCTGGGAGGCGCCAGCTTCGGGAACGGGCTCAGCGCCAACGCCGGGAAGTCCGTCAATCCCCAGATCACGCTCTCGAATCCCGCCGTGACCAGCGGCACTCAAGCGGGCGGCGTCCCCTACGTGACGTGGCAGGACGACACAGACGGGCGCGTCGGCGTTTTCTTCAAGCGGTGGAACGGTATTACCTTGGTCTGGGAGGAGCTGGACCATTCGGCCTCCGAGGGAGGATTAAGCAGCAGCTTTATTGGACCCGCCATTAATCCGACGGTCATTGTGGTGAGGACCTATGTGAACAATGCCACGACCCCCCATGTTGAGGATGACCCGATCTTGGTCTGGGAGGAAGCCGGCGAGATCCACATGGCCTTCCACTATCCGGGTGATGATGAGCCCTCCCCGGGCGTAGCGGGATGGTACTTTTTCCTAGTGAGCGGCCCGCGTGGAAACGTCAGCGTCGCGGGATCACCCTCGGCGGCGATCGATTCCCTCGGCCGGCCCTGCATTGCTTGGCATGATTCGCTCAGCGGCAACTACGAAATCTACATGAAACAGCTCCAGGATTTCACGACACCGGCACAAAATATTCTTCTTTCCGTGACGGCCTTCGGAGGGGTTGTCAATTTCAATTCGAATACGAGCATTTTCGACCCGATCACGCTCATTGGTATCAACGGATCGGCTGCGGGCGGTGGGATCAGCAACACGGCGGCCCAGATTTCCCAGTATCCGTCGATCGCCTGCGACGGAACCAATATCAGCGTCGCTTGGCAGGAGACGACGCCGGGCGGAACGACCGGGACGAACAATGAGATCTATGTCGCCCGCAACTCTGGCGGCGGATGGGTGGGACTCGCGGGCTCCAATGCCGGAGGCGGCGTGAGCCAGTCGCCGGGAGACTCCATCAACCCGTCGCTCGACGCGGTCAACGGGGTGCTCGCCGTGGCCTGGGCCGACGACAGCGGTGGGAACTACGACATCTACATCCGCGAGTTCAACACCGCCAGTTCCACCCAGTGGGAGCAGGTCGGCGTCCAGGGATCGGCCTTCCCGCTCCTCGGCGCGGATACGATCGCTCCCCCAGGCGGCGTGAGCCAGACGCCCAACTTCTCCCTGACGCCTCAGGTCAGGTTGGACGGCTTCGGCAGCCCGACGGTGATCTGGGCGGATGGCGCGCAGGGCTCGCTGGACATCTACATGAGGCAGTTCTCCCCGAACGGCCCTGGAGTGATGGTCGGGCTAAATTTCGTCACGGATCTGCGTCAAACGCTCGACGATCCCAACCTCGTCCCGGCAACCACGGACATCGCGGTGGGACAGGCCACGGCGAATACCACCGTCTTCTTCAGTGCTCACGTCTTTACGGAGCCGCTCAATCCCCCTGGAACGACGTTGCGTCTCCAGGTCGAGGTGCAGGAAGCCAACGCCGAGTTCACGGGCACTCCGACGGTGGAGAGCCTGACCGCTCCGCCCGGCGCGATCGCGGCAGTGTCCGTCACCGGCCTGCCGAACCGGAACTTCAAGTGGCAGGCCCGGACGGTCGACCAACTGGGCCGCAAATCCCCCTATCAGCAGTTCGCATCCATCGGCGGAACGTCGTTCCAGATCAACTCCAACGCCGTCGGCGCCGGCACCCCCAATACGACCCCGGTGATCGCCACGGCCAAGACCAAGGGGCGCTGCGGTCTCCTTGGCCTCGAGGCCCTGGGCGTGCTCGGCCTGATCCGGATCCTTCGCCGGAGGCGCTCCACCTAAGCGGATTTCGCACGATCAAGAAGGCCCCCAGGGCAACCCGGGGGCCTTTCTTTTTTCCATCGAGGGGGACTTCCACCTCGAGTGAGGACGGGTGCACTCCTCCGAGGCAGGCGATTCCGCTCGTGGGTTGAGGATTCGTTCAGGGGAGGAGAGGCCAGCTCGAAGGCATCCTCGACGGGCTTGCGGAACACCATCGAGATGCTCGAACTATCGCTGATCGCAGAGCGGTTGCCGGAGTCGATCTCCACGGAATGCTCCTTCGACAGCGTCGTCGGATATGGATGCTCGGTCGCCGGAGGATCGGGGCAACCGGACCAGGCCGGATGGATCCCACCGCCGAAGCGGCTGCCGTAGCGTCCTCCCCCGCCGAATCCGACGCCCATGTCGTCCTTGTCTCGGCCCGGTTTGCCTTTGAGTAGAACGTCCCATTCAGAAAGCGTCCGGGTCAGGAGGGCTTCCGCGAGAGGATGGTCGATCTGGACCCCGATGAACGGCCCCTCGACCAGGACCCGGCAAGGTCCGACGCGCCAGACATCGCCGCTCCCCTGTAAAGGTTCGACTCCCTATATCATTCGCCTTCGAAACTCAATCACGTCTCTAATAGCCCCTTCGCATCTACTTTGATGCTGCTCGGAGTTCCCACATCCAAAACGTATCCGCGCTCATCGTGTCGGGCTATCCCCACGATCTCGGCAACGAGTCCCTTCGCGGTGTTTTCTAGGCGTGCCGCCTCAAGCATCCTTTTCACCTCGGCGAAGTTCCTTACACCCGTGAAGGTCAGATGCACACGAGATGGGCCAGTCTTCGCGCAACCACAGAGGTCCACTTCTAGAGCAATATCCTCCGACTTGGAGTACTCCACCGCACGAGCGATTCCGTCGTGGTAGTCGTGTTGGAGTTTCAATCGCTTCAAGTTCACTCATCTAATCCTGGCTTACGAAGCCTTCAGGATCAATCGGCGTGAAACTCTCGGATTGGGCCGGAACACAGGGCATCCGCTACAGAGCCGCCTGGGAATGGTTCAAGCGGGGGAACGGTGACCTTGGACTGTCGGCCCGCAGCGTGGGCAGGAGACGCCAAGAAGATCGGTCTTAACGCGTCGAGGTGCTTCCGGGGGAGGAGCGGTCGTCCCGGCGGACTTACGGCGCGCCGTCCGGAGTCACCCGGGGGATCATCCGGACCGCGGCGCTGCCGGCTGCGTTGGCCGGAGCTAGCGGGTCGCCGCCGCTGAAGACCCGGCGAGTCAGCTTCACCCGACCTTGATGGCTTTCCCGTTCGGGCGAGATGGGATCCTGCGTGGACGCCGTTCCACCGGCGACCGAGGAACTCGCGGCGATGAGGACCTTCGCCGTGAAGGAGGCGCCGTCCAGGGTCCCCAGCGCTCCGAAATCGAATCCCTTTTCGGTCACTTTGAACGTCGCAACTCGATCGGTGGTGAGGCTCAGGTCCCCAGCCACCACGCTGAAGGGCATGCCGTGGGTCGACAGCCGGTAGCCGTCGGCGATGCGGGTGAGCCGGAGGCCGACGCCGAGCTGCATCTGCTTCTCGCCCAAATCGATGGGGAGCAGCTGGCCCGACAGGCTCTCGACGGCCGAGCCCGACACGAGGAGCGGAATGGAGCCCACTTCCTTCAGGCTGACCGCAGCGCCCGTCACGAGGTCGGAACCCACGCGGACGCCGTCGGCTTCGAACCGGACCGGGGCCGGCGAACCGACCATGCCCAGCACGAGCGCCGGAATTAGAAGCAGCTTCATGTCGCCTCCACTAACGGATACTGAAGGATAGCCCAAATCCGGGGGCGGATCAAGCAATAAACAAGGGCCGCCCCTTAGCGCTGGAGGGTGCCCCCCGGCCCGACCGTGATCTCCTGCTGGGCGGCCGGGGATTTGATCGTGAACGAGAACGGCTGCGGGCTGACGGACGGATCAAGGCGGCCTTCGGCGTCAAAGCCGATGACCATCTCCCCGGAAGGAGGCACCAGGGTCCCCTCCTTGAAGGTGATGGAGCACTCGCTCGGGAGGAAGTACTCCTCGCGGGGGATGATGAGGCCCAGGCGGACCTCGTCGACGATGCCGGTGAAGCCCGAGCCGCCGACGGCGAATGCCAGGCCGCGGGGGAGCTCGGTCTTGCCGGCGACCGACTGCACTTCGCGGCGATTGAGGATCAGCTTCAGCTCGCGGCCGGAGTACAGGACCTGCAGGTGGCACCACGCCTCCTGGGGAACATGGATCTCCCCGGAGCTGACCCGGAGGGAGCCGACCTTGGCCTCGATATGGCCGTCGGTTTCGGTGGCGATTTCGACCGCGTCGCCGATGGTCGCGAGCACGCCCCTGCCGCGGCTGGAACGCCGGAGAAACCAGAACTCGATCGACACGCCCTGGTCCACCGTGTAGGTCGGGACCTCACCGAAGGCGATCGTGGACGAGCCGGAGAGCTGGATGCCCTTCCCGACCCGGCCGATCACAAGGCTGCCGCCGTTCACCTTCCCGTCCTTACCGAACGCCCCGGTCGTGACCAGATCCTCGAGATGCCACTCGCCGACGGTCTCCTTGGACAGGAGGTAGATGCGGCCCTGCTTGGCGTCGAGGACGACCCAGGACGGGGCGGCGCTGCTGCGGGATTCCTGGTGGGCGACCCGGAGCACCGCGACGGCGTGATTGGCGGCCGCAGACACCCCCAGGTCGCGGTTGGCCCCCTGCATGAACGCGACGGTAAGGCCCAGGAGGAGCGAGAAGATGACCAGGACCGTGAGGAGCTCGAGAAGGGTGACGCCGGACGAGCCGGCTCTAGTAGCTCGCACGAATGTCGTCCTGCGTGCCCGGCTTGCCGTCCTTCCCCACGCTGCGGAGCTGGAACTTGTCGGGGTTATTGTACGTCTTGGTCGCGGGGTTCTGCTCGGGGAGGACGGTGTAGTCCTCGCCGCCGACCGCGAAGCGATACTGCTTCATGGACGCCTTCGGCTTGGCGAAGTCCTTGTGGTGCATGTAGATCAGGACGTTGCCGAAGTCGTCCACCCATTCGCGGAGCTGGTTGTCGCCGAAATACCAGTGGGTGACGTTCTTGCTCGCGCTGTCGCCGTCGACATTGGTCAGGTGATCCTCGTTCTTGAAAAGGATGCCGCCGCGGAGATCGGAGGAGAGGCAGGCGACGAGGGCTTCAATGCCGTTGTTGATGTCGTTGGGGGCGCGGCCGCCGAGCTCGTCGATCGTCGTGGGCGGATAGTCGCCCCAACGCTGGGCGTACTGGGCGAGCGCGCTCGAGATGGAGTCGAGCATCGTCTGCGTCGAGCTGGTGCGGGCGGAATCCATGGCCTTCACGATGCCGACGGTGGTCAAGGCGACCAGGATGCCGATGATGCAGATGACGACCAGGAGTTCGATCAGGGTGAATCCCGAGCTCGTCCGGGATCCGCGACGCCGGTGTGCTTCCACGTGCCGCCTCCTGTCAACGGGGACCCTGTCCGCGGCGCACGGAAGACCGGCGCCCTTATCGCTTGGCCTGATCGAGAACCTTGACGTTGTCGACGAAGAGCAGGACCTCGTGGTTGACCGGCGCGTGGACCCACCCGCCCACCTGCCAGGCCCCCTTCGGAGGATTGACCGTCACGGGAGGCGCGGCCGGGACCCAGTCCGCTTTGGCCGGATCCCAGAAGTGGATCGTGAAGACGCGCGCCCGGTTCTTCGCCTCGGTCAGGGTCACGCGGATCGTGATCTCCTTGGGATTGGGCAGCGGCGTCTTGATCTCCTGCCAGCCGACCGCCATGTCGTGGACATCCAGATCGTTGTCGGACGAATTCGCCTGATAGCGGGGCTTCCCGGACGCGTCGATGCCGACGCTGAAGCCGCTGTGCGTCGAGCCCTGCACCGTGTGGAAGATGGACATCCCGAATTCGGCCCGGTCGACCTTTTCGGGCATGAAGGTCATTTCGAACGAGTAGAAGTCGGCGCCGGGAACCTCGTGCATCAGGCTCGTGAGGGCGAATTCCCGCACGGCCTGTTTGCCGGCGAATTTTCCGCGGCCCCCGGCGCGGGTGATCTTGATGCCGTTCCCGTGCCGTTCCAGCCAGTTCGAGCCGATGTTCTTGGCATCGGGCCCATCGAAGGTTTCGAGCAGGCGTAGCGACGTCCGATCCCACAGGTCGATCTTGTCGATGACCGACTTGCACTCGTCGATCACGCGCAGGGAGAACGGGTCGGTGGCCGTGCCCTCCAGCTTGACGGCCTGGTCGAACTGGGTGCGGGCCGCGGCCAGGTTGGCGGCCGGGTCGCCGGGCCCGTAGTAGTAATCCAGGTACCCCAGGCCGTAGTACACCAGCGGATCGGCGCCCTTCTGGGAGAGCGAATTCGCCTTCCGGAGCGACTCGCGGGCCTCCTCGGGCCGCTGCATCGCCGCGTACGCGCAGCCGAGCGCCGCATGGGCGCCCGGACGCGACGGGTCGAACTCGCGGATGCGGCGCAGGAGGGTTTCCGCATTGACGCGCATCTCGTCGGCCTTCCGGGCCGAGACGTCATCGCGAGCCTCGGCCAGTTTCCGGCCCGTGCGCAGGTACGCCGCCGCCGCGGCGGAGTACGCGGGCAGGAAGTAGAAGTCCCGGCGCAAGGCGGCCACGAATTTCTCCAGTGCGGCCTCGTTCTGACCCTCCCGGAGGCGGAGCAGGCCCGTCACCATCAGGACCTGCAGGCTCGTGGGGCCCGTCTTCTCCGCGAGGTCGAACATCTTCGGGGCGTCCTTGTTGCCCGCCATCAGCTGAGCGAGGCCGCGCTCGAGGAGGGCCTCGACGGACGAGGGATCGCGTTGCGACCCGGCGGCCGCGATCTGCTCGGCCTCGGCCCACTTTCCGCCCAACAGATAGAGGGCCGCCAGGTTCGTCCAGGCCTCCGTCAGGTACTGGTTCGCGCGGATCGCCTTCACGAACTCGGGGGCCGCCTGCGGGAACTCGCCCAAGAGCGCGAGCGCCGCGCCGTTTCCGTTCATCGCCTCGGCGTTGGTCGTGTCGACCTTGAGGCAGTCCGCGAAATCCGCCCGGGCCTTCTCCAGCTGTCCGACGCGGATATACCCGAGACCCCGGACGAGCGAGGCCTCCGCCCGCTGGGCCGGCGTCGTGTCGGGCGCGTTGCCGAGCTTGATGAAGAAGTCGCTCGCGCCGTCCACGGCGGCCTGCCCCTGGCCGGCATCAACCTGGGCGCGGGCCAGCGCGATCCGCGCCCGGTGCAGGCGCGGCTGGGCCTCAACGGCTTTCTCGAACGCCACGAGGGCCCCCTCGTTGAACGACAGCATCTTCAGGCAGCGGCCGATTTCAAACCAGAGGTCGCCCGGAGGCGCGCCCGCCTCGATCCCCGCGCGGTAGGTGGCGACCGCCGTCTCGAAATCGGACGAATCGACCGCGACCTGCCCCAAGAGCAGGATCGCCTCCAGGTAGTCCTTGCGGAGCTCGATGGCCTTCTTCAGCTCCTCCTTCGCCTCCGGGATCATGCCGTTGTCCAGGCACCCCTTGGCGATCTTGAGGTGCTCCTCCGGCTCCTTTGCGCCGGGCTTGACGCGCTCGGATTCGTACTTGTACTTCTCCTCGAAGGTCCAGTTCTGGTCGTAGGTGATCTCCCCCGGCGCGTAGCGGACTTTATTCCCGCCCTTCTTGGTGACGATGAGCACGACGTCCTTGTCCTCCACCTTGAGCGCCTGATACGGAGCGCCGTTCTTGGGCCGGACCTCCGCGAATTCGCGCTCCTTTTCGGCGCGGCGATCCGGCCGGGACGGGACCACGGGCTCCTCGAGCTTCGTGAGCTCCTGGACCTCGGCCGCGGCCGGCAGGTTGGCTTCGGCGATCAGGGGCGCGCCGGCCGAGAGGGTCGGGTACTTGACGGGGGCGGCGAGGGAGTTGTAGTTCTCCCAGGCCGGGTGCGGGCGTACGAGCGGCGCCAGCATCTCCTCCTCGCGCGGCTCCGGGACCTTGATCGTCGGGATGGGCAGCTTGACCGCCGACTCGATGCGGAACGGGTTCTTTCCCCAGTAGATGGCGAAATTCTCGTTCGGCAGCTCGACATAGCGGGCCTTCTGCGCGTTGTACGGCTCCTCGGCCGCGGCCCGGAGCGCACCGCCCCCCGCCGCCCCCCCGCTCGAAAAGCCGAAGAGCAAGAGGAACGCCGAAAGGGCCGCGGCGCCGAGCGCCGTCCACTGTTCCTTGTTCAGGCCTTTGAAGAAGTTCATGGAGCGTCCAGCTCCCCCTTGTCGTCGACCTTGAGCAGCGCCACGCCGAGAGCCGCTTCGAAGACGTCCTTCGTCGCGTCCGGCCGGCTCATGTCGAACTGGGTCACCGCCAGATAGCTGCCCTTCTTCTGGGCGCCGTGGATCACCTTGAAGATCGCATCGGCCCGGCCGCTGAATCGGATGAAGACCGAATACTTCGTCAGGAAGCGGCTCTTCTTCGAGCTGCGCTCGTCCTGATCGGCTCCGTGCAGGGGGTTGATCGACTCGATCTTCTCGCACTCCGCGTCGATGCAGAGCGTCGAGAGCCGGTCCACCACGGCGAGGCGGAGCAGCATCTCCGGCACGGTGTCCTCGTTCACGGTGTCGGGCATGCCGAGCGTCGGCGGGAACCCCAGTCGGCCGTTGGTCGCCTTCTCCTTCAGCTCGTCCGTCAGCTTGATCAGGAGGTCGTCGTAGTACTCCTTCAGCTCCTTCGGCCGGGATTTCGGCTTCTGGAACCGGTCCGGCACGGTGAAGGCCGTCTCCGGCGCCATCTGGGCGAGCACCTTCCGGGTCAGATCGCGGTCCTTCCGCGCGACGGCGAGCGACTCCTCGGTGGGAACTCCCTGGGCCATCTTGCGCTCGATCTCGGTCTGTTTGCTCCGGCGCGTGCGGTCAGCGAGCTCGGCCGCGCCCCGGATCTTCCCCAGGACGAGCGCCTGGTAGAGGATGAGGAACGCCAGGCCCCCGGCCACGGCGATCACGAACCTCTTGTTCTCTTTCCAGAAGTATTCCATAGGCCTAGTCGAACGCGATCACGAGCTCGAACTGCCGCCACCCGGGCTTGTCCGACGTTTTCTGGTTCTGGATCGATGCCCTCACCCCGCGGGACGAATCCGTCAGCTGGTCCCGCATCGTGTTGAGGGCGTCCCGGGCTCCTCCCCGGATGTTCTCGTCGATCTCCCCGGTCAGGAGGATCACGCGGCCGAACGACGGCCAGCGGATCACGCCCTGCTTGATGCCGTCCACGATGTCCTCGTCGCGGAAGGGATCGCCCTGCCCCGCGATCCGGATCTCCTGCTCGCCGTCGGCCTCGACCTCGCCCATGACGAGGCCGCGGCGGCGAACCGTGAAGGCCGCTCGCGTGCGGTCGTCGCTGCTGGCGCGATTGCCCGAGCGGCCGCCGCCCTTGGCCGTGGGATCGCTGATCTTGACATCGCGAAGCCGGATTTCGTTCGGCAGAGACTTGGACAGGCGCGAGATCGAGTCGAGCAGGACCCGGCCGCCCGAGAGATGGCTGAGCAGATAGTCCGACTTGGCCAGCATCTGGCGCTGCTCGCGCTCAAGGCCCTCCATCTCGTCCATCTTCTTCGTGATTTCCGAGGTTTGGCCAAGGAACTCCTCGAGGCGATCCTTCTTCGACCGCATCTGGAAGAAGGCGATCACGGTGAGGAGCAGGAGGGTCGCGACCAGGACCGCGCCGCCCAGACCGAGCCAGAGGTTCGTCCGGAAGAACGCGCGCCGCTTCTTGAGTTTCTCGGGGAGGATCGACAGGGTCGTGGCCGTGGCCGGCGGCGACACCAGCTGAGCGAGGCCCACCGCGATCGCCAGATCGGTGGGCAACTCGCGGATCTCGGCCCCTCCCAGCTTCTCGACGGTCGACGTGTCGACGTTCTGGAAGGGATCCAGGATCTCGACGGGAATCTTGAGCGCGGCCGCCAGGTACTCGGGGAGTCCGCGGAGCCGGGAGCCGCCTCCCGAGAGATAGATCTTGTCGATCTCCAGCTCGCGGTCGTTCAGCTGGCCCTTGGCATGGTTGATCGAGGATGTGATGAATCCCGAGAGCTGGCCCGCGGCCGACCGGACGGGGCCGCGGATCGAGCCTTCCGTCTCCTCGTCCTCGCCCGCCTCCGCAGGACCGAGGTTCGCCGACGCGACCTTTTTCGCCTCGGCCTCCTCGGGCGAACAGCCCGTGACCCCGGCGATCTGCTGGTCGAAGATCCGGGCTCCGGAGGAGACGTTCCGAGCGAAGATCAGGCGGCCCCCGCGCACGAAGGCGATGTCCATGTTGTCCGAGCCGATGTCGAGGAGCATCACCGTTCCCGGCTCGGTGACGTAGGAGTTGCGGTACGCGGCGAAGAGGGCAAAAGCGTTCGGGACCGCGTCGCGCACGTCGAGGGTCGACTTCGCCAATAGCTCGATGCGATCGTCGACGTAGGCGCTCTTTCCGATGCCGATCAGCGCGAGGTACTGGGGGAAGAACGCGTCGGGCTCGCGGAGCGTGCAATAGTCGAGGTACATGTCGGTCGCCTCGCCCTTGCGCTGGTCCATCTCGTAGCCCATCATCACGCGATAGTTGAGGGGCTTCATCGCGGGCTGCTGGACCACCTGGAGGTTGATGTCGCGGCCGGACAGGCCGACCACGGCCGCGGCGGCGCTGCTCTGCGGGCCGAGCGTCCCGGCCAGCGCCTTCAGCACCGAGACCTTGTCCGACCCGCGGGCCATGCGCTTCCGCGCCGCGCCGACCAGCTTGTAGCCGCCGAGCGTGCGCTTCACGCTGATCACCTTGATCCCGGAGGACCCCAAATCGACGCCGTATCCCATCTTATTGGCTCAGAGTCTTCAGGAGCTGCTGGGCTTCCGGGGCGACTTCGCTCGAGGGATAGCGCGCGATCAGCGTCTGCAGCAGGCTCTCCGCCAGCGCGCGCTTTCCGGTCTCGATCATCTTCTTGGCCCGGTCGAAGATCCGCTTGGGCCGTTCGGCCTCCGCGGCCGGCGTCGCGCGGAGCTCTTCGCGCAAGCCGCGCTGCAGCAGGTCGGCCTTCGCCTCGGTCCCTTCCCCGGCCCACTGCTTGAGATAGGTGGCGATCACCCGCTCCGCCGCCGTCACCATGTCGGCGCGTCGCGACGTCACGGCCAGGAAGGTCTGCGCCTGCACTTCCACCCAGTCGCGCCGCTCCTGCTCCTCGAGCGCGCGGATCTCCGTCTCGAGCTTCTCCCGGACGGCCGCTTCCTTGACCTTCTTCACGGCCGGCCGAGCGACCGTGAGGGCCTCGCCGAGCTTGTTCTGGGTGCGCAGCTTCTTGACCTGCTCCACCGGGTCGAACACCTCGTCCGGCCCTCCGCCGGCCTCCCGGATGCGGAAGGTGAACGTGTCCGTCATCGGATCCACCGGCCAGGTCTGGGTGATGCGGAGGCGGCCGTCGACGGTGCGGTAACGGACCCGCGCCGCATCCGAGTACTCGATCGCGAACTCCCCCTCCTCCGCGGTGCAGTTGATCCGGTAGGTGGGGTCCCCGCTCTCGGGAATCCCCCGCGGCGGGCCGTCGACGCGCGGCAGGGTGAGCGAGACGGTCACGCGATCGACCTGCTTGAGCGCTTCCCCCGGGAACGTGTATTCGACGGTCGTCAGCTCGTCGACGACGCCGATGCGCTCGTTGAAGACGACCTCGCGGAAATCGACGGGGCTGACCATCTTGCCCTCGAAGGAGACGCCGGTCTCGTCGGGCTTGGCCACGACGTCGGAGGAGAACGCCTGCGGCGTCATGCCCTCCTTCTCGCTTTCGAGACGGACGGACAGATTGGTCAGGGCGCGTCGGCCGCCGCGGAGGTCGAGCTGCAGGACGCCGGCCCGGTTCCAGGCGACCCGGTGATAGGCGCCGATTTTCTTCTCGGGCCCGGCGGGCGCTCCGCCCTGCGCCTTCACGCTCACGTCGTCGAAGAACACGCGGCCGCCGCGGCCGATGATGGCGAGCGCGAAGCGGAAGGCGCCCGCGCCGGCGGGCGGAGTGAAGGTGGCCTTGAGTTCACCCCAGCCCGTCGGCTTCACCGGATCGGAAAACTCCTCGGAGATCACCGCGCCGCGCGGACTTTTCAGCCAGTCCACCTTGAGGGCGGCCCAGCCGCTGAAGCCGTCGAATTGGGCCCACGCGGACGCCGCGAGCGCCGATCCCTTGGCCAGCGGGAGATCGTCCTGATACCCGCACTCGGCGACCAAGTCGCCGGCGCCGGCGGCCTTCTCGAGCATGAGACCGGGGCTGCTGTTCCGGCCTCGCGTGGGGTCGATCGTGGCGTTGCACGGGGATTTCTCGCCGGACATCGAGCTCCGCATGGTCCAGCCTTCCGGCCGGCCGCCCACGGCGTTGTCGAAGTGCGGATTGCGGGTGATGAGATTGTCGAGGTCGACGTCGACCGCGACGGGCCGGTCCAGGAAGGCCCGGAGGTAGTATCCCGCGACGCCCAGGATCGCCAGCAGGAGCACCGCGGCGACGATCTTCCCGCCGTGGCCGCTCGCCTTGCCGTGAAAGGCAAAGTCCGGGATCTGGGAGAGGGCGGCCGCAGGAGCGGGGGGCCGGACGGACGCGGTGGACGGCCGAACCTCGCCGGCGGCGGCGCGCCGCGTGGTGGCCGGGGCGGGCTTGGCAGGGGACGCCGCGCGGCTGCCCGTCGGCGGGGTCCCCTCGGCCGGCGCCGGCTTCGGCGGCGGAGGCTTTTCGGCGGCAATGTTCTTCTTCTCGTACCAGAGGGTCGTCGCGCCGATCTGGACTTTGTCGCCGGGCTGAAGGACCTGGGCTTCGACCTTCTTCCCGTTCAGCAGGGTGCCGTTGCGGCTCCCCTTATCGAGGAGGGTGGCGACGGTGCCCGCCAGGATGACTTCGCAATGCAGGCGGGACAGCGTGGAATCCCGGAGGGGGATGGTGTTGGTTGACTGGCGCCCGACGGAATTGGCGCCGGGCTTCAGCTCGGCAACCGATTCCTGTCCCTGGAACTGGACAATGAATTTCGGCATTCAGCGCATCGTCCGCTCGCCGAGTCCACAGCGATAGGCGGAAGGGCAAGAGCGCCTCCCGGGTCGCTGGGAAGGGGATGTGCTGGGACCCCTGCAATGCCATCCCCGCCCGTCGATCGAACAGCCTGACTATAATACCATGCTTTCGGGCCGGTCAAGGATTAAGCGGGTCCGCACGGAACGGGAAGGGCTGCCGGCCGAAACCGCGCTTCGACCGGGGTGTGCCGCGACCGCGAGAATCCGGAAGCCCACCGGATCTGCATCAGCCGTCGCTTGACTTCACCGATAAGCTCTATAGAATAGCGCAAAGTCCCCCTTCGCCTGAAGGACCCTGACATGAGCGAAGGGTTTTTATAGATGGCGGAAGTGACGGCGTAAAGCCTTGACGAAGAACAACGGTTCTAGGACATAGACCCCGGCTGGGAATTTCGGATGGAGAGACGCGCCCGTTCGTAGGCCTCCTCTACCCCGCTTCCCGTCTGGACTCCTCCAGAATTCCGTTGCCCCTCCAGGAAGGCACGCCCCACCCCGCCCTCTTGGCCCTGGAGGAACACGATGCCCATCTATTACGCCGTAGCGGCGGTCGTCGGACTCGCCGCGGGATACGCCGTCGCGTACTTGCTGGTCGCCCAGTCCAAGAAGACCAAGGCCGCCCTCGAGGCCGCGCAGATCGTCGCTGAAGCGACCGCCAAGTCCGAAAAGGCCCTCGCCGAATCGCGCGCCGAAGCCGCCAAGGTCAAGGACGACGCGGACAAGCAGATCCGCGAGGAGCGCAACGAGCTCCGTCAGTACGAGAACCGCGTCTCCAAGAAGGAAGACGTCATCGACAAGCGGGCGGACGACCTCCAGCGCCGGGAGCAGTCCGTCGACTCGCGCTCGAAAAACGTCGATCGCAAGGAAAGCGAGATCGCCGTCAAGGAGCGCGACATCACCAAGATCATCGAGGAGGAAAAGGTCACCCTCCACCGGATCGCCGGCCTGACGAAGGACGACGCGGTCAAGCTCCTTCTGGACAAGCTGGAGCCCGAGCTCGAGAAGGAGAAGGCGGACCTCATCAAGAAACGCCTCGACAGCGCCAAGGAGAACGCCGAGGCCGAGGCCCGCCGCGTGATCTCCATGGCGATCCAGCGCTTCGCCGCCTCGCATACCGCCGATTCCGTGGTCACGATCGTCGATCTGCCGAGCGAGGACCTCAAAGGCCGCATCATCGGCCGCGAAGGCCGGAACATCCGCGCGTTCGAGCGCGCCACGGGGGTGGACGTCATCGTCGACGACACGCCGGGCGTCATCGTGCTGTCGGCCTTCGACGGCGTCCGGCGCGAGATGGCCCGCCGATCGATGGAAAAGCTGATCATCGACGGCCGGATCCACCCCACCCGCATCGAGGAGATCACCGAGCAGACGAAGCGGGAAATGGAGGAGCACATCAACAACGTGGGCAAGGAGTTCCTCCGCGAAGCGGACATCATGAACGTCCACCCGAAGCTGGTCACCCTGCTGGGCCGCCTGAAGTACCGGACCAGCTACGGCCAGAACGTGCTCCAGCACGTGCGCGAGGTCGCGCACCTGTCGGCGGTCATGGCGGCGGAACTCAAGCTGGACCAGCGCATCGCCCGCCGCTGCGGCGTCTTCCACGACATCGGCAAGGCGGTCGACCAGGAGTTCGAAGGCTCGCACCCGGTCATCGGCGGCGAGCTGCTCAAGCGCTTCGAGGAGCCCAAGGAGGTCGTCGACGCGGCGGCCAACCACCACAACGATCCCGACGCGAACTTCGTGTACACGGTCATCGCGGCCGCCGCGGACGCCATCTCGGCCTCGAGGCCGGGGGCGCGCAGCGAGTCTCTCGACCGCTACATCAAGCGCATCCAGGAGCTCGAGACCCTGGCCAAGTCGCAGCCGGGCGTCACGGGCGTCTACGCGATCCAGGCCGGACGCGAGATCCGCGTCCTGGTCGATTGCGACAAGATCAGCGACCCGCAGGCCGTCATCCTCGCCCGCGACATCGCCAAGCAGATCGAGCAGCAGCTGACCTATCCCGGCGAGATCCGGGTCACCGTGATGCGCGAAAGCCGTTTTGTGGAGTACGCGAGGTAGGCCACCGGCCTTCGGGCCTGAGGCCGATTCATGAAAGTCCGAATCCTGGCGATCGGCGACGTGGTCGGCAAGCCCGGCCGCTCGATCATCGTGAACCGCATCGGCGAGTACTGCCGCAAGGAGCTCGTGGACTGCGTCATCGCCAACGGCGAGAACCTCGCCGGAGGCAGCGGGCTCATGCCCTCGGAAGCCGACGAACTCTTCAAGGCGGGCGTGCACGTCATCACCGGCGGCGACCACATCTGGGGCAAGAAGGAGATCATCCCGTACATCGACCGGACTCCCGGGCTGATCCGGCCGGCGAACTACCCGTCCGACCAGCCCGGCAAGGGCTACACGGTGATCGAGACGCCGGGCGGCGCCAAGATCGGCGTGATCCACCTGCAGGGACGGGTGTTCATGAACACCCACTGCGACTGCCCCTTCGTGACGGCGAAGAAGATCGTCCAGGAACTCCGCGCGAAGACGAACGTCATCGCCGTGGACATGCACTGCGAGGCGACGAGCGAAAAGGTCGCGATGGGCTGGTGGCTCGACGGCCACGCCAGCTTCGTGTTCGGGACCCACACCCACATCCAGACGGCCGATGAGCGAATCCTTCCTCAAGGGACCGCCTACATCACCGACTGCGGCATGACCGGCCCCTACGAGAGCGTGATCGGCCGCCGCATCGACCGGGTGCTTCACCGGTTCACGACGGGCATGCCGGCGCACTTCGAGGTCGCAACCGGCGACGTCCGGATCTGCGGAGCGCTGGCGACGATCGACTCCGGCAGCGGCCGCGCGCTGGACGTGAAGCGCGTGGTCATCCTGGAAGACGGCACGGTGAAATAGCCGCCCGAATGGGCCAGGGTAGGCTATAATCGGTGCAAATGAGAATGCGCCGGAGGCTGCCGGGCCGGGCCACGCTGCGACGGTCGAACCCCCCGACGTTCACGGGGAAGAGCCCCCTCTCCGCCGCTCCCCTTCCCTCGCTCTGGCGCATGCGCTGCATGTGCGGATCCATCATGGAAGTGTCCGCCGAAGACGGCGGCCGCCGCAGCAGCTGCCCGACCTGCCGCCGCCGCTTCGACGTTCGCGTCACCGAAGACCTGACGAACGGACAAAAAGGCGTGTCCCTGCATTACCTGACCGACAACCGGAAATCCGGAGAGACCAGCGCAATCGGCGGAGGGACCACGTCCTTCCTCCTGCCCGCCGCCCCCTCGCCCGCCTCGACCCATGGCCTGGGGCTCCACCGGGAACCCGAGTTGCCCGACGAGGCGCACTTCCGCTGCCCCTGCACGGCGCTCCTGGCCATCCCCCGGACGCTCTACGAGAAGCGGTCCTCCTGTCCGTCCTGCGGCGCCCGGATGCTGGTCTTCCTCTTGTGGGACGAGCGAGCTAACTCGTTCACCCTCCAGCACTTCAGCCTGATCGACGCGAAGAGCGGCCAGACCCGCGTCCTGTCCCGGATCTGAGCCTTCTCCCGTCCGTCCCCGGGCGTCCTCGGGGTGAACCTTCTTGACAAAGACCAGAGCCCAGCGCATAGTGTTCGCCAATCATCCAAGGAGCAACAGTCGATGCGTTTACCCCTTTCCCGTGCCAGTTTCTTCCTGCTTGCAGCCCTGATCATCCCCGCCTGCAGCAGCAACCACAGCTCTGCCCCTCCGTTCTTCCCTCCCTTGGCTCGCTTCGCCTACGTCGCGAGTAATGACGGGACCCTCTCCGGATACTCGGTCGATACCCAGTCCGGCCAGCTCACGGCGGCCGGCTTTGCGGCCGCCTACACGGGAGCGGTGCCGCCCGCCGTTCAGCAGGTCGCGCTCGCTCCGGGGGGACAGCACGCCTGGGTGCTGCGGAC
>Ga0070731_10002074_pt1 | contig 19707 bp, 22 predicted proteins | sample Coa_R1_2_FD_66448 | JGI IMG/M metagenome (GOLD analysis project Ga0070731, IMG submission 66448) | Surface soil microbial communities from Centralia Pennsylvania, which are recovering from an underground coalmine fire - Coalmine... | ecosystem: Environmental > Terrestrial > Soil > Unclassified ... | reverse complement strand
GGCCCGGCGACATGGGCTTCGACATCGTCCACATCAACCTGCACAAGACGTTCTCGCAGCCGCACGGCGGCGGCGGGCCGGGCGGCGGACCGATCGCGGTGCGCGCGATGCTCGAGCCGTTCCTCCCGACGCCGACCGTCGTCAGGCGGGACGACGGCAGCTTCGGCCTCGACCACGGCCGCCCGAAGTCGATCGGAAAGGTACGCGGCTACACGGGGCCGTTCGGCGTCTTCGTGCGTTCGTACGCGTACATGCGGTCGTACGGCCCGCGCCTGCGCGAGATGTCGGAGGCGGCGGTGCTGAACGCGAACTACGTGCTCGCGCGGCTGAAGGAGGCCTACGACCTACCGTTCGACCGGCTCTGCATGCACGAGTTCGTGCTGTCGGCGCGGAGCCTGAAGCGCGACCACGGTGCGACGGCAACCGACGTCGCGAAGCGTCTCATGGACTACGGCTTCCATCCGCCGACGGTGTACTTCCCGCTCATCGTCCCCGAGGCGTTGATGATCGAGCCCACCGAGACGGAGACGAAGGAGACCCTCGACGCCTTCTGCGACGCGATGCTCGCGATCGCACGCGAGGCCGCCCAGGACGTGGCTGTCCTCAAGGAGGCGCCCCATCACCGCCCCGTCCGGCGTTTGGACGAGGTGCGCGCGGCCAAGAATCCCGTCGTCAAGTACGAATTCGAGGCCGCGAAAGCGCCGCAGGAGGTGTGAGGTGCCGAACCTGCTCGACCGCCTGGCAGCGAAGCTCACAAGGAAGATGACGCCGACCGCGGTCGCGATGGGAGCCGAGAACGCTCCCACGACCGCGACCCCGGCGGCGGTGACCGAGATCCGCGCGGAAGAGTCCGAGGAGGCTGAGACCGACTAGCTCAGGGCTTCTTCTTGGCGCTCCAGGAGCCGCCCTTCGGCGCCGCGTTGTACGTACCCGACATCGAGGTCCCGGATACCGTGCCGGTGTAGGTCGCTCCGACGTCGACGGCTCCGAAGCTGATCGCGCCGCCGTGGACGCTACCGCTGATGCCGTAAGTGCCATTGGGAGAGGAGAGCGTGATCGTTCCGATCAGCCTCGACCCGACCTGCCTCCACTGGATCGTGAAGGTGCCGTTGTAGCCGCCGCTGTACTGCCCCAACCAGGTTCCGGCGAGCGTGCTGACCTTGTGGACCGGCTTGTGCTTGGGCTTGTTCTTGGCCCAGCCGGTGCTCGCGCCGACGGTGAGCACGGCCGCGACCGACGCGGCGAGCGCCAGGACGATGAGCTTGCGTCGCGTCGAATGCATCCGTAGGGATTATCAGGCACCCACGCCGCGAGTTCAAGCTCCGGCGAGCGTCCGCCTGCGGTGTGACCTCGGGGCTGCGGCGAGCTGCCCGCAGGCGGCCTCGATGTCACGCCCGCGGGTGAGGCGCACCGTGACGGGGACGCGCGCCTTCTCGAGCTCCTCGCGGAAGCCGGCGATGCGCTCGCGCGACGAGCCGTCGTACATCCCGGTCGGGTTGTACGGGATGAGGTTCACCTTGAAGCCGTCGCGGCCGAGCAGGGAGGCGAGCGCGCGCGCCTGCGCGCGCGAGTCGTTGACTCCTGCCAGCAGCACGTACTCGACGAAGACGCGCCGGTGCCGTTTCGACACGTATCGCCTGCACTCGGCGACGACCTCGCGCAAGGGATAGCGGTCGTTCACCGGCATGAGCCGCGAGCGGAGCTCGTCGTCGGGCGCGTGCAGGGAGAGCGCGAGCCGTATCGGCTCGTCCACCTCGTCGACGAACCGCGTGAGGCCGGGCATCCAACCGACCGTGGACACGGTCGTCCGCCGGTGCGTGACTCCGACGTCGGGGAGGCGGCGCGCGGCGGCGAGCACCTCGTCGAGGTTCAGCATCGGCTCGCCCATTCCCATGAAGACGGCGTGGTCGACCTCGGTTATCCGCCGGAAGTGGAGCGCCTGGTCGAGGATCTCCGAGGACGTGAGGTTGCGGCCGAAGGCCATCTGCCCCGTCGCGCAGAACGTGCACGTGAGGGGGCAGCCGGACTGCGACGAGAGGCAGAGGGAGCGGCGCCCGTCGCGGTAGCGCATGAGCACCGCCTCGACGGGATGGCCGTCCGCGGTCCGGAAAAGGGCCTTCATCGTGCCGTCTCGCGACTCGCGCACGGTCTCCACGGCCAGCGTCGAGAACGGGACTCGGCCTGCCAGCTCCTCGCGCAGGCCGCGCGGGAGGTCGGTCATCGCCTCGTAGCCGGCGGCGCCGCGGGCCGTCCACGACCAGACCTGACGCGCGCGGTAGGCCGGCTGGCCGAGCTCCGCGAGCGTCGCCTCGAGCAGCCCGAGATCCATGTGGTCACGGTACAGGGGAGATGCGTAGTTGGCCCCGATGCCCGGACCGCCACCTGAGGCCACGCTTTCGTCATGAACATCGAATCCCTCATGACGAAGCACGTCGTCACCGTCTCACCCGAGACGTCTCTGAAACGCGTCGCCCGCCTCCTGACCCGGTACCGCATTTCCGGCCTTCCGGTGTGCGACGCAGATGGCGCGGTCCTCGGCGTCGTCACCGAAGCGGACATCCTTTGCAAGGAGCAGGGCGTCTCGCCGGCTCCGGGCGGGCTCCTCGGCTGGCTGTTCGAGAAGGCCGACGGCGAGGGCGCGCGCATCGGGGCGCACACGGCAGGCCAGGCGATGACGTCGCCGGCGATCACCATCGCTCCCGATGCGTCCGTGAACGAAGCGGCGCGCATCATGACGACCCGCCACATCAACCGGCTACCGGTCGTGCGCGACGGCACGCTCGCCGGGATCATCAGCCGCGCCGACCTCGTCCGGGCCTTCCACCGCTCCGACCAGGAGATCGAGCACGAGCTCAGCGAGGACGTCCTTCTCCACCGCCTGTGGCTCTCGCCGAAGGACGTGGAGGTCACGGTGGAGGACGGCGTCGTAAAGATCAGCGGCATGGTCGAGAACAGGACGCAGGCCGAGCTCGTCGCCGCGTACGCCGTGCGCGTGCCGGGCGTGGTCGAGGTCATCTCGCACGTGACGTGGCGCGTCGACGATCAGGCTCGGCGGCTGCCGCGCATGCCGCAGCGCGTCTGAGCCCTACTCGTACTGCAGCGCTTCGAGGACGTTGAGCCTCGAGGCGCGCCGCGCGGGGAGGATGGCGGCGATGATCCCGGCGACGATCGCAGCGATCACGAACACGACGATCGTGCCCCACGGCACCGTGAACGCCGGGTACTTGATCGCCCGGCCGACCATGACGGCGAGGACGACCCCGACGGGGATGCCGAGGACCGCGCCGATGAGCGCCGTGACGATGCTCTCGTGGCGGATCATGCTTCGCACCTGCCGCCGGGTCATTCCGACCGCGCGCAGCATCCCGAGCTCGCGCGTGCGCTCGTAGACCGTCAGGACAAGCGTGTTCACGATCCCGAACAGGCTGATGATGATCGAGAGCGACAGGAGCACGAACAGGAGGTTGAGGAGCGTGTCGATGCCCTGCTCCTGGTTCTTCTTGAACTCGCTCTCGGTCGCGATCTTCGCGTCGGGAAACGGCTTGAGGGCGTTCGCCAGCTTGGCGGAGTTCGCGGGCGTCACGCCGCCCTTGATGTCGACGAACGCGTAGATGTCCTGCGGGTTCTGGTACTCCCGGTCGAAGCGCTGCGTCGAGATGGTGACGTCACCGTAGGGGGCGCCGCCCTTCGGCGGCGCGAAGACGCCGCGGATGACGAGGTGCATCGTCTTCCCCGTGGGCGTCTCGACGGCGACGGGCGAGCCGACCGCGAGGTGGTGCTTCTTCGCGTAGTCCTTCGCGACGAAGGCGCCGTCGCTTCCGAGCTGGGCGGGCACGGATTGCGAGCCGGCCTGCCACTTCACCGTGATCACCTTGCTGATGTCGCCGGTGACGCCGGTGACGCCGATCTTGCTGCCGAACGCCTTGCCCTGGCCGGCACGCACACCCGAGACGACGCTGACGCCGGGCACCTTCTTCAGCGCGGTCGCGGGAGCGGCGGCGAAGGGCGAGAAGTTATCGGTCGCGGTGAGCGCGTAGTCGCCCTTGAACACGCTGTTGACGGCGTTCTCGAACGTCGTCTTCAGGCCCGAGGCGAGGACGGAGACGAGCGTCACGAGCGCGAGGCCGATCATGAGAGCGGCGGAGGCGGCGGCAGTTCGCGACGGGTTCCGCATGGCGTTGCCCCGGGCGAGCGAGCCGGCAGCGCCGCCGATCCTCGTCGCGGGCCAGCCGAGCACATTGGCCAGCGGCGGAACCAGCACCTTGGCGAGAAGAGCGACGCCGAGGAACACGGCGGCCGCGCCGATGCCGACGGCGAGTAGGCGCTGCGTCGTCGAGAGCGAGCCGACGAACAACCCGACGAGCATGAGAGCGACGGCGCCCGCGATGGTCGAGAGCGCGACCGTCGTCACTGCGGGGCCCGACAGCAACGGCTGGAGAACGGCTCCCTCGCGGACCGCCGAGACCGGCGGGACCCGCGTGGCCCTGAACGCGGGCCAGAGCGCGGCGAGAACCGTCACGACGATCCCGACCACGAGCGAGACGACGATCGTCCGCGTCGCGAAGACGGTGCCGGCCTGCGGCAGGTCGATGCCTAGGTGGACGAAGAGGGCGTTGAGGCCCTTCGCGAGACCGAGGCCGATGAAGAGACCGGTCACGGACGCGAGCGCGCCGATCACGCCCGCCTCGAGCAGGACGGACGCCTGGACCTGGCGCTTGTAGGCGCCGAGAGTCCTCAGCGTCGCCAGCTCGCGCGTGCGCTGCGTCACCGTGATCGAGAGCGTGTTGGCGATGACGAAGACGCCGACGAAGAGCGCGACGCCCGCGAACGCGAGCAGGAAGTCGTTGAAGATCGAGAGGAACCCGTTTGTGTCCTTCGTCGCCTGCTGCGCCTCGCCCTGAGCGGTCCGCACCTGAGCGGTCGGCGGCAGGATCGGCTGGATCTGCTTCACGAGCTGCGTCGGCTTCACCCCGGGCTTCGCGGCGATGTCGATCGCGTCGAGCTTGCCTTCCTTGTGGAAGATCCTTTGCGCGGTCGGGAAGTCGAAGATCGCCATCGTCGCTCCGCCGAGCGACGAGACGCCGCCGATCTTGACGATGCCCGCGATCTTGTAGTCGACGACCGGGCCGCGCGCGATCACGCCGATGGTGTCGCCGACGGCGTAGTGGTTCTTGCTCGCCGTGTTGGCGTCGATGTCGACCTCGTGCGCGCCGACCGGCCACGCACCGCTCGTGAGCGTGAGCGGGTTGAACCGCTGGCTTCCCTGCGAATGGACGCTGAATGCGAGCCCGGGCGCGCCGTGGCCGGAGATGACCTTCCCGTCGCGGCCGACGAGGTGTGCGAGATCGCTGATGCCGCCGGACGCCGCGGCGACACCGGGAAGCCTCTGCACCCTCGGGAGGAGCGACTCCGAGAACGACGGCGGAAGCCCGTTGTTGGAGTTGTTGTTCCCGAGCGCGTCCTTGCCGCTGATGACCGCGTCGGTCTTCGCGTAGACGGTCGTGAAGACGGTCGAGAACGCCGACTTGATCGTGTCCGTGAGGACGTACGTGCCGCTGATCATCGCGACGCCGAGAACGATCGCGAGCCCCGTGAGGAAGGCGCGGAGCTTGCGCCCGAGCAGTCCTTTCAGCGCAACGCGTGTCACGAGCTCAGATGGCTCATGACGCCGAGCACGTCGGCGGTCGTAGCCTCCTTGAGCTCCTGAACGATGAGGCCGTCGGCGATGAACAGGATGCGGTCCGCGATGAGAGCGGCGCGCGCCTCGTGCGTGACCATGACGATCGTCTGGCCGTAGGAGTCGACCGAGTCCCGGACGAGGTCGAGGATCTCGCCGCCGGTCTTCGAGTCGAGGTTGCCGGTCGGCTCGTCGGCGAAGAGGATCGTCGGCCTCGTCACCAGCGCGCGCGAGATCGCGACGCGTTGCTGCTCGCCGCCGGAGAGCTCCGACGGCCGATGCGAGCGGCGCTTCGCGATGCCGGTGCGGTCGAGCAGGTCGTCGAGCCACGCGCGGTCCGGCTTCTCGCCGGCGATCGACAGGGGGAGGACGACGTTCTCCTCCGCGGTGAGCATGGGGAGCAGGTTGAAGAACTGGAAGACGAAGCCGATGTGGTCGCGCCGGAGGCGGGTGAGCATGGCGTCGCTCAGGTCGATGATCTCGGTGCCCGCGATCTCGACCGTGCCGCTGGTCGGCTTGTCGAGCCCTGCGAGGATGTGCATGAGCGTCGACTTGCCGGAGCCGGACGGGCCCATGACCGCGACGAGCTCTCCTGCGCGCACGGAGAGCGAGACTCCGCGGAGCGCGTCGACCGCCGTCTCGCCCTCGCCGTAGCGCCGCGTCAGATCGTGCGCGGCGACGACCACGTCGCCTGCGCCGGAAGGGCTCGGTTGTCGCTTCTCTTGGGCTGTTGCCATGCGGTCACGGTATCAGCGGTTACCGGCGACGAGGAAACCAACGACGACGAGTGCATAGGCGACGATCAAGGCGATGCCGTCGCGGCGGCTCGTTCGTCCGCCTGCGACCGTCTTGCCGGTGAGTACGACGGCGCCGCCCATCGCCGTGAGCTCCTCCCAGCGGAAGCTGAGCGGCAGCGGGTGTGTGAAGAAAAGTGACAAAAGCGTTACGATCGGCACGACGAGCAGCGCGACCTGTGCGCTCGACGAGATCGCGATCTCGCTTGCGAGCTTCATCTTCCCGGCGCGCGCGATGACGACGGCGCCGCCGTGCTCGGCTGCGTTCCCGACGATCGCGACGATGACGGCGGCGATGAAGAACTCGGTGGCGCCGATCGCAGACGCGAACCCCTTGATCGAGTGAACGAGGATCTCGCTCACGAATGCGGTCGCCACAGTCGCCACCGCGAGCACGCCGAGCGCGAGAGGCAAGGGCCACGCACGTTCGGACGCCTCCGCCCGGTCGAGCCCGCGGTGGCGGCGGAGATTGCGGAGCGTGACTGCGACGTAGAGCACGAGCAGCGCGACTGCGATCGGGATTGCAACGAGAACCGCCGAGTGGCGCTCCGGCGCGCCGGTGTACCCGACGATCGTCGTCGGGACGAACAGGAGGACGGAGACGGCGACGAGCCCGACCTGCGCCGAGAGCGAACGCCGGTCGATCGCTTTCTCGGGCCCTACTGCCTGCGCGACCCCGAACACGAGTAACAGGTTCGAGATGACGCTGCCGGCGAGTGACCCGCGGACGACTTGCGGCAGGCCGTCGCCGATCGCGAAGAGGGCGATGATGAGCTCGGGCGCGTTCCCGAAGCTCGCGTTGAGAAAGCCGCCGATTCCCGGACCGGTGTGCTCGGCGGCGTGCTCCGTCGTCTCGCCGATGAGCCACGCGAGCGGGATGAGCGCCGCGGCCGCGAGCACGAACATCGCCGCGTTGCCGGGATGCGCCAGATACTTGACCGCGATCGTGGCGGGCGCGAGGGCCAGCGACGCCCAGAGAATCCTTCGAGCCACGTCGCGGGTAGGTTAGTTGGACTCGTGCTGCAGGCCGTCCTCTTCGACTGGGGCGACACGCTCATGCGCTGGGCGTGGGAGCCCGAGCTCCTCTCGGCCGGTCACGTCGCAGGCCTGCGGGCGATCGGCCGCGAGCCCGTGAGGTCGATGACGGAGCGCTTCCGCGACGCGTACCTGCCGCTGCTGTGGGTCCCGGGCACGCTGGAGGAGGTCGAGTACCCGAGCCTCGTACGAAGGCTGCTCGGCGAAGAGGGGATCGAGGTGAGCGACGAGGAGCTGGATGCGTTCCTCGAGGCGGAGCACGCGGCGTGGCAGCCGGCGCGCATGCTCGCCTCGACGACACATGCGCTGCTCGAGACGCTTCGGGACCGCCGACTGAAGGTGGGGCTCGTCTCGAACGCGCTCGACCCGCCGCATCTTCTGCATCGCGATCTCGAGCAGATGGGCGTCGCGCAGCGGCTCGACTTCGCCGTCTTCTCCTCCGAGGTCGGTTGGCGAAAGCCGCACCCGGAGATCTTCCGGCGCGCGACCGACGCGCTCGCCGTCGAGCCGGCGCAGACGCTCTTCGTCGGCGACACGGTCGCGACCGACATCGCGGGTGCGTCCGCACTCGACATGCGCACCTGCCAGGCGCTGTGGTTCCGGGCGGATGAGGACGGCGAGCCCGAGCCCGACTTCCGCGCCTTCACGCAGATGGACGTGCTGACGGCCGTCCGACGCCTCTCCTGAGCCTGCGTAAGCGCAAAACGGCCGATCTGTCAAGTCTTGCGGGATCCGAAATCTCTCCCACACAATGGAGGGCGATGAGTAGCCTGACGCTCCGTCCGCAGGACGCGGTCGAGTGCCGCGCATGTGGGGTCCACTGCGACAAGGTCGTGTACCCCTCCGCCTGCATCGAGCGCTCGTGCCCGTTCGTGTACGCATACGAGGAGCACGGACATACCTTCATGGGCTGCATGCAGAAGGTCTTCGAGGCGGAGATCGACCTGCACATGCTCCGCGCGGCCGAGGCACGGCGGGCGGGCTTCGGCGCCGTCAAGGCGATGCGCAACCCGTTGCCGATGTGCCATTCCGAGGTCGAGGCGTGCTACGAGCAGCGCACGGGCGAGCTCGGCTGTGTCAACCCGGAGTTCAACGAGCTGCCTGCCGGGTCGCCGACGTTCCGCGTGTTCGCGCGGCTCTCGTCCTAGACTCCGGCACGGCCGACAGCAGCAGGACGCCGGCCAGCGGGCCGAGCGCGGAGAGTGCGAACGCGGCCCGCCACGAAGACGCGGCCACCGCCGCGAACGCGGGCGGCGCCGCGGCCACGACCACGCCGAGCAGCGTCTGCTGGAAGCCGAGCGCCGCGCCGGTGCGCGACGCTCCAGCAGCCTCGGCGGCGGCCGCGAACGCGAGCCCGTTCCACGCCATGCTGAGCACGCCGGCGACGGCGAACGCCGTGACGAGCGCCGGGAGGGGCGCATCCGTCAGCGCCGCCACCGCCGCCGTCGTGGCGGCGAGCGAGATCCCGATCGCGCGCAAGGGACGCAGCCGCGTCTGCAGCCGGTCGGAGATGCGGCCGGACCCGATACGGGCGCCGATCGCGGCGACGTTGATGCCCGCGAGCAGCGCCGCGGCCGCGTGCGTCGACACGTGCCGGTGCTCGTGCAGGAACAGCACGACGAAGCCGGTGATGGCGATCTGCGCCGTCAGGTAGAGCGCCGTGCCGCCCCCGAGGAGCCACATGCGCGGGTCGTGGAGCGGCCGTCCGACCTCGGTCAGCTCCGGCTCGCTCGACGGCGAGCCGCGCATGAAGAGCGCGGCGATCACGGCGCCTGCGATGCACGCACCGCCGAGGGCGAAGAACGCAGGCCGCGTCCCGCCGAGAGCGGGGAGGACGGCTGCGCCGAGCGCGCCGCCGATCGGGATCGCCGTCTGCCGGATCCCGAGCGCGAGGCCGAGCTCGCCTGGAGGGAACCAGCTCATGATCGCGCGGCCGCTCGCCGCGTTCACGCTCGCGCCGAGCGCGCCCGCACCGACGAGCGCCGCCGCGAGCGTCCCGAGCCCATGCGTCGGCGCTGCACCGGCGAGCGCGGCGCCGGCGCCGACCAGCCCGGCGACGATCACCCAGCGCTCGTCGAACCGGTCGGCGAGGAGGCCCCACGGGAGCAGCGTGAAGAGCATCCCGATGCCGATCGCGGCGAGGACGACGCCGGTCTCGCTGAGCGAGAGCCGGTAGTGCGCGCGGATCGCCGGGCCGAGCGCGGGCAGGCCGACGGACGCGGTCGCGAAGCTCGCCTGCGCGAGCGTCCCCGCGGCGAGGACTACCCAGCGATAGCGCGTGAGTGGATCTCCTTGGCCTTGCGGACCTCGTTCGCGTCCGGCCCGTGGTTGTCCGGGCCCGCCGTCTCGAGCACGGCGGGAAGGGTCTGCAGCCGCGGGTTCCCGAGGAACACGCCGAGCTGCTCCCCGAGGAGGCCCTCGCCGATGTTCGCGTGCCGGTCGCGGTTCGAGGCGAGCGGCGTCGCCGAGTCGTTCACGTGCAGCGCGCGCAGGCGGTCGAGGCCGATGGCGGCGTCGACCTCGTCGAGGCAGGCGTCGAGGGCGGCAGGATCGGTGACGTCGACGCCGGAGACGTACAGGTGGCACGAGTCGAGGCAGACGCCGAGCCTCGGGTGCCGGTCGAGCCGCTCGTAGATCGCCGCGAGCTCCTCGACCGAGCGTCCGATCGTCCCGCCCGCGCCGGCGGAGTTCTCCATCAGGAGCCAGGTCTCGTCCGAGCAGAGCTCGAGCACCTGCTCCATCGCGGGCAGCACGCGCTCGAGGCCCGCGTCGAAGCCGGAGCCGAGGTGGGAGCCGACGTGGAAGACGACGCCGTCGGCGCCGATCGCGCACGCGACCTCCATCGTGTTCCGCATCGCGGCGATCGACTTCTCGTAGATCGCGTCGTCCGGCGCCGCGAGATTGCAGAGGTAGAGCGCATGCGCCAGCACCCCGCCCATGCCGGTCTCGGCGCGGCGCTCGCGAAAGCGCTCGAACGTCGCCGGGTCGTGGTTGGTCGGCCGCCACGTGCGCGGGCTCTGCGTGAACAGCTGCAGCGAGTCGGCGCCGATCGCGACCGCGCGGTCGACGGCGGTGTGGATTCCGCCGGACGAGGAGACGTGCGCGCCGATCTCCATCTAGCGCCGGGAAACGCGATGGAAGGAGACGGACCGGCCTTCGAGGACCGCGAACTCCGCAGGGTCGGACATGATCGCTCCCGGGTTGACGTAGAGCGCGCCGCCGACGATGCGGGTCCACTGCCGGTGCGTGTGGCCGCCGGCCAGGACGTCGAACCCGTCGACGCGCCAGGCAGCGTCATCCTCGGACTCGGGCAGCAGCACGTCGTCGTACGACCGCGGCGAGCCGTGGAACGCGAGCAGCTTGCCGAGCTCGAGCGTGCGGGGGAACGACCGGATCTGCTCGAGGTGCGCGTCGCCGAGCTGCGCGAGCGTCCACTCCCGCTTCGCCAGCTGCGCCTCGGTGACCTCCTCCGGCGAGTCGGCGGAGACCTCGAGCAGGAAGTCGTCGGCGTTTCCGAGGATCACCGGCCATCCGAGGGCGGCGACTCGGTCGAGCACCTCGCGCGGCTCGTCGCCGCCCTGGACCATGTCGCCGAGGCACACCGCTCGATCGACACCGAGCCGGAGGAGCTCGTCGACGACGGCCGCGAGCGCGCGGTCGTTGCCGTGTGCGTCGGAGACGAGCCCGAGAGACACCGCTCTACGATAGGCGCACGATGAGCGTCGTCCGCATGGCACCGAGCCCCACGGGGTTCCTCCACATCGGGAACGTCCGCACGTTCCTCTTCAACTGGCTGTTCGCGCGCAACGACGGCGGGACGATCCGGCTGCGGATCGAGAACACGGACACCGCCCGCGAGGTCGCCGAGGCGACCGATTTCATCCAGGACTCGCTCAGGTGGCTCGGCATCGACTGGGACGGACCGGTCACCTTCCAGCTCGACCGGATCGACGATTGTCGGAAGGTCGCGGAGCAGCTCGTCGCCGACGGGAAGGCGTACGAGGACGAGGGGGCGATCCGGTTCCGGATGCCCGACGCGGGCGTCACGGCGTGGGACGACGTCGTCCGCGGACGCGTCGAGGTCCCGAACGAGACGATCGAGGATCTCGTGCTCGTCCGCTCCGACGGGCGCCCGACGTACAACTTCGCGTCGCCGATGGAGGACGTCTGGGACGGGATCACCCATGTGATTCGCGGCGAGGATCACATCTCCAACACGCCGAAGCAGATCACCATCATCCGCGCGGTCGGCGGCGAGGTACCGACGTACGCCCACGCACCGAACGTCAACGGCGCCGACGGCAAGAAGCTGTCGAAACGCCACGGCGCGGTCGGCGTCGACGAGTTCCGCGACGCCGGCTACCTGCCGGAGGCGCTGATGAACTTCCTCGCGCTGCTCGGCTGGGCGCCGGACGGCGAGACGACGATCATGAGCCGCGACGAGCTGGTCGCACGCTTCCAGCTCGACCGGGTCAGCCCGAGCCCCGCGCAGTTCGATTACGCGAAGCTCGACTGGATGAACGGCGTGTACCTCCGGGCGCTCTCCGAGGACGAGTTCGCGCATCGTCTCGTCCTCTGGCTCGGCGAGCACGGCTACGAATGGGACGCCGAGCGCGTCCGCAGGGCTGCGCCGCTCGTCCAGGAGAAGATCGCGCGTCTGGGCGAGTTCCCCGGCTTCGCCGGCTTCCTCTTCGAGGACATCGACGTCTCGGTAGACGGTGACGCACAGGTGGTGGGTGCCGCGCACGACGCGCTCGCCGAGCTCGATCCGTTCTCGGCGGAGTCGATCGAGACCACGCTGCGCGGCATGCTCGAGCGGTTGGGGTTGAAGCCCCGCCAGGGCTTCCAACCGATCCGGCTCGCCGTCACCGGCTCGACCGTGTCGCCGGGCCTGTTCGAGAGCATCGAGCTGCTCGGCCGCGAGACGACCCTGCAGCGACTCAGCGCGGCGGCGGGGAGGTCTTAGGAAGCCGTCGCGGCGGCGCAAGCGGGTCGAGCGCCCGCTGGAACTCTTGCCAGGCACGCCGCCGGTACTGCGGCGTCGGCGCCGGCAGATCGAATGTGTCCGCCTCGTTCCCCCGGTCAACGGGCTTCTCGCGGCCCGCTCCCTTGTTCATGACCAGAGGTGAAACGACTGCCGATCCGGGGTAGGTACGGGATATCGTGCGGCGCGTGGATCGTCCGGCGGTGCTCGTCGTCGAGGACGAGCCGTCGCTCCGGCTCCTCTGCCGCGTGAACTTGGAGCTCGAGGGGTTCGACGTGCTCGAAGCGGGGACGCTGGCGGAAGCGCGCGCGGCGGTCGAGGCCCGCCGTCCGGATGTGGTTTTGCTCGACCTGCGCATCGGCCGCGAGAGCGGCCGCGACCTGATCGAGGAGCTGCGCGGCTGCTCGCCGGCGGTTCCCGTCGCGCTCGTCACCGGCTCGGCCGGCCTCTCGCACGTCGAAGGCCTCGCCGACGCGTACCTGCTGAAGCCGTACACGATCGACGATCTGGTCACGACCGTGCGCGATCTGGCCGGAAGATAGGCTTGCGATATGTCGACGACCGTCCTCCGGACTCCCGCGGAATACGAGGCGCGCCTGCGCGACTACTACCGTGAGCGGGCCGAGGAGGGACGTGCGGTCCGCGTCGGCGAGAAGGAGGTGTCGGAGCAGGCGGCGATCGTCGCCCGCTACACCGATCTCTTCTCGCACGCCCAGATCGACGCGCTGCGGGAAGCAGAGGAGGCGGCGGACGGCGACGAGCGCGAACGGCTCTATCGCCTGCGGAAGACCTGCGAGGGCGGCCTCATCAGCGCCGAGCTCGCGGAGAAGGGAGACGCGCTCGAGAACGCGCTCATCGCCGCGCGCGTCACGTTCAAGGGCGAGGAGATGCCGCTTCGCGCGGCGCAGGCCCGCCTAGCCGTGCTCGACGCGTACGCCGACCGCGAGGAGCTCGGCAACCTCGAGCGGACCGAGTCGGCGAAGCTCAACCCGCAGCGGCTCGAGCTTCTGACGGCTGCCGAGGAGCTCGAGGCCGACGTCACAGGAGAGCCCGATCCGATCGCGCGCACGGAGGAGGAGAAGGCGATCTCGCTGCGCGAGCTCGAACGTGCGCTCGTCGCGGCCTCGGACGCGACCATCGATCCCTACGAGCGGCTGCGCGATCGCTGGTTCGACAAGATCCTCGGCCCCGAGCGAGATCCTCAGCCGACGAGCGGGCACGTCGCATACGTCCGCCGGCTCTCGCCGCTCGAGTCGACGTACACGAAGGAAGCGGGCGTGCCCATCTGCCTCGCGACGACGCTCGCGCTCGGCTTCGACCTCACGGCCATCCCGAACATCCACCTCGACCTGGAGGACCGGCCGCAGAAGAACCCCCGCGCGTGCGTGATCGCGTCCGACCCTCCCGAGGTCGTGCACCTGATCACTCGCGCACAGGGCGGACTGGCCGACTATCAGGCATTTCTGCACGAGGCCGGTCACGCGCTCCACTACGCGGGCGTCGATCCGCGGCTGCCCTTCACGTTCCGCGCGATCTCGCGCGACCACGCGCTGACCGAGATCTACTCGTACATCTTCGAGGCGATCACGCGTGAGCCCGGCTGGCACGCGTTCCATTTCGGGCTCTCCGACGCGCAGGCGGAGGAGAACGCAGAGGCGACGGTCTTCCTCGAAGCGCTCCTCTATCGCCGGTATACGGCGAAGCTGGGGTACGAGCTCGGCTTCTGGTCGAGCTTCGCCGAGGAACGCGGAACGTCGCCGCGCGACTACTCGCAGCTGCTCACCGAGGCGACCGGCGTCCTCTACGACCCGCGCAACTACCTCTCCGACATGGACGGCGGCTTCTACTCGGCCGACTACCTGCGCGCGTGGATCCGCTCGGCGCAACTGCGGGCGTCTCTCATCCGCGAGGTCGGCGACGACTGGTGGCGGAGCGCGAAGACGGGGGAGATGCTGCGCGAGCTCTTCCTCGAGGGCTCGAAGCCGACGAGCGAGGAGGTCGCAGGGCGCCTCGGGTTCGACCCGCTCGACACGGCGCCGCTCGTGTCGGACCTCTCGGCCGTCAGTTAGTGCGTTCCTTGCGCAGGAGCTCGTCGAGTTCGATCCCCACGAGCAGGACGATCGCGCCGACGAGCAGGTAGCTCGTCAGGAAGTACACGGCGAGGAGGCTGAGGGCCGCGCTGCGATAGCTCGCCAGGTGCAGATACTCGGCGAAGACGAGCGTCTGCGCGACCCAGCCGAGCACGACGAGGGCCGATCCTGCGCTCGCCCACCGAGTCGGGCGGGGACGCGGCGGCCCGTAGCGGACGAGCAGCCCGAAGGCGACGGCGATGAGGATCGCGGCGACGAGCCAGCGCGCGATCGCGAACGGCAGGCTCCAGCCGCCGTGGACGGCGGTGCGCGCAGCCGTTGCAAGGAGCATCGCACCGATGGCTGCTCCCGTGAGCGCGACCGCGATCCCGAGCGAGATCGCATAGCGCCGCCACCAGATCCGGTTCTCCTTCTGGCCGTAGATGCGCGCGATCGCGCGCGTGCACGTACGCACCACCCCTGCGAGCTGGAGTACCGCGATGGCGGTTGCAAGAGCGATCAGTCCGACGGAGCTCGTCGAGAAGATCTTTCCTGCGACCTCGTTCATGCCCGCGAAGACGTCGGGCAGGACCTTGTGCTGGATGTGCGGCCCCACGTCGTTCGTCCACACGTCGGTCCTGCCGATTTCGCCGACAACGGCGAGGGCGAGCAGCACGAGCGCGACGAGAGCGACGAGCGACTGGAACGCGATCGCGAACGCGAACGTTATGAGGTCGTGCTCGCGGAAGCGGCCGAAGAGACGGCGGGCCACGGCCAGCGGTGATACCCCGGCGATCGATTAGCGATCCTCCGCCTCGGGAACGCGTTCGATTGTCGCAACGTGCGGGTAATCCTTCTCTGGTCAGGTTTGCATCTTTGACGCTCGGGCTAACCGGAGTCCGAGATGGGTCGCGGAACCGACCGACTCGTTCAGGGGCAGATCTACACGACGGCGCTGTGTACCGCGCGGGAGGTCCTCGACTCGCTGCGGGACCTGCCTGATCCGGACGGTGCCCTCGCCGCCTTGATCCAGCGCATCGAGCGTCAGCGGGCATGGCTGACCACCGAGGTCCGGCTCGGGCTCACCCCGCAGCCGGCGCCGCTCTGGCTCGACCGCGAGCGCAGTCCCGTCACGCGCTGAGCGCCGCGGTGCCGGATAGGGTCGGGCCTGCCAAATGCGAGCCCGGACCATCGCCAGAGCGTTCGCCGCAACCGGCTGCGCCGTCACCGTTCTCGCGAACGGTGCGCCGGCGCTCGGGTCGCGTCAGAGTGCGGTCGTGCTCCACCCGGGCCAGTCGAGGAAGGTCGGGCGTTCCACCGTCGTCTGCACGTCGGGGCGCGGAAGTCGAGCTCCGAACCGAATCGTGCTGTCGGTCGGCTCGCAGGTGAAGGTCAACGGGATCCTCGTCCGGTGCGCTTCGAAGAGCGGATCGTCGCCGACTCCCGCCGGGACGCGTGCGAAGCCGTTCCCGGTCGGAACCCCCGGCGTTGCGCCGGGAGCGCCCTCCTCGCCCGAGACCTCGTGGACGATCACCGTGAAGTCGATCAACGCCAACGCGTGGTCCGCAGTCCAGGCGGCGAACATGTTCAACGACCCGCCGCCCTCGGGGTCGGTCGACCTCATGGTCAACCTCAGGATCTCGTTCAAGGGAGCGGGGCCCGGCGATACGTTCGACCTCACCCCGTTCTTCAGCGCCGTCGGCTCCAGCGGCGTCACTTACGGCTCGTCGCAGGACTGCGGCGTCCTTCCGTCACCTTCCGAGCTCGACTACAGCACCCTGGCCCCGGGTGCTGCATTCAGCCTCAACTACTGCTGGCAGGTGGCGCAGTCCGACGTGGCTTCGCTCGAGATGTTCTGGTCCGGTGGAAGCACCCCAGGTCCTTTCTGGGCGCTGCACTAGCCAGGCGAGAAAGGCGCATACGGGATTCGAACCCGTGCCGCCGCCGTGAGAGGGCGGTGTCCTAGGCCACTAGACGAATGCGCCGGAGGCGGCGGTTAGTGTAGCGGCGCCCCGGGCACACGCCTCGCATGCTGGGATGGTGGCGAAGGCGCGGCGAGAAGCACAGTGCGAACAAACAGCAGGGCGACGTGCATGCGCTCGACCGTGCGGGCGACCCGCGCGGGGGCGTGCAGGATCCGGGCTATCGCTTCGCGCGGCCGGAGGACGTCGTCGAGGGGGACGGGACCGCGATGAGCGGGCCGGGCGGAGCTCCCGAGGAAGAGCTCGACACGGAAGAGCGTCGCGCCCGCGACCGCGCGGGCTAGATACGCCGGGCGAGCGAAACGGCGATCCCGACGATGCCGACGGCGCTCGCCGCGCCGAGAATCACCCATGCGAGCCCCGAGCCGACCGGGGCGGACGCGAGGACGACCACGAGCGCGGCCACCGCGAGCGAGGCGAACGAAAGTGCGCCCAGCGCGGTCGCGCGGCGCGCGAGAACGGCGCGCTCCGCCCGGATCGCGAGCCGCTCGTCGATCGACCACGCCGCGAGCTCGGCGCAGAGGAAGAGCCCGACTGCGACGAGCGGAGCCGCACCGTCGGTCGATCTCCCCTGCACGACGAGCGCGATCCCGTATGCCGTGCCGAGGCATGCGACGGGCCACGCGACGAGACCGGCGTCCGCCCGCGCGAGCGCGACGAGAAGGAGCAGCGCGCCGGCCGCGCCGAGCGCACCGGTCGCAGGGATCGCCTTCGACGCGTGCGCGATCACATCGACGAGCACGCCGCCGTAGAGCACGGTGCTGCCGACCGCGAGCGTCACGCGCGTGCGGGCCTGGCGAAACGCCTGAATGCGGCCACCTCCTCGAGCGGGACGTTGAGCGGGACGCCGTCGAGCCATTCGACCACCGGGACCCCCGCGAGCTGGTAGCGCGCGCGCGTCGCCTCGCGCGAGAGGCGCCACAGGCGATACGAAAGCTGTGCGAGCTCGTCGCCCTCGGGCTCGACGAACGGCACCGGTGACACCTCGACGACGACGAGGTCGTAGCCGCGCGCACGCAGGTCGAGCAGCCCCGGCGGCGTGCGTGCATCGATGAGCGGCGTCAGGGCGAGCACGAGCGCTTTCGGCGGCAGAGCTCGAGGCGGCAGCACGTCGACGTCGCGGACGGCGTAGCTGAGCACGATGTCCATCTGCAGCAGCGAGTCGACGATGCGGTAGAGCTGACGCGTCCCCGATGCGGGCAGCAGCCAGGAGAGGACGCCGCCGAAGCTGACGAGGCCGACGCGATCCTTCCGCTGCAGGTACCTCTGCGCGAGCGACGTCGCCGCCCGCACGGTCATGTCGAGCGTCCCGCGTCCGCCGGCGTGGACGTCGGTGAACGTGTCAAGGAAGAGGACGACGTCGGTGTTGCGCTCGGGATGCTGCTCGTTCACCCACAGCTCGCGGCGGCGTGCGGTCGCCCGCCAGTTGATGCGCCGCGGGACGTCGCCGGGCGCCCACGCGCGGATGTCGGCGAACTCGATGCCGTCGCCCTTTGCGCGCGAGACCTGGTTCCCGACGAACACCTGCGTCTCGAGCGGCGGCAGCAGCGCGTGCAGCGCCTCGACGCTCGGGTAGACGCGCAGAGGCTCGCGTCCGCCGATGCGCCCTTCCCAGGCGTAGAAGCCGAGGCGGTCGTGCGCGCGGACGAGCGCCGGGCCGAGGACGAACGCCCCCCAGCGGACACAGCGGAGCGGCAGCTCGAGCGTGCGCGGGTCGGCCGCGGAGAGCGCGAGGGCGCGTGGATTGTCTACGTCGGTGGCGAGACCGGGCCGCAGCTCGAGCAGGACGTCGACGACCTCGTCCGACGTGGCTGTGAGCGTCAGGGTCGCGTCGACCACCTCCGACTCGAGTGCGCGATCGCGGCCCAGCGCGAGCGTGCCGCGCAGCTCCGGATGGCGGGCCGACGCCGGCGCGATGACCGCGGCGAGCGCGAACGGCGCCGCGAGCGCGACGAGCTCGACGCGTCCGAGGACGAGTGCCGCGAGCAGCGCCGCCGCCGCGACGGCGGCATATGCCGGAAGCCGCGGCGAGACGTGTCGCGTCATGTCGCGGGGCGGATGTCCTCGGCCGGCGGCGTCGGCACCGACTCGAGCGCCTCGGCGACGACGTCCTCACCGCGGATCCGTTGCACCCAGAGCTCCGGCCGCAGCGTGAGGCGGTGCGCGAGCGCGGCCACTGCGACCGCCTTGACGTCCTCGGGAACGACGAAGTCGCGCCCGGCGAGCGCCGCCTTCGCCCGCGACAGCTTCAGCAGCGCGAGGCTGCCGCGCGGGCTCGCGCCGACCGCGAGCTGGCGCGCCGCACGCGTCGCCGCGACGAGGTCGACGATGTAACCCTCGATCGACGGCGATACGTGCACCCCCTCGAGCGCGCGCTGCATCGCGACGAGGGTGTGCGCGTCGACGACCGGTGTTACGTCCACGTCGTCCTCGCCGCGCTCGATTCGGCGGCCGAGCATCTCGATCTCGTCGTCGCGCGCGGGGTAGCCGACGCTCGCGCGGATGAGGAAGCGGTCGAGCTGCGCCTCGGGCAGCGGATACGTGCCCTCGTACTCGATCGGGTTCTGCGTCGCGAGCACGAGAAACGGCGCCTCGAGGACGCGGGTCTCTCCTTCGCTCGTCACCTGCCGCTCCTGCATCGCCTCGAGCAGGGCCGCCTGGGTCTTCGGCGGAGCGCGGTTGATCTCGTCGGCGAGGAGGAGATTCGTGAAGATCGGGCCGGGGCGGAACTCGAACTCCGAGCGGCGCTGGTCGAACACGGACGAGCCCGTCACGTCGGAGGGCATCAGGTCGGGCGTGAACTGGATGCGGGCGAACCGGAGCGACGTCGCGCGCGCGAAGGAGCGGGCGATCAGCGTCTTGGCGAGGCCGGGATAGTCCTCGAGCAGGACGTGTCCTTCGCCGAGGACGGCGAGGAGGATGAGCTCGATCGCGCCGCGCTTGCCTACGACCGCGCGCTCGACCTGGTCGAGGATCGCGGCGGCGCGGGACCGCAGCTCGCCGAGCTCCATCACAACTGCTCCAGCTCGTCGACGACCTGCGCGAGCCGGCGGAGCGGTACGCCGGGGGCCGATAGGTCGGCGGGAACGGGGCGGTCCGGGCGCAGCAGCTCCCACGTGTCGTCGTCGAGCGCCTCGCGAGGGGTTCGCGTGCGCGCCTCGACGAT
>Ga0070731_10002073_pt1 | contig 19712 bp, 18 predicted proteins | sample Coa_R1_2_FD_66448 | JGI IMG/M metagenome (GOLD analysis project Ga0070731, IMG submission 66448) | Surface soil microbial communities from Centralia Pennsylvania, which are recovering from an underground coalmine fire - Coalmine... | ecosystem: Environmental > Terrestrial > Soil > Unclassified ... | reverse complement strand
GATCGCGTTGCCCCCCGCTTCGAGAATCGCGAATGCGGCATGCGCCGCGCCATAGTGACCGGCGACCGCCATGTGCCGCGTGCCCATCAGAACCGGGCGCAGGCTTTCGATGCCTTCGGCCCGAACGGATTGCGAGATCGCGTCGGTCATTGTCAGCTATCAGCTATCAGCTTTCGGCTCTCAGCTTTCGAATTTCAGATTTCAGGGCCTGGCGGCATCATGCCGCCGCTGCTGTCTGTCGTTCATCGAATCGCAGCGATGGTCGCGTCGCGAGCGCCTCGTCGAGAATCGCGTTCGCCTCGCGAAGCTCGTCCCCTTCGAGCGCGAGGCGAGGCGCGCGAACGCGCGCGCTTCCCATGCCGACGCGCTCTTGCGCAAGCTTGATGAGCTGCACGAACTTCGGCACGGTATCCATCCGAAGCAGCGGCAGGAACCAGCGATACAGCGCGAACGCCTCGTCGCGTCGGGCCTCCGATGCGAGGCGAAACAGCGCGACGGATTCGGCCGGGAACGCATTGGCGAGGCCCGCGATCCAGCCGATCGCGCCGGCGCCGATCGTTTCGACGATCGCGTCGTCGACGCCGCAAAGAATCGACAGCCGATCGCCGATCAGCGCGCGAATCGCGGCGACGCGCCGAACGTCCATGCTCGATTCCTTGACCGCCGCGAGATTGGGCAGCTCGCGCGCGAGCTCGGCGATCTGGCGCGGCACGAAATCGGTTTTATACGCGACCGGATTGTTGTAGAGCATGCACGGCAGATCGGTCGCGGCGATGACAGCGCGTACGTGCGCCTCCATCTCGCGCCAATCGGTGCTGTAGACGTACGGCGGCAACACCATCAGCCCACTCGCGCCCATGGCTTTGGCGTCGCGCGCGAGCGACACGGCTTCGGCCGTGCCGAGCGCGGCAATCCCCGGGATTACCGGCACCTGATCGCCGACGGCGTCGACGCACGTCTTTATTACCTTGCGCCTTTCCGTCGCATCGAGCGTCGCCGATTCGCCGAGCGACCCGATCGGCACGAGCGCCGTGCAGCCGTGGGCGACCAGCCAGCGCGCATGCTCGCCGAGGAAGCCCTCGTCCATCCGATACGCGGCGTCGAACGGCGTCGTGATCGCGGGGATGACGCCTTTCCAGTTGACCTTCATCGTTCGCGTCCCTTGTCCGATGATGTCGACAGCCTGTCGCTCGACGCCGCTCGCCTCGTGAATCGATCGGGATCAAGCAGCGCGATGTCGAGCGATGGCGCCTCTCCCGACAGCAACTGCGCGATGAGCCCGCCCGTGATCGGCGCGAGGCTCACGCCCATCATCGCATGCCCCGTGGCCGCCGACAGATTCTCGAAGCGGCGAAATCGCCCGATGTACGGCAAACCATCCGGTGAACATGGACGGAGGCCGCTGCGAATCGTGGCGTTCGCGAAATGCGATGGCGTCATGGCGGGATAGTACGACGCGACCGAATCGACGATGCTTCGTATGCGAAGCGCGTCGATGCGCTCGTCGATGCCCGTGATCTCCATCGTGCCGCCGAAACGCAGCGTGCGGCCCATCGGGGTGACGGCAACGCGCGCTTCGGAAAGGATGGCGCAGATGCGGGGCTGCGAGGGCGGATCGTCGAGCGTCAGACTGTACCCCTTCCCCGCCTGCAGCGGCAGCGACAGCCCAAGTTTTCGTGCAAGCTCCGACGACCACATGCCCGCGCAAAGCACGAATTCGTCGCCTTCGACGCTGCCATCGCTCGTGTCGATGGCGGCGATGCGGTTGCCTTTCATTCGCCACGCGCGCACGTCGGTTCCGTGACGCAACGTTGCCCCGAGCGCCTGCGACTCGCGGCGAAGCGTATTCATCAGCGCCGAAGGCGACACGTGAGCGTCGAGCGGAAAGTGCACACCGCCCGAAACGCTCATCCGCATGCCGGGTTCGAGCCCGACGACAGCGGCCGCATCGAGCACCGTCGCAGGCATGCCGAGTCGGCGTGCCAATTCCGCAACGTGCACCTCCTCCGCGAGCGCACGATCCGTTCTGCACAGCACGAGCAAGCCGCGCTCGACGAGATCGAATGCGTTGTCGAAGCGTGCCGCCCATTCCTCGAAACATGCGCGGCTCGCGAGATGAAGATCGCGCAGGAGCGGCGCGGCGCGCTCGACGTGCGTGCGATTCGCGGCCCGCATGAACCTCGCACCCCAGGCGAGAAGATCGGCGCTCGCGCGCGGCTTCACGTAGAGCGGACTCGTGCGCTTCCAGAGGCTCCGCAATGCGAGCGAGACGGCGCCGGGGCTCGCGAGGGGCACGAAGTGACTCGGCACGATCATGCCGGCGTTCGCGAACGAGCAGCCATCGCGCTCGGGTTCGCCGCGTTCGAGCACAACGACGTGATGGCCCTTCGTCGCGCAAGAATAGGCGACGCACAGTCCGATGACGCCGCCACCGATGACGACGACGCGTCGCCCGATCACCCGCTAAGACGCTTTCTTCCGCACGCGCTCGTCGTCCCAGGACACTGGAACGTTCTCGAGCATGTGGGCGACGAGGAATGACAAGTCGCACTTTGGCGTCCATCCCCAGTCCGCCCTGGCGTGCGCGTCGTCGATCGTCCTCGGCCACGAATCGGCGATCTTCTGGCGATAATCCGGCTCATAAGCAATCTGGAAGGATGGCACGTGTCGACGGATCTCGCTTGCAAGCTCGGCTGGGCTGAAGCTCAATCCGGCGAGGTTATACGACGAGCGTACCCGAATTCGTGCTGGATGCGCGTCCATGAGATCGAGCGCCGCGCGAATCGCATCCGGCATGTAGATCATCGGCAGGATCGTGTCGGCTGCGAGAAAACATCGATACACCTCGCCGCGGCGCGCGGCCTGGAAGATCGCGACGGCGTAGTCCGTGGTGCCGCCGCCTGGCGGCGTGCCGTAGCCGATCACGCCGGGATAGCGAACGCTTCGCACGTCGACACCGAACTTGCCGAAGTAATACTCGCACAGGCGCTCGCCCGCTTCCTTGCTCGCGCCGTACATCGTTGTCGGGTCCATCACCGCCCATTGCGGCGTTCCGTCCGCCGGGCTGTGCGGACCAAACGCCGCGATCGACGATGGCCAGAAGACGCGCGCGACGCGTTTTTCCCGGGCGAGCTCCAGTACGTTGAGCAGGCCATTCACATTGAGCGTCCAGGTGGCGAGTGGCGCCGATTCGCCTCTCGCCGACAGCAGTGCCGCGAGCAGATAGACATCGCCGATATCGTGGCGCTCGGCAATCTCGCGAAGGCGCGCGCTATCGAGGACGTCGAGGCAGACGAACTGCACCCGATGAGGACGCCGCGGGAGCACGACGTCGGCGGCAATGACGTTTGCCTCGCCGTTCCGGCGCGCGAGCGCCGCGACCAGCTCGCTGCCGATCTGTCCGTTCGCGCCGATCACCAAAGACTTCGCCATGTTCAGCCTTCTCGAAGAAAGTCCGGATCGCTATACCGGAGCAATGCCATAATAGAGGAAAAACGTTCGATATAGCGAATATTCTAGAACGAGGAAATCGACGATGGCAAACCGACCCGCGGCGACCGGACGCTCCGTCACGCTTCCTCCCCCGGTTGGCGCGACGCTTCAGCGACTGCGCCTTGCCCGCAAGATGACTCTCGAGCAACTCTCGCGCGCCGCCGGCGTATCGAAGTCCATGTTGTCGGAAATCGAGCGCGACAAAGCGAACCCCACGATCGCCGTTGCGTGGCGCCTCGCGAACGCGCTTGGTCTCGAGCTCAACCAGCTATTCGCGCCAAGCCAGCGCGAGCGCGAGACGGTTCGCGTGCTCGGTCGTCACGAGATGCCGTCGCTCACGGGCAACGACGAGCGGCACGTGCTGAAGATTCTCGGGCCCATGGAGCTCGCGGGTCGTTTCGAGTGGTATGACCTCGCGCTTGCGGGGGGCGGAACGCTGAAGTCCGAGGGCCACGACCCCGGAACGATGGAGCACCTCACCGTGCTCGGCGGTGTCATGGAAGTGACGGTGGGCGAGACGACCAGGCGCGTGCGAAGTGGCGAGACGGCGCGCTACCCTGCCGATCACGTGCACGCGATCGCGAATCCGGCGTCGATCGGCGCGCACGGCATCCTCGTGGTCGTGCACGGCACGCACCTCTGACCCCTATATAGTGCTTGACACGCGGACTGATACGGCAGTACGGTTCGCAGACCATGTCAGAAGCCCGCAGTCCGAGCATCGGGCAAGCACTCGCTATATAGGAGTTCTCGCTTTTTGAGCGCTGTCATCCAGCTATCGAAGCAGCTCGCGCGAGGCGGTGAAGCGGCGCATGCGCCCAAGTATCAGCGTATCGCGGACCTGCTGCTCGATCGCATCGAAAAAGGGCATTGGAAGGCGGGCGAGTTGCTGCCATCGGAGGCCGATCTCGCCGATGCGCTTCCCGCAAGCCTCGGCACGATCCAGAAGGCGCTCAACCTGCTCGCCGCCCGCGGAATCGTCGTGCGCGAGCAGGGCAAGGGCACGTTCGTCATTCGCGCACGAACGCCCGACCGGTACCTGCGGCACTTCCGCTTCCTCGGCGAAGACGGCAAGACACTGCTGCCGGCGTACATGCGCATGCTGTCCGTGGATCTCACCGGCGAGCGCGGTCCATGGGCGGCGTTCCTCGGCAGCGAGAAGGAGTACGTGCACCTTCGCCGTCTCATGAACATTAACGGCGAGTTCGACGTCTTCAGCGAGATCTACCTCTCCGGCGATCGCTTCCGCGTGATCGCCGGCATGGACCTGCACGAGCTCGAAGGCGCGTCGATCCGCGATCTACTGAGCGACCGGTTCAACGCGCCGACGCTCAAGGTCGAGCAGACGTTTCGCTGCGCGCCTATACCGCCGCGCGTCTGCCGCGAAATCGGAATCGCGCACGGCACGCCGGGGATCGCCTGGGAGATCTGTGGACGAAGCTATCGCGACGCCCCGATCACATTTCAGCGCGCTTACGTGCCGCCGGTCGATCGGCCATTCCAGGTACTCGGCCGGTTCGTCTGACACTCGATTGCTTCCGAAGGGAACGCGCCATGGCCACTTCCGACCCGATGTCGACCGCCCCCTTCTCCTTCGTCGAGCTCCCTGCAACCCGCAGCCCGCACAAGCCACGCCGCACGGGGCTCACGATGGTCGCCGACTTCGGCTTGCCTTATCGCTACGCCGAAGACATTCTCGACATGGCCGGGCGGTACATCGACCTCGTGAAAATCGCGGTCGGCACGTCGCGCCTCTACGAGCCCGACATGCTGCGCCGCAAGCTCGAGCTCTATCGCGCGCGCGGAGCGCGTTCGTTTCTCGGCGGTCAGTTTCAGGAGTACGTCTACGCAACGTACGGCAAGGACGCCCTGCCGCGCTTCCTGAACGAGGCGCGACGCGTTGGATTCGAGACGATCGAGATCTCCGACAACTGCGTGCCGCTCTCCGACACCGAGCGCCGCGAGCAGATTCGCGTCGCGCTCGATTGCGGCCTGGCGGTCTTCGGCGAAGTCGGATCGAAGGACACGAAGACCGATGCGAAAGTCCTTGCCGAGCAGGCGCAAACATGTTTCGACGCCGGCTGCGAGCTCGTGCTCGTCGAAGCCGCCGAACTGATGCACGCGGGCGAGCCCAATCGCGCGCTGATCACCGAGCTTTGCACCGCGATCGACTTTTCGAAGGTACTGATCGAGCTGCCGGGGCCATGGATCTCGGGCATCACGCTGTCCGCGATCGAGGACATGAAGAAGTTCCTTGTGCGCGAATTCGGACCGGACGTGAACATCGCCAACGTGATGCCGAACGACATCATGGAAACGGAGGCGCTTCGTGTGGGCCTTGGCGTCGTGGGTCCGAGCGTGCCGGAAAAGTGAATCGACGACTCGTTTCGAAGGAGGACATGTGATGTTGCGGCACGTCGGATTCACCTCCGGCCTCGCGTGCGCGGTCGTGGCTGCGATGACGTTTTTCGCACAGCCGGCGAGCGCCGCCGAGATCAACATCGGGCGGCAGCTCGGCATCGGCTACCTGCAGGTGTACGTGATGGAGCAGCACAAACTTCTCAAGAAGCACGCGAAGGCCGAGGGCATCGGCGACCTCACGGTCAATTACCACGCGATCGGCAGTCCGGCCGTCCTCAACGACGGGCTACTGTCGGGCAAGCTCGACATCGTCGTCGCCGGTCCGACGAGCTTTCTCGTTCTATGGGACCGCACGCGCGGCACCGACAACGCGGTCAAGATGATTTCCGGATTGAGCCAGCAGCCGGTCTATCTCGTCGCCAATACGCCGCGGATCAAGACGCTCGCGGATTTCACCGCCGACGATCGCATTGCGGTTCCCGCGGTCAAGACCTCGACGCAGGCGATCCTGCTCGGCATTGCCGCCGAAAAGATGTTCGGCAAGGATCAGCGGACCCGGTTCGACAAGATGCAGATCGCGTACTCGCATCCCGACGCCGTCGTCGCGATGTCGACGCACTCGGGCATCACCGCGCACTTCGCGAGCATTCCGTTCTACGGGCAGGAGCTCGCGCTGCCAGGCATGCACAAGGTCATCGACTCGTATCAGATTCTCGGCGGCCCGGCCACGCTGTTCTGCCTATGGACCACGACGCGCTTTCACGACCAGCACCCGAAGATCATCAAAGCGCTCTGGGGCGCGCTCGAGGAGGCTACGAAGTACGTCAAGGATCATCCCGACGACGCGACGAAGATCTACCTGAAGCTCGACAACTCGAAGCAATCGGTCGAGTCGATTGTGAAGTTGCTCGCCGACCCGCAAGTCGTCTATTCCCTCACGCCAAAGAACCTCATGCCGTTCGCCGATTACATGGCGAGTAGCGGCATGCTGCGAACGAAGCCCCAGAGCTGGAAGGACCTCGTCTTCCCCGAGGCGTTCTCGTTGCCGGGAAGCTGAGGCGATGCCGCATTCCACGTACTTCGCCGAGCGCATGGGCCATGCGACGATCGACCCCCACGGCGAGTTCAAGGCCGGCAACTTCCAGTCGCTGACGCTCACGTACACCGCCGGCTACTTCGGCATCGACGATACCGGATCGATCAAGATCGTTCACCGCTTCGCCAGCGACATGGGTCGGCCCCAGTTCACCGACCCGAAGGGCTGGAACTACACGACGGTCGAGGCAAGCAACGGTGCGGTGCTCGACTTGCAGTACGACGCGAAGCGCAACATCCGGCCGTGGGACAAGACGCTGTTCATCCGCGTCGTCCGCGGCTTCCTGCGCGAAGGCGATCGCATCATCGTGCGCTTCGGCGATCGCCGCGAAGGCTCGCCCGGGATTCGCATGCAGACTTTCAACGAGCCGACGTTCGAGTTTCGCGTGCTCGTCGACGCTTGGGCGACGTACAACTACATCGAGTTGCCGCAGCAGCCGTGGATCTCGATCGTCGCCGGGCCGCCGGCAACATGGCAGGCAGTCCTGCCGACCACGCGGCGAATCGGTGACAGGTTCCGCCTCGGCTTCAAGGGCGTCGACCGCTGGGGCAACCCTTCGCATCGCGCCGCCGGCACGTATCGGCTCGAAGCGGGCGGCGAGATCTCGGGACTCCCCGCGACGATCACGGTCGCGGAAGGCCAGCATGCGCTCACCATCGATGGGCTGACCGCCGAACGTGCGGGCGAATGCGTCGTGCGCGTTCGCGACGCGGAAGGTCGTCTTCTCTGCACCAGCAATCCGATGCAGATCGTCGCCGAGGCAGCGCTCCTCCCCTACTGGGGCGACCTGCACGGTCAATCGGAGGAGACGATCGGCACCAACTCCGCACGCGAGCTGATCGAATTCGCCCGAGACCGCGCGTTTCTCGACGTGATGAGCCACCAGGCGAACGACTTCCAGATCACCACACCTTTCTGGAACGCGCTCAACGTGCTGACGCGCGAATTCAACGAGGACGGGCGCTTCGTGATCTTTCCCGGCTACGAGTGGTCCGGCAATACCGGGCTCGGCGGCGACCGCAACGTGATGTTCATGCACGAGGGCGAGCAGATTCACCGCTCCTCGCATGCGCTGCTCGACGATCTCTCGGACGTCGATACCGACGCGAACAGTGCGCACGATCTTTTCCGCGCATTGAAGGGACGCGACTGCGTAGTGTTCGCGCACATCGGCGGGCGGTACGCCGACATCAAGATGGCGCACGACGTGCGGCTCGAGCGCGCCGTGGAAGTCCACTCCGACTGGGGCACGTTCGAGTGGCTCGTCCAGGATGCATTCGAGCAGGGATATCGCGTCGGCATTCTCGCCAACAGCGATGGCCACAAGGGGCGACACGGCGCGAGCCATCCAGGCGCGTCGCTCTTCGGCGCGTACGGCGGCCTGTCGTGCATTCTCGCGAGCGACCTCAATCGGTGCGCAATCTTCGACGCGCTGCGCAAGCGGCATCACTACGCGACGAGCGGATGCAGGCTCATCCTCGACACGCGGGTGCATTTCGATGCCGGCGCAACGCTCTTCACCGACGATCCGAATCTTGGTCCGACGACGAAGACGCCCGCGCGCGAAGCGATGATGGGCGATATCGTCTCCACGTCAGCGCGCCGCGCTCGCTTTCGCATCCGCGTGATCGGCTCGGCACCCATCGAGCGCGTGGAGATCCGCAATCGACTGCGCACGCTCGAAACGTATCGACCTTACACGGGGAACGACCTCGGTCGGCGCATTCGCGTGATCTGGGAAGGCTCGGAGTACCGGGGACGCGGGCGCCAGACGATCTGGGACGGAGGCGCGAAGCTCAGCGGAAACGCCTTCGTCCGCGTTTCACCGATCAACTTCTGGAATCTCGATCGTCGCCTCGATCAGATCGCGCCCAACGAGTTGCGTTGGTCGGCGCTTACGACCGGATGCTTTGGCGGCTTCGACGCGTGGCTCGCCGACGCGTCCGCCGGCACGCTCGCAATCGACACCGCGCTCGTCAAGACTTCGATCGACGTCGCAAGTATCGGCCTCGAGGACCGGATCTTCGACGCCGGTGGAATCCGGCGGCGCATACGTGTCTTTCGTCTTCCCGACGAGAATCCTCACCGGCATGTCGACATCGAGCGCGAGATCGAGCTCGATCGCACGCACGACAACGCGCTGTACGTCTGCGTGGTGCAGGAGGACGGCAATCTGGCGTGGTCGAGCCCGATTTATGTTTTTGAAGCGTGATGTGAATCGAGTCGCGAATTCGCAATGAACGAGTCGCAAGGAGGAAGCACGCAATGGCCAAAGTGGGCTTCATAGGACTCGGGCGCATGGGCGCAGGAATGGCGCGGAACCTGATCAAGGGCGGTCACGCGCTGACGGTGTTCGACGTTTCTCCCGGAGCGCTGAGGCCATTTGCCGAAAGCGGCGCGCATATCGCGAGCTGTTCTCGGGATGCGGCGACGGGCGCCGACTTCGTCATCACGATGCTGCCCAACTCGCGTGCGGTTCGACAGACCGTTCTCGGCGACGACGGCGCAATTGATGGCATGCCGAGCGGAAGCGTCCTCATCGACATGTCGACGGGGGGCTTTGAGGACGCGCTCGATATCGCGAGAGAGTTGAATCGCCGCGGTCATGCGTTCATCGACGCACCGGTGGGGCGCACACCTTGGGATGCCGAAGCAGGGACGTTGATGATCCTCGCAGGAGGGACGACCGAGGATATCGAGCGCGCTCGCAGTCTCTTCGAATGCATGGGAAACGAGCTTGTGCACGCGGGTCCGGTTGGGAGCGGCGTGAAACTGAAGCTCGTCAACAACTACCTTACGGTGGTGGGGTCTGCCCTTGTTGCCGAGACGCTTACGCTCGGGCGAAAGGTTGGCCTCGATCGTGATTTGCTCGTGCGGGTCCTCCGATCCACCGTTGCCGGGAAGGGTCCGCTGAACGTCTTGTATCCGAAGAAGGTTCTCGCAGGCGACATCACGCCCCTGTTTTCAGGTCGCCTGGCACACAAGGACCTCGTACTTGCCCTCGAACTGGCCAATAGCGTGGGCTCGCCATTGCCATTGGGAGCCGCAGCCCGCGAGCTTTACTCGCTCGGACAGGCATACGGAAGACTGGATGACGATATGACAGCGTTGCTGCTCGTACTGGAGAGCGCATCGCTTGCCACGACCGATCCATCCCAGACGACTTCCGGCACTCTCTACAACGAATCGCAACCTGGTCCTTGACGCAACCTTCCAAATTCACGACATGGCTACCGTTATCCCAGCACAAGACATCGGCGCGCAGCAGCCCGTCGGAACAGCCCGCTATCCCCGGCCGCGCCTTTACATCGATGGCGAATGGTACGAAGGGACGCGCGGCACGACGACGCCAATCATCAATCCAGCGACGGAAGAAACGCTTTGCGAATTGAAACATGCATCGATTGCCGACCTGGATCGCGCGCTTGCGGCAGCGCAGCGCGGTTTCGAGCAATGGCGACACGTGCCCGCCATCGAGCGAAGCAAAATTCTGCGGCGCGCCGCGGACATGATGCGGGAACGGCACGAGCATATCGCGCGCGACATCACGCTGGAGCAGGGCAAACCCCTATGCGAGTCGCGCCCGGAAGCGCTTGCTGCAGCAGATATGTTCGATTGGTACGCCGAGGAAGCCCGCCGCGCATATGGGCGCATCGTCCCGGGTCGCAGCGAAGAGGTCCGGCAGATGGTACTGCTGGAGCCACTGGGGCCGATTGCCGTGTTCACGCCATGGAACGTTCCGAGCATGGCGCCGTCGCGCAAGATCGCCGCGATACTCGCTGCCGGATGCTCCGCGATCGTGAAGGCATGCGAGGAAACGCCCGCTGGCTGCATGGCGCTGGTGCGTGCATGCGAAGACGCCGGACTGCCTCGCGGCGTCCTCAATCTCGTGTTCGGAGTTCCGGACGAGGTCTCGACGTACCTGATCCGGTCGCCGATTGTCCGCAAGTTTTCTTTCACGGGGTCGGTCGCGGTGGGCCGAAAGCTTGCCCATTTGGCGGCGGATGGTCCCAAGCGCTGCAGTATCGAGCTCGGCGGACACGCGCCCCTCATCGTCTTCGATGACGCCGACATCGAGGTCAGCGCGTCGCTTTCGGCGCGCGCGAAATTTCAGAACGCCGGCCAGATCTGCATCGCGCCCAGCCGCTTCTACGTGCATGAGCACATCTACGACAACTTTCTCAAATGTTTCAGCGAGCAGGCGGCGCGGATCAAAGTGGGTAACGGACTCGAAAAGGGAGTCACGATGGGTCCCATGGCCAACGCCCGCCGTATTTCGATGATGGAAGCGCTCGTCGCGGACGCGCTCTCTCGCGGCGCTCGCTTGAAAACGGGGGGCCGTCGACTCGGAAAAAAAGGCTTCTTTTGGCCTCCGACAATTCTGACCGACGTGCCTGACGACGCACGCATCATGATCGAAGAGCCGTTCGGACCGATCGCCCCGATCGTCCGTTTTACGCATTTCGACGATGTGATGCGACGAGCCAATTCACTCGATTACGGTCTCGCCGCGTATGCGTTTACGCGTTCCGCAAAAACGATCGACGCCGTTTCTCGCTCGATCGAAAGCGGATTGCTGGGTATCAACAGCCTTGCGCTTGCCACCCCCGAAACGCCCTTCGGTGGAATTAAGGAAAGCGGCTATGGGTTCAAGGGCGGCGAAGAGGGATTGCGCGAATACCTGTCGGTGAAGTTCGTGAGCCAGGCGGGCGTTTAGGCGACCCGCGGTGCTGTATCACAAAGTGGCTTCCGGATCAGGAGGCCGTTTCCGAGGTTTCGCGTGAACGGCCTTTCGCCGATCGCGCCCGCTACGGAGGAGATCGAATGCAAATCGAACGTGAGAACCGCCTGCTTCGCCCTAGTCACCGCTTCCCGAACGCAATTGCCATTCGCTTCATGGCGGCGCTGGCGCTGGGTGCGTGCCTCGGAGGAGGTGCGCTCGCCGCGGAAGGCGGCAAGCCCCCATCGGACAAGGAAGCCATCGACGTCAACATAGGCGGCATTCCAGGGCTGTCGCAAATGTTTTATCCGTATGTAGCGCAGCAGAAGCATTTCTTCGAAAAGCACGGCATCAAACCGAACATGGTGAACATCCAGACTGGTCCCGGTCTGGTTGTCGCGCTTCTCGGCGGCAGCAGTGATATCTCGATGGCGGGTCCGCAACTGCTGTGGCCACCGATCAAGAAGGGCGAACCGATCGTCGTCATCGCCGGTGCCATCAAGTTGAACTATCTTCTGGTGACGTGCGGCAATACACCCGTTCCTCACGCTCACGAGCCTTACCCCAAGAATCTTCAGGACTTGCGTGGAAGATCGATCGGCGCCATCGGCCTTGGGACACAAACGATGAACATGGCGGAGTCGTTGGCCAGGGCGGCCGGCTTTGTTCCGGGCAAGGATGTGCAACTCGTCGCTGTCGGAGGCCCGGCGACGATGGTTCCCGCATGCAAGCAGCAAAAGGTGGATTTCATCATCGCGCCCCCGCCGCTCGAGGAATTGCTCGGAACCGAGAACAAGGATTACGTTGTCGTGGCAAGCGCAACCGATCCGAAGACCACAGGCGACGCTTTCGGCGGTCTCTTCGCGGACACCTACGCGACGACCGCGTCCTATCTCAAGGATCACCGTGCCCAGGTTTCGGGCTTCTGCGCGGCGATGGTCGATGCGCAAGCGTTCAGCACGAATCCCGCCAACCTCGCGGAAGTCGCGAAGCTCTATTCCGACTACACGCAAATCCCCTTGGACAAAGCAACGAGCTTCTGGCCCAGACATGAGGATGAATTGCTGATTCCGGTGACGCGCACTGCCTGGTCGCGCCAGGCGGCGGGCGTAAAGGGTGACCTGCATACCTACGTACCCGACTACGACACCCATGTCGATAAGGTATGTACCGAGATCATCGAGAAGAATGCCGGCGTCAAATGACGATCATCCACCATGAGGCCTTGCCGAACATGCGCGCGGTGCCAAGGTGCCGTAGACCATGGTGGAGCCTATCTTCGATCAAGACGAGCGCGCGAAGTGCTCACTCGTCGCGCGGTTGGCGGTTACGATTGCTGCAGGTGCTCGTGGGGTTGTTTCTTGTCGGCCTATGGCAGATGGCCATGGTCAGCGGTGTCGTGCGTCCCTCCCTGGTCTCGACGCCGCATGATGTTTGGAATTTTCTGTTCGAATCGAGCCGCGAGGGCACCCTGTGGATCAACCTCTGGGCTACTTTGGTCGCGACGCTGATTGCATTCGTGCTCGGAAGCGCGCTGGGAATCGTGCTGGGATTGTTGCTCGGAGTCCTGCCAACCGTGCAAGCCGCAGTCGACCCCTACATCAGCGCGCTCAATGCCATGCCGCGAATTGCGCTCGGGCCGCTGTTCCTTCTGTACTTCGGGATCGGAATTGCCGCGAAGGTTGCATTGGCAGTGAGTATCGTGGTGTTCATCCTGCTGCTCAATACGCGCGCGGGAATCCTGTCGGCCGACCCGGACATCCTGCGACTGGCATCCGTCATGGGAATGACCCGTTTCCAGCGATTTCGACTCATATTGCTGCCCGTTGCGGTTCCATCGATATTCGCGGGACTGCGCCTTGGCCTCGTCTATTCGCTACTGGGCGTCGTCACCGGCGAGCTCATCGCCTCGCAACACGGCCTCGGCGCACTGGTCGTTTACTACTCAGCGGTATTCAACATCACCGGCATCTATGCGATCTTGCTGGTTCTCGCTGTCATTGCGAGCCTTCTCAATATGGCGATGGTGGCCGGCGAGCGTTCATTGCTTCGGTGGCAACCGCCTTCCGATCGATGACGCCACCGATGGTGCAAACGGGACGTCCAATCCCTGCGGTTACGACGCGCCGAGGTCCCATGGAGCTGAAACCTGTTGCAGCCATCCGGAATGTAAGCGTCAATTTCGCCACACCGCAAGGCACGTCGAAGCCGGTCCTTCGCGACGTCACGTTGTCGGCGGCACCAGGAGAGCTTCTCGTTGTCATCGGAAGAAGCGGTTGTGGAAAGACTACCGTCCTCAACCTCTTCGCCGGACTCGTCCTTCCATCGAGCGGTGAAGTCGAAGTGCTCGGCTCCTCCCCCGCGCAGGCGAGGACGCGATTGTCATACATGTTTGCGCGGGACGCACTCTTGCCATGGCGCACCGCTGCACGCAATGTCGACCTGGCCCTTCAAGTACGTGGTATAGCGAGGACCGTCCGGCGCAAACACGCGTCCGAAATGCTCGCCCTCGTTGGATTGAAGCAGTACGAAAGCTACTACATCTGGCAACTCTCCCAGGGAATGCGCCAACGAGTCGCATTGGCGCGCACTTGGGTGGGCAGCCCCGAACTCTTGCTGCTGGATGAGCCGTTCGCCGCACTTGACGCCCAGACACGCCTCAGCATTCACGCCGTCTTTCTTGAACTGTGGGCCCGTGACCGAAGAACGGTGATCTTCGTTACCCACGATCTTCATGAAGCGATCGTCCTGGCCGACCGCATCGTCGTGATGGGTGATGGACGAATTCTCGACGACATTTCGGTCCGGTTTCCGCGGCCGCGCGAGACGACGAAGCTGATGGAAGACAAGACCTACATCCAGCTTGTCCGCAGGCTCCATGATCTGATAGAGGTGGGCAGCTGAGATGCAGGCACGCCCTTGATCACGATGGCCGGTGAGTGACCGGACTTTGGCCTTACGCCGCGCATCAGCCACAATCGATCCCGTAACGTAACGGATCGTCGTCGTCGAAGATTAGCGTCGATTCCGCGGTGACGTATGCGGCGCCGGTGATGCGCGGCAAGACGCGTCCGCCGCCGGCCGGATCCGGGGCGAACGTCGCGTCGAACGCCGTGCCAATCACACTCTCCTGCCGCCACGTCTCTCCCGGCGAAAGCTCGCCGCGCGCGAACAGGCAAGCGAGCTTCGCGCTGGTGCCGGTGCCGCATGGCGAGCGGTCGTAGGCGTCGCCCGGACAAAGCACGAAATTGCGACTGCCCTTGGCCGTCGATGAAAGCGGCGCGTACACCTCGACGTGATCGATCTCGGCACCATTCGCGCCGCGCACGTTGCGCGCCGCGAGTGCGCGACGCACGTCCTGCGAGAACCCGGTGAGGCGTCCGAGATTCGCCGCATCGATGTCGATATCGGGCGTGCGCACAATGAAAAACCAGTTGCCGCCCCACGCGACATCGCCGATCACCTCGCCGTGTCCCGGCACGTCAACGCTTACGTCGGCCGCATGCCGATAGCTCGGCACGTTGGCGACGGTGACGCGGTGGCGATCATGCAACTCGGCCGTCACGATTCCGACCGGCGTTTCGATCCGATGCACGCCCGTGTCGATGCGACCGAGATGGGCGAGCGTCACGGCGAGGCCGATCGTGCCGTGGCCGCACATGCCGATGCAGCCGACGTTGTTGAAGTAGATGACGCCCGCTACGCATGTGCGATCGACCGGCTCGCACAACAGCGCGCCGACGATGACGTCGGAACCTCGCGGCTCGTTGACGACACCGCTGCGAAAGCGGTCGTGCTCGGCACGGAAGCGTTCGCGTCGCGTCGCAAGATCGCCGCCGCCGAGGTCGGGTCCGCCCTCGACGACGACGCGCGTCGGCTCGCCAGCGGTGTGCGAGTCGATGATGCGCACTTTCCTCATGACGATCGGGTTTCGCCGCACTCCATCGCGCGCCATTATCCAGCCGGCCGCGTTACGCGCGCCAGGCACGGATAAACTGACGGCCCGGCTCACAGAGGAGCGGTGAATGGCCGCGTATCACTTTTTCGGCGGTCGCTTTCTCGATCCCCGCGCGCGGGAGCTTCGCGACGGCATCGAAGTGTTGATCGAAGACGAGCGCGTCAGGGAAGTATCGGACCGGGCGATCAAGGCGTCCGGCGCAGCGCGGATCGACCTTCGCGGGCGAACGCTGATGCCCGGACTGATCGATGCGCACGTTCATCTGTTTCTCGCCGAAGTGAACCTCGGGTTGCTCGACGGCATGCCGCTTACGCTTCTTACGGCGAAAGCGGTCGTCGCGGCGCGGCGCATGCTGATGCGCGGGTTCACTACCGTGCGCGACGCCGGAGGCGGCGATTACGGCATCAAGGCGGCGATCGATGCCGGCCTCGTGGAGGGACCGCGCGTTTTCATCGCCGGCATGCCGATCAGCCAGACCGGCGGCCACGCCGATTTTCGGCGGCGCACCCAAACGCAGTACGAGTGCTCGTGCAGCTCGGGCCTCGCATACATGAGCCGGATCGCCGACGGCGTGCCCGAGATGCTGAAGGCGGTGCGTGACGAGCTGCGCAAGGGCGCGGACCAGATCAAGCTGATGGTGTCGGGCGGCGTCGCATCGCAGAGCGATCCGCTCGAAAGCCTCCAGTTTCGCAGCGACGAGATCGAGGCCGCGGTCGAGCAGGCGACCAGCTTCGGCGCGTACGTGATGGCGCATGCGTACTCGGCAGACGCGATTCGCCGCGCCGTCGATTGCGGCGTGCGAACGATCGAGCACGGCAATCTCGTCGACGAATCGGCGGCGCGCCGGATGGCGGAACGCGGCGCATACATGGTGCCGACGCTCGTCACCTACGACAGCTTGCAACGACGCGGACCCGACTACGGGCTCACGCCGTACAGCCTCGAGAAGAACAAGGTCGTGCTGAACGCGGGGCTACGCTCCCTCGAGCTCTGCCGTGCGGCGGGCGTGCCGATCGGGTTCGGCACCGATCTGCTCGGCCAGCTTCAGGACGATCAGTGCGGCGAGTTCCTGATCCGCGCCGAAGCGATGACACCGCAGGAGATCATTCATTCGGCAACGCTCGTCAATGCGCAGATCGTGCGTCGCGAAGGCGAATTGGGCGAAATCAGGCCCGCCGCGTTCGCGGACCTGCTCGTCGTCGACGGCGATCCGTATCGCGATCTCGGCGTGCTGCAGGGTCAGGGCGCGCACATCGCGGGCATCATGAAGGGCGGCGCCTGGTACAAGAACGCAATGTGACGACGAAATCGACATGTACGTGCCGATCGGCGAGATAGATGAATGGATTGAGATCGGGTCCGACAGACGATGGACTCGAGGTCGCACGGTTTCTGATCGCCCATCTGGGACAACCGAAGATTCTGCTGGTGGGTCACTCGTGGGAACCGGCGCTCGGCGTGTTCATGCTGAAACGCAACCCCCAGTTGTTCTCCGCGTTCGTGGGAACCGGGCAACTCGTCAACATGCGCCGAAACGAAGAGTGCAACTACCCAAGAAGTTCGTGCGATTCGAGGGCTGCCACCACTTCGTCGCGATGAATCGACCCGATCTCTTTCTGCGCGAGCTTCTGCTGCACGTTCGGCCGCTGCTGTAAGGCCGAGCGAACGCTCGAGCGGACCGACCTCGTGACACGAGCAAATGAGGGCCACGCGCGCACTCGTCATCGGCGGATCGGGCAATTTCGGCGCGCGGATATGCAGACGCCTCGCGCAGGAGCCCGACGTCGAGGTCATCGCCACGTCACGCCGTGAATCGTACGAGGGTGATCCTTCCCGGCGCTTCGTCATGCTCGATCGCCATGCGCCGCAATTCGAGGAAGCGCTTCGCGCGTTGCGCCCCGACGTGGTCATCCACTGCGCCGGTCCCTATCAGGGGCAGGACTACCGCGTCACCCATGCATCGCTCGCATGCGGCGCGCATTACATCGATCTCGCCGATGCGCGCGACTTTGTCGCCGACTTCGGCGCGTGCAACGACGCGCGAGCCATCGCGGCCGGTCGCGCGGCGATCTCCGGCGCGAGCACGCTGCCTGCGCTTTCGTCGGCGGTCATCGACGATCTCGCGCGCGGTTTCTCTCGCATCGACGAAATCGACATCGCGATCGCGCCGGCGCAGCGCAGTCCTCGCGGCTTCGCGACGATCTGCGCGGTGCTCGGCTGCGCGGGACGTCCGTTCACCTGGCTCGAAGATGGCGCAACGCGTACGGTGTACGGGTGGCAGGCATTGCGACGAACGCGTTTTCCGTTCGGAACGCGAATCGCGGCGGCCTGCGATGTCCCGGATCTCGCCTTGCTGCCAACGCGCTATCCCGGCGTGCGCAGCGTCAGGTTTCGAGCAGCGCTCGAGTTGCCGATCGAGCATTACGCGCTCGCTTGCCTTGCCGGCATTCGTCGCATCGGGATTCCGCTTCCGCTCGAACGCCTTGCGCCGTGGCTCGATCGTATTGCCGTCGCGCTCGATCGCTTCGGAAGCGATTGCGGCGGCATGAGCGTCAGCGTCGCAGGTTGTCGCGACTCCGGCGAGCGGCGTCGCGCCACGTGGTACCTCGTGGCGAGAGACAATCACGGACCGGAGATTCCGTGCATGGCGGCAATCCTGTTGACGTGCAGGCTCGCCTCGGGCGAGACGATCGGTGCCGGCGCGCGCGCGTGCGTCGGCATGCTCACCCTTTCCGAGTTCGAGCGCGAATTCGCACGCTGGAACATGTCGACGTCCGTGGACGAGACGCACGCATGACGATTGCCTATCTGGTCGCGAAGTGGCTGCACATCGTGTCGTCGACCGTGCTGTTCGGCATGGGCGCCGGCATCGCGTTCTTCTTCATCCGGGCCCATCGCACCGGCGACACAACGGTCATTGCCGCCGTCAGTCGCGACGTCGTGATCGCCGATGCGCTCTTCACCGCGACCGCCGTCGTCACGCAACCTCTCACGGGTCTCGCGATGCTGTGGATCAGCGGTGCATCGTTCCTGCAACCGTGGCTTGTCGTTTCGATCGCGCTGTACGTGCTCGTCGGATGCTTCTGGCTGCCTGTCGTCCGGTTGCAGATCAGGATGCGCGACATGGCGAAGCAGGCCGCCGCGACGGGCACTTCGCTGCCGGACGCGTACGCTCGCTGCTACAAGGCGTGGTTTGCGCTCGGCTGGCCCGCGTTTCTCGCCGTCCTTGTAATCTTCCATCTGATGGTCGCCAAGCCGGCATTCCCACTTCCGCATTGAAACGGAGACCCGATGCTTCACCTCCTCGATCGCATCATGAATCTCGACATCGGCAATCGCGGCGTCGACAAGCTCTACGAGCCGGCCCGCGCGCGAAACAGCGAGCCGCTTTGCGCGGCAGCGGCGCGCACGCTCCTCGGTCTTACCGCGGGCGAATGCGTCGTGCTGATCACCGGGTCGCTGACGCGCCCGTGGGTGTCGCCGCGGATCGGCGAAACCGACGGACCTGTCGGCATCGCGGCGTTAGCACGTGCATTGAGCTACGGGTTCAATGCGATTCCGGTCGTCGTCACCGATACGTCGCTGATCGAGCCGATCGGCTCGACGGTTCGTGCGGCAGGCCTAACACCGGCGACGCTCGAGCAGGCCAGGCGCGCCACCGCGAACAAGCGGTTCTGCAGCGTCGCGGTGATGCAGGGATTTCCGATCGGCGACGAAGAGGCGCGAGCCGAGGGTAAGCGCATGGTCGACGCGTTATCGCCCAAGGCGGTGATTTCGGTCGAGCGCGCCGGGATGACGGTGCGCGGTACCTATCACAACATGCTCGGGCAGGATTTCAGCGAGGGACGCGCGCGGATCGACCATCTGGTCGAGGCGGCCGCGACGCGCGGCATCCCGACCGTCGGTGTCGGTGACGGCGGCAACGAGATCGGCATGGGCGCGGTTGCGCAAGCCGTGCATCAGCATGTGCCGCACGGACCGACGCTTTGCGCGAAGCTCGCGACCGACGTGTTGCTGCCCGCAGGCGTCTCCAACTGGGGATGCTATGCGATCGTCGGCGCGCTGGCCGTGCTCACCGGCAAAGA
>Ga0070731_10002072_pt1 | contig 19723 bp, 14 predicted proteins | sample Coa_R1_2_FD_66448 | JGI IMG/M metagenome (GOLD analysis project Ga0070731, IMG submission 66448) | Surface soil microbial communities from Centralia Pennsylvania, which are recovering from an underground coalmine fire - Coalmine... | ecosystem: Environmental > Terrestrial > Soil > Unclassified ... | reverse complement strand
CATGTCTATGAGCTGTTCGACAGAAAAATCGTCTATAATCCTGATACATATCAGCTCTTTTATGACGCGAAGAAAAAAATGGAGACGATGACCTTAAATGAACTATTCGAGCTCATGGATCTCGTCAAAGCCAAGCATACGTATATCAACAGAGTGACAACACTTTTAGATTTTTTGCAACTAGTGCAGGCGAACTTTGAAAGATGATCTATTTTTGTCTTTGCGCACTCTGTACTCTCTGTGGCAGTCTATTATTTCCCCAAGAAAAATATTCCCTTGCGATCTGTGCTGTCTTTCAAAATGAAAGCTTTTTCATGAAACAATGGATCGAATTCCACAAGTTAATGGGAGTGGACCATTTTTACTTATACAACAACGCGAGTTCCGATAATTATCTGGATATCCTCCAGCCCTATATCGAAGAAGGTCTTGTCGAATTAATCCAATGGCCGGTCGAAACGCATAATCAGAAAGAATATCTCTCTTTGCTGCAGCTTCCCGCTTATAACCACGCATTACACATTGTTAAAACCACCGCCCGCTGGGCGGCATTTATCGATCTCGATGAATTTCTCTGTCCTATGCGCCACAACAACATGACAGAGCTGCTAGAAGAGTATCAAGATTGTGCAGCAATTGCCATCAATTGGCAAACTTTTGGTACATCGGGCATCGAGCAATTAAAACCTCACCAACTCATTATTGAGAATTTGATCTGGAAAGCTCCTTCTTGGTGGGAGATCAACAAATACATAAAGATCCTTGTTCAGCCCCTGTATGTCGATTCCTTTTCCACCAATCCGCATTATTGTCTTTTTAAAGAGGGTTATTTCGCTGTGAATAGCGATAGAATCCCCATACGTGACTTGTGCGAGATGCAGCCCATCTTGATCGATACAATAAGGATCCATCACTATTGGTTTGGGGATCGCAACTGGTTTATATCACACAAACTTCCCCGACGAAAAAAATGGGGCGTGCCCATTACTGAGGATTATCTCCAATCATTCATCGATTCCTTCAATCAGGAAAAAGATGAAAGCATGTTTCGATTCATACCATTTATCAAAAATAACATTTAGTTTTGCTGCGTCAGCTTGGCAGCAAATTTTCGGTCTTCACTCGCGCCTTGCTATTCAGCAATGGTCGCTCGCTCCAGACGCAAAAATTTGCGCCGCTTCCTTGCAACACTAAACGTTATTTTTGATAAATGGTATCATTCCACATTTACGACAGTCCACTCGCTAGGGATTAGATCTTTTGTATCATGCTGATAAGCGGGGCTAAACCACTGAGAGGGAGCAATCACTTTCTTCTGAGGATTTTTATTCAAATAGGCTCCCCACCAGGAAAAAGTGGAATTGCCTATGATGTTATGTTTGCACAGACTCATCAAGTATAGATCATGATAATGCTTCTCTCCTTCGATAAAACGTACATTTTTACCAGTACGGGAAAATTGCTCTTTGCACCATGCCATTTGGGGAGAAAAAACGACAAACAGCGTGTCTTCAGGAAATAAAGATAGCGCTTTTTGATAATAATCCATCCCTAAATTGACATAGACTTTTTGATTGGGATCTTCTTGCAAATAGGAACGAAAATGTACAGCCACTACATTGGGATGATCGATGATGTCTGCATATTTACTCCGCAGATAATCCATAATTTCCGAGGAAGGAGAAAAAAGATCGAGGATCTCTTTTTTATACTCTAAAAAATATTTCTCTGATTGATACCACCCCCTAATCTCCATATTTTCATGATAGGGAATCGGTGAAAAAGTGTATTCGGGCTCTCGATAAAAATATTCGATATCATTGCCAGAGTGACATGTCTCAAGAGCATAAAAAATGCGTTCATAATTCTCTTTTAAATTGAAATGGGCTTCTCTCTGTGCGATGAAATCAGGAAACACGGGAACAGCTCCGTGTTTTAAAGCTAAGTTCAGTGTCGCTGCAATGATGAAAAACTGATTACCTAGCTGTCCTGACAATCGGCCGATAATAAAGGGAGGAGACGTGGACACTATTTTTTCAGAAGCGATTGGCGGCAATAGATCCACGTGCTGAAAGACCCGCGTCCATCTATCCAGCATGCGTTTATAGTGCATCAATGCATACGCTTTGATTTTTCTTCTTAAACGATTAAAATCCATCGACTCGATTTTGTGCTTTAAATCTTCCCAGGAATCGAAGTAGGTGATGATATCGCGATGCACAGGAGAATACCATTCCGATAAGTCATAAAGATGGTCTTTCGTTAAAAAATGTATATCGGCATGAAAGTATTTGCCAGTGGAAAGCAGTTTGCCAAGAAATTTTTGCGAAGGGACGAAATAGGGAATCCCCAGACGAATGTTTTCGAAAAAAGCCAAATTCGACCAATTATAGGGAAGATGGATGATCCCCTTAAAATCTTTTAAATCTGTAGGACCATTATAACGTCCGCAATATGTCTTGATCCCCAATGAAGCGCATAGCGAAGAAAGATCGAGAAACTTAGTCTCATTATGATAAGGGGGAAGAAAGAAAGTCTGTTCTTTCACGACAGATGTCGGGATCGAAGAACTCTGGACTCTACCTACCTGAGGATAGCAAGGAGCGATAACGAAATTATTCAACTCAATGCCTTTCCTTTTTGCATAGCAGCGCTCGAAAGAAGTATAAGGAAAGATAAACACATTTTTCTTGAGTGTTGCTTGTTGGAATAGCTCATAATATTCTTGATCGGGAAAATCGCCATCCAGACTGGCATGATCGCAGTAGTCAAACCGATTGCATACCCAGATGATGAGAGGTTTTTTCCAATCATTTTGCAGAAAAATGCGCGATAATGGGGCTGTATCGGAAACGAGGACCGCATCAAATTTTTCGAATAATTTTTTGTGTTTATTCCATATGCGTTCTGCTCGATCATGCGTGACGTTGTATAGGACATTGCCTTCTGAGACACCATCAAAAAATTTCGCTGGCAAATCAGGGATGAACCAAGATTCCACCTCGCAATCGATCTGTTTTGCGATTCCGGAAAACTCCTGTATGCAACCTCTATGGAAAGAAAGATGCAATACTTTTATGGGCTTCTTCTGCCCTTTCTCTTGAAAGGCTTCTTGAGAATGCAGACGTGCAAATAGACTGATAAAAATAACAAAAAGTGAAAACAAATTCATACTATTTCTGCGACAGCAAGGTCTGCAGTTTTGTCAAAGGAAATTCGCGATTTCCTACCGTGCGCTCGTGCCACGATTCAGGGAGATCGTCCATGGTGAGCAGCCGATCGCATGCTTCCAATGCTTCCTGATAATGTCCTGCATAATAAGAACAGATGGAGATCTGAAATAGCAGTCCGAATGTTTCTATCCATTGGATATTGAATAAATAATCTTTTTCATTAGGTTTCGGAAGTCTCTCCCATTGCTTGATGCACTCATATGCCAGTAAAAACTGATCGTTATGATTGTATGCTTCTGCCAAATAGTAAACTGCTTCTGCACGATGCGGACGATAGGCATGCGCATTTTTATATGCTTCTATGACGATATTGGGAGCAAGTCCCAGGTCACTCAGCATATGCCCAATCTGCAGTAGGGACCAGTACACCTCTTCTGCCCATCCACCCATATCGACGCGTTTTTGAAACCAGTGCAGAGCTTTCGGCTTGTCCCCCGCATCGCGTAAACTCTCAGCAAGATAGAAAGCATAACGATGATTGTTGGGCTCTTTTTTAATTCCTTCCTCCAACAATTTCACATTTTTGATGAATTTCTGCGGGTCACAGGAGCTAGCCCCTCCGTCTTTCGACACATATTTCACCTCTTGCAGGATGCTGGAAGTAAAGGGCACATCGCAATCGAGATATTCATGGGTGACGCCGACCCATTTCCATGGAAGATTGCCTCTCGCGATTTGCGGCTTTAAATATTGAAAATCTTTTGTTCCCCTCCACATCGAATAAAGATCTTGCGTAAGAAAGGGAATCTGCACTTCTTTTTCAAACTCCAGCACATCATCCGCATCCATAAAGAGAATGTAATCGCCTTTTCCTCGCGCGAGATTAAAGGCCTCCGAACGACTTTCGCCAAAATTTTTCCACGGCCGTTCGTAGAGTTCTCCCGGTATATTCTTTAACTCCTTCTTGATGATTTTTTTTGTTTCATCTGTGGATCCTGTATCTACAATCACCCAATAATCGATCACGGGTTTTACTGAATCCAGGCAGCGTTTGATAACAGCGCTTTCATTTTTGACAATCATGTTCAGGCAAATTTTCTGCTTAGCTTGCAAAATGAGCGGCATAGAGATCACGAGTAGCACTCCCAGTATTCGGAACATAAAAATCCCCAGTTTTTTTCGAGTTTGAGGAAAATCCTACTCGAAAAAAAAAATTATGCAAATGATTTTTTTTGAAACAGGTGAACCTATCCGCAAAGTTCCATGAGATCAGCTTGAGGTTTCGGATGAGCGAATTTCAAAAGAAAATTCGCCAGCTGAAATTCCAAGATGATCCATGAGACTTTACGGATAGGTTCGTAGGTAAAACACAATTTTTCAACTACCTCATTGACTATGTGAATTAAAAAATTTAAAATTACACGCAAGAAACGCGAAAACATGGTTTTTTTTCTGTGCGATGTTATCTTAGAATAAGTGTTTTTTGTCTTTTTTTCAGCGCATTCGCACTCTTTGCTCATGAAGAAAATCCGCGATCAAAACCTTACACGCTATCGATCTGCGCGCTTTTTAAAAATGAAGCAAAGTATTTGAAGGAATGGATTGAATACCATCTATTGGTAGGCGTAGATCATTTCTATCTTTATGATATAGGCAGCGTGGACCCTTTCATTAAAGTGCTCAAACCTTATATCGAAAAAGACCTCATCACCTTGGTAAATTGGCCCGATTTTATCGGAGAACAAGCGGAAGACAAAACATTTGCATGGGCGCTGGGAACACAAGTTCCCGCCTATGAAAACGCTGTGAATGTGCGTGCAAGCCGCGAGACTAAATGGCTTGTTTTTTTGGATATCGATGAATTTCTCGTCTGCCCACAAGAAGGCGGCATCTCTGTCCTCCTCGAAAAATACGCGGATTTTCCCGGTGTGACTTTAGCATGTAACTTTTTCGATGCGAACTCCAGTAAATACAAAGTGCCGCGCAGAAAGCTGCTCATCGAAACGCTTGAGCTGACAAAAGCTCCTGAAAAAAATATACAAAAATGCGTGTGCAAAACGCTATTCAAGCCCGATCAGTGTCATGGTTTTTTATGGCCGCCTTATGAATGCCAATTCAAAGATGACCATTTGCCGATAGCTATGGCAAAAAGAGAACTGCGCATCAATCATTATGCGAATCGCCACGAAGGATTTTTTTACGCAGCGGCAAAAAACAGATTGCACATTGATAATCGTATACTTTCTGAAGAACAAGTAGATGAGCTGCTCTCTTTAAATTATGAAATCGAGGATCAGGATCGCGTAATTTACCGCTTTATCCCTGAACTTCTGGTGCGTATGGGATACGATCCTACTTGGGGATGGTGAAGATGGGCCCCTTCTCTCCTACACTCAAACGAGAATCGAAGCGACCCTTCCTCTTGCTGCATGCCTATCTTATCTTTGCTCTGATTATTTCAAGAACAGAGCCTATCCACGCCTCCTTTCCGGTGATCTTAGTCAAAAACGAATGCCACGATTGTCATGATGTCAATTCTAAACGGGGACCCAAAGGCCCGCCGGGCGCTCCAGGTCCCACAGGGCCTCCAGGAGTGCTCGGGAATACAGGTCCGAATGGACCAACGGGCCCTACTGGATTTTTTGGGACCGGGCCTGCCGGTCCTACCGGACCTGAAGGTCCGACCGGCGTTTTTGGTGTAACGGGCTCCACAGGGCCGACAGGGATAACGGGGCCTACAGGCATGACAGGGCCGACAGGAGAAGGGGGGCCCACGGGGCCAACCGGTGCTACAGGAATGACAGGACCTACAGGCTTGAAGGGACCCGGAGGTACAATAGGACCCACAGGGTATACGGGTTCAACGGGTGTAACAGGTCCAACAGGTCCTACAGGCCCCGCTGGAGCAACGGGGCAAACAGGCCCAACAGGAACAACAGGACCGACGGGCATCACTGGAGCAACAGGTCCCGGAGGTCCAACAGGGCCCACTGGAAGCATAGGACCTAGAGGACCTACCGGATTAACAGGAATAACAGGATCAACTGGCCCCGATGGTCCGACGGGACCTACAGGCATGCAAGGCCCTACGGGTGTTACAGGTGCAACAGGCTCTACAGGTCCAACCGGTCCAACTGGTCCAACAGGTATGACAGGACCAACGGGTTTTGATGGACCGATAGGCCCGACGGGATCAACAGGCATGACCGGTCCTATAGGACCAACGGGTTTTACAGGTCCAACGGGGCAAACAGGACCAACCGGTGTCACTGGACCGACTGGCCAGACGGGAATCATTGGACCGACCGGAGATTTTGGCACAACAGGAATAGACGGACCAACGGGACCCACAGGTCCAACGGGTCTTGATGGACCGACAGGCCAGACGGGAATACCCGGACCCACTGGAGAAACAGGGCCAACAGGAATGGATGGACCGACAGGGCTGACAGGACCTGATGGTCCAACGGGACCGACTGGATCGACTGGACCGACGGGAATAACAGGAACAACAGGAAATATAGGCCCTACGGGTGACCAAGTGGGACCGACAGGGCCCACGGGTTCCACGGGTTCCACAGGACCCATAGGTCCAACCGGTTTTGATGGAATGGCCGGACCAACCGGTCCGACAGGGATAACGGGACCTGCGGGAACCGTGGGACAAACAGGCTTGACAGGTCCTCTAGGCCCTACGGGAGCAACTGGGCCAACTGGACCCACGGGATTTACTGGCACCACAGGAACAACGGGACCGACAGGAGCAACCGGACCGACAGGGCTTACAGGATCGACAGGTCCTACAGGCTTGACAGGAATAACCGGACCCACAGGTCCAACAGGTCCGACAGGAATTATAGGCCAAACTGGACAAACCGGACCCACAGGAGCAACAGGTCCTACAGGACCGACGGGAATAACCGGATTCATAGGACCAACAGGTCCTACAGGAGCAACAGGACCGACCGGCCAAACGGGCCCAATGGGAATCACAGGACAGACAGGTCCCACAGGTCCCACAGGTTTTACAGGCCCAACAGGACAGACAGGTCCCACAGGACCCACAGGTTTCACCGGAGCAACAGGTCCTACAGGTCCTGTAGGAATCACAGGTCAAACGGGGCCAACAGGGCCAACGGGACCCACAGGTATAACAGGAGCAACTGGTCAAACGGGAATAACGGGACCCACAGGGCCAACGGGGCCGACAGGTTTTACTGGATCTACAGGTCAAACGGGTCCAACAGGGCCAACCGGTCCGACCGGGCCGACTGGACCCATAGGCATTATTGGACAAACCGGCCCCACAGGAGCAACGGGGCCAACAGGTCCTACAGGTCCTACAGGAATGACAGGACCTACAGGACCTACAGGTTCTACTGGGCCAACGGGCCCCGCAGGTTTTACAGGAGCCGCAGGCCAAACAGGCCAAACAGGACCTACAGGATTGACGGGGCCAACAGGTCCAACCGGAATAACAGGACCTACAGGACCAACAGGACCGACTGGATCAACAGGGCCAACAGGTAACAATGGACAAACAGGCGCAACTGGAATAACGGGACCTGCGGGTCCTACGGGTCCCACAGGAATCATCGGCCAAACAGGAATAACAGGACCCACAGGACTAACGGGTCCAACAGGTCTTACAGGAATAACTGGATTAATGGGGCCAACCGGCCCTACCGGTCCAACGGGGCCGACAGGTCCAACGGGAATCATTGGACAAACCGGACAAACCGGACCAACGGGGCCCACAGGATTGACAGGTCCAACAGGAATTACTGGATCAACGGGACAAACAGGGCCAACGGGACAAACAGGGCCTACAGGTTTCCTAGGACAAACTGGCCAGACGGGACCCACAGGATCAACAGGACCCACAGGTTTTACAGGGCCAACTGGTCAAACGGGAATAACGGGACCCACAGGGCCAACTGGACCGACAGGACAAACAGGATCAACGGGACAAACAGGTCCGACAGGCTCAACGGGATCGACAGGACCAACTGGACCCACAGGTATTATTGGACAAACAGGACAAACAGGTCCAACTGGACCCACTGGACCGACAGGGTTTACAGGACCCACAGGCATTACAGGACCGACAGGCAGCACGGGGCCGACAGGTCCTACGGGTCCGACAGGTATCATCGGACAGACAGGACTAACAGGTCCTACGGGATTGACGGGACCAACAGGTCCAACCGGAATAACAGGACCCACAGGACCCACAGGACCGACGGGACCCACAGGTCCCACAGGCATCATTGGACAAACAGGTGCAACGGGAATAACGGGACCGACAGGTCCAACCGGGCCCACTGGGATCATCGGCCAAACTGGAATAACGGGTCCTACTGGACTAACAGGTCCCACTGGGCCCACAGGAATCACTGGATTAACGGGACCCACAGGTCCTACTGGTCCAACAGGACCGACAGGTCCAACAGGAATCATTGGACAAACCGGACAAACGGGACCAACAGGTCCCACAGGTTTGACAGGCCCAACAGGACAAACAGGAATCACAGGACCGACGGGGCCAACGGGACCCACAGGGCCTACTGGAATCATCGGACAAACTGGCCAGACAGGACCCACAGGTCCAACGGGCGCAACAGGTCCGACAGGTTTCACTGGACCAACAGGAATCACGGGACCAACAGGTCCGACAGGACCTACAGGTTTTACTGGGCCAACAGGAGCAACGGGAATTACGGGCCCAACCGGGCCGACGGGATTGACAGGGCCCACAGGTCCAACTGGAATTACAGGACCTACGGGACCGACCGGCCCTTCAGGTACTGTAGGAATAACAGGAGCCACCGGAGGATTAACAGGGCCCACAGGACCTACTGGTTTAACGGGTCCCACGGGGCCGACGGGACAAACAGGGTTGATCGGATTGACCGGTCCCACAGGACCCACGGGACTGACAGGACCCACAGGCGCCACAGGACCTACTGGGATTACAGGCCCGACAGGTCCGACAGGACCAACCGGGCCAACAGGATTGGCAGGACCAACGGGACCGACGGGACCTACTGGGTTTACCGGACCTACTGGAATCACAGGGCCAACAGGACCCACAGGATTTACAGGAATAACAGGACCGACAGGTCAACAAGGACCCACGGGGATAACAGGACCCACAGGGCCCACAGGACCTACAGGTCCAACAGGCGCAACAGGACCGACAGGTCCTACGGGGATCACGGGAGCCACAGGACCTACAGGACCTACAGGACCGCAGGGATCTCCAGGACAAACAGGCGCCACAGGCTTTACCGGAATGACAGGACCAACAGGACCTACAGGCCCCACTGGACCCACAGGACCTACTGGACCTACTGGGGCAACTGGCCCCAGAACGACCGCGACTTTCTTTTCTCAAGATTTTGGATTTGCCTTTATAAACGGATCTAATACAACGACGACCGTACTGACATCAGGGGCAAGTATCACATTCAATTCTCTGATGAATACTCCTAGCAATACGAAACTTTCACTCGGTACAACAGGAGTTACAATAAGCGATACAGGCTTCTATCAGGTCACCTTTGGCGTTGCAATCAACTTGCCAAACCTAGAAAATTCTAATTTTGTCCTGACCGCCACAACCGCAGGAGTTTCGAAAGCGGTATACAATGTGGAATGTTCTCTTCTCTACAACAACATCCTCAATGGATCGGGATTTGAACCATTCTATGGTATGATAACCAACAACACCGTCATCGTGAACGTCACGTCAAACCCTACCACCCTGAATATAACCTTTACACCTCCCTTCGGACATGCAACCAATGTGACGATCCAAGATCCCGGAACGGGCGGTGCTGAGCATGGTTTTGGTCCTTGTGGATATATGACCATCATTAAACTGCAGCCAGGGGATTAAGCGGGAAGAATCTAAAAGTTTTGATCCCAGCAGCACACCCTGCTGACAGGAATGATGTCAAAGCGTTCGACAGGTTGATAGATCTGGCGCTGCGTAATGCCGCATGGACCCTTTTTATTTTTTTGCGCGCCGAAACCATACAAAGGCAAAGAGAAGATGATCTGGCCTTGATAAACCGTTTCGAAGATATGATCATGGCTCACGCTTAAATCCAAAGCGATGTAATCTTTGAACTGCGGACGTATTCCCATCCTAAAGCCCCAAGCGGAGAAATGACAATCGCCCTTTAGATAATACGTTCCGCCTGTGAGATACACCTGCCAATTTTTTGTCACAATGCCGCGGCAGCCGATATCGGCATTGAAACCTGTATACATAAACTCATATTTGCGCTGGGTCATCGTGAAATCGCCCTCGAAATCATCGAATGTGCATTTATGCATGTGCAGTTTGTCTCCGATGGGGAAATAGCCATTCAGACGAAAATCCCATCTTTTTCCCAAAACCTCCATCCCCGCACCCCAACGGTTCCATCCTTTGTCTATCGTGCTATGCCGATAGTCATAATAAAGATTGGCTCCAATCAACGGAGCGCATCGCGACTCTGGGATATACCTCGCCATTAAGCCTACGTTGGCAGCAAAGCGATTGGATTCTCGATCATCGCTGAATTCGTGCCAGCGGACATCCAGAAGAGGCAAAATACGGCCTGGTTTAAATAAGGGAGCCACGAGGACATCGAGTGTCCAGTAGTTTCTCACATTGCCAAATCCATCATCTGTCTCCTGAACATTGCTTAAAAATACACGTTGTGGCAGCCATTCGCCCTTGCCTGCATCCCATAAACTTGTTGCATCTGACGGCGCACTATTCGAGGAAAACAAATCGGTTGCCGCTGCCAATAAAGGATTAGGCAAAGAAGCAATGGGATCTGGTTGTGTTATTGTCGGTATTTTATTTGCGGAAGCATCAGCATTAACTTTTAAAGACCAAGAATTTTTACCGCTATCGGGTGTACTCGTCTCAAAAGAGTGCGCAAAGGAAGGACGCAAGCCTTCATTGAAGCAGAGAAGACCGTCTTGAAAAGCAAAATGCTCGGATTTACCAATAGAATTTTGCGTCGCATTCTGCGTCAACATCGAATAAAAACTGTTGCGCACCGCTTTAAAAAATAGAACAGGTAAGAAGAGCACGATAAGCAAACAGGTTAAGACAATCTCTCTTCTGCGAGGGATCTGCTGCACCCATTTTTTCCAATCCCGGGAAAGAATCCATTGGATTTCGCTTTGACCTGTATCTGCAATGCGCTCCCATTGTTTTTGTATGTGCGATGCCGCATGAGATGTTACTCGACGGATTCCTTGAATCTTATCCGCTCGCCTGCTTGCAAAACTGCGCAACATTCTATTTATTTTTGATGCAGCACTCTGTTGCAGCTGCAGAAAGCTTTTCTTTAAACTAAGCATCAGGAATCGGGTGCGGTAATAGGCGTACTTTTGTTTCCAAAAGCTCTGGTAGGAAACCCGATTCATGACATAGCTGGCATTCTTGCGCCCCACGGCAACATGGCGCCAAAATCTTTTTGTTAGGAATGTGAGCTTGCGTCCGTTCTGTAGCATGCTATGGGAAAAGCGAGCGGCTCTTTGTGCAATATGACCTCTCCCTCTTTTTGCTACAGATACGAGTATACGTCGGGCATGTTGCACGCTATGTGAGAAACGCATGGTTCTTTGCGCAACGAGACCTTTCCATCTTTTTGTGACAGATATTAGCATGCGTCTGCTCTGATAAACGCTATGCGAGAAGCGAGCGGCTCTTTTCTTGATGCGAAGAAGATATAGATGTAACTGCAGTTGCGCGTGGCGTTTACTCTGCTTAGCCCATTTGCTAAAACCTTTCATGGCGGCTTGCATGCTGCGAAAAGCTCTAGTTGTCTTTAATACAGTGAGGATCCAGCACTGATGAAGGAAATATAAGAATCCGACGCCTTGTAGGCGCAGACGTTGGAGATTTAGATGGAATCGCAATAAAGCCTTATATTTGGACAGACTAGCCGCTTGGACAACATGTTTAGGAGCATTCCGCAGATAAGGCATGCTCCTTTTCACCTTAACTACAGGAATATGCCAGCAGTCCTTATGCACAAGTCTTAAAAATCGGCTGCAGCGTGACAGAATGCGATACAGATGCCGGCGTATCTCGAACTGTATGGACTGTCGGAACTGTTTAACAAACCGAAAGGAACTTTTGCGAACGCGCTGTAGGTGAATCCTGATTCTTTTTATCTTGAGTATAGGAATATGCCAGCATTTTTTATGTACAGAGGCGATGAATTGGCTGCATTTTAATTGGATGCGATACAGATACTGCCGTATCTGAAATTGAGCCTGCTTTTGCAACTGTCTCGCAGTACGGATAGCACTATTGCGCGCGCGTTGCAGATGCAGCTGTGCTTTTTTTATCTTAGCGAGGGGAGCATGCCAGCAGATCTTTTGTACCCATCCTATAAATCGCACACAGTTTAACTGGACGCGGTGAAGGTAATTGTGTATCTGGAATTGAGTATGCTTTTTGAACTGAATAGCCGCGCGCATGCCGCTCTTGCACGTGCGCAGAAAGCGGATCTTAGCTCTTTTGATCTTAAATAAAGGAGTATTCCAACAGATCTGCTGTACGCGCTCTTGGAAACGGAGAGTATTTAACCAGACTCCATGGAGATACCAGCGTATCTGGAATTGAGTACGTTTCGCTAATTCTCTGGTAGTGCGAATGGATCTCCTGCGTACGCGTTGTAAGTGACGCCATGTTCTTTTCATCTTAAATAAAGGAGTGCGCCAGCATTTCTTTTCTATTAAGTATAGGAATCGAAGAACTGTGATCCAGAGTCGATAAATGCACTTGTCTATCTGGAATACAGTATCCTTTTTGAACTGAACTGCCGTCTGAATGGCATTCTTATTGGCCTGCTGTAGACGATTTCCCATTCTTTTTACCAGGAATGCACACCTGCGCCAGCACTGAGGAACCCATTCCACACATGCAATAGAATTTTTTTTGATGCGGATTAGTTGTTGATTGAAACGTATGCGAGCGGCTTGTTTGCATTTTTTTACGGAGTGGATGCAATGCTCGCGCGCTTTTTGTAGGCGATACCAAGCTTTTTTCATTTTGCATATAGGGACATACCAGCACAGACGCGCTAGGTAAATGCAATAGGTTGCCGCTTTTTTAATGCGTTGAATTTCCCGCCTACAGAGCTGTACAAAAGCGTGTTTGCACTGAAGAACAGAAGCGATAAAGCTTTTGCAGGCGCTTTGCAGGCGAAGCTGCGTTCTTTTTATCTTTAGCACAGGAGTACGCCAGCAGTTCTGATGCACGCGATTTAGAAAATGGAGAGTATGGACGCGGACACCAAGAAAATACTGCCGTATTTGGAATAGAATATTCTGTTTGCATCGCTTAACAGCGCGCATAGAGCTCTTGTGCGCACTCCGTAGACTCTTCCCTGTTTTTTTAATCTTGAATATCAGAGTGAACCAGCATTGGCAAATGCAGTGCGCCCATCGGGCAGCCCTTTCCCTGATGCGGAAGAAAAACTGATTGAAATATGTTTGCAAAGCTAGTTTGAACTTCTTGATTATGCTCGCACAATGCCTGCACGCATCTGCTAAACTAGTCCAAGCTTTTTTTAACGTGGTTACAAGAATTTGCCAGCATTGTTCCGTGAGATAAAGGGATTGGACGGCTCGTTTCTTCGTGCGTTGCAGAAGCTGAGAAAAAAGTATTAAAAGAGCTAATTTGAACTGATTGACAGAACGGAGGAATTTTTTGCAGGCTCCTTGTAAACCAAGCAGCGTATTTTTTATCTTTTCTACAAAGACACGCCAACATTGTCGAACCCCATGAATGCATCCGACACATTTTTGTTTCATGCGATAGTGATACTGCTGCAGTTCTAACTGGGTTCTGGATTTGAGCTGATGCGTTTTTTGCAAGGCTTTCTCGAAAGCCCTCCTGAGCCGCTGCCAACCTCCTATTATTTTTAATTGCGCAATGCGTCCACCCTGCAGCATTCCCTGTATTGAACGCATCCAAATTTGTTGCATGCGAAGACACAAAAAGCGTATCAGGACATGAATCGACAATAGGGCAAGCTTAGCGAGAAGGCCTATGCGTTTGATGAAACGGATGATTTTATGAGAGAGGATGTGGCATTTTGAAGAAAAGCGGCAGCAGAGGGGCAAATCCCCTGAAGACTCATTATGGTGAATCAATCCCTCTACATCGGATGGCTTTGTATTTCCTTTTTTTGCCGCATGCGCCGCAACGCGCAAGCGAACGATCAAATCCCTATAATTTTGCTCTTTTGCTTTTAATGAAAGCTTTCCCTTCTGTTTGTGCGGAAATGGGGAAGCAGGCGCTGTAACTTTATTGAGGAAAGGTTTTGGACGTAAAAACCGTAAGATCCGCTTACGATCGAATCGCTGGCATGCTTTTTTAAAAGATAGCTTTATTCTTCGGAAATAGGAGGAAGTAAAATCAGAAAATGCGCGCGCGCGAAAGGATGAGCGCGTCCGCTTGCCTTGCGCTTTTTTTGAAAAACGCTGTGCATTTTTTTTATTTCTGCCTTTTTCGCCTTCGCCTTTTGGCACAGGCCCCCTTAAAACTGCCAAAAAATAAACAGAGCGATAACACTGCCCGTTTTATAAACTAGCAATTTACATAACTTAAGATAATAAAAATCATTTATATAAAACGTTAAACTATAAAATATACTCACCAACCTTTTAATCTGTTTAAATTCTTATATACACATTACATTAATCAACGTAAAGATTTAATTTTTTATTATTTATAAATAATATAAAAATAATAATTACAGAAAAACAATTAACATTTAATCAATTAATATAGAGATTCTTGAGAAAATAATATCAAATTAGAAACATTACTCTGGATAAAGCACTCTGACATTGCGGATTGGTTCCTTGGCCAGAGCAGTTGTGAAAAGTAATGAATCATTGAAATTCAAATGAAGATTTGGCAAGGTGTTGCCCGAACCAAATTCTTTGCATTTAAGACAAAAGTTAAACCATAAATATAAGACCATGCCAAAGTGTTCCCAGTGCTTGGGTAAAATATTAGGCCTACTTCTTTTGCTCGATGTCCCTTTACAGGCGGCCGAATTCTTCCCTATTCGGTGGCTCAGAGAAAATTTAGAACTGGCGAAATTTTTCGCTTTATATGGAGAACCTGAAGAAAAAATCCGGACTCTACAAGAGATTTTAGAGATCGGTTCCCAAGCGGGAAATCTCAGTTATATTTATTGGGTCCATCAGAGGCACAAGGAGACAAATATACCGATTTCCGCTCAGGATATTTTAAATGCGTGGGAGCGACTCGTCTCAGGGGGATTCGATAGAGTTTTGATTTACATGCCTCATTTCAACAATATTCTCTCTCTCGACGAACTCCAGCAAAGGCGTTTTGTAGACCTTGCTTTGGAAATAGGGTTTCCGAGTACTGTTATGACTTTGCAAAGACTAGGATTTACGCTCTCTTCAGAACAACAGCAGGCATTAGAGGAGCTAAAAGAAGCATTGAGCAGAACGGTGAATATTTCCCCTCCGATCCCCATCAATACCCATCAAGACGATACCCATGGAGGAAGAGGAAATATAAAGCTTTATAGAGAGGAATATCAGAAGGCAGTAGCTTTTGCACTTTATCGCATGCAGCATAAGCCCTGCGATTTTCACAGATTGATCGAAAATTTAGGCCATCGGCGGCGCCACATGGCTGTTTTGGGAAAACTATCTGGCGTTGAAATGTATGGGGTCGCTACAAGCTACCCCATTGTAACCTATTTTAATCCGACATACGAAAAATATGGTGAAAAGATCCGTGAAAAGTATCCTCAATTACCGCTCCTAGTCACAACCCATCTCAATGGGAGAGAAATTTATCTTACCCAAATCAATGAGGACAGCTGGGTCCACCCAGACGGAGACTATCGGGAAGAGATCCTGAATACAGTCAATGCATTATGTCAAAAGGTGCAGACGGGGTTTTATCCTGAAGAAAAAACGTCTGAATTAGCTTATGATTTAGGAAAAATTATTTGGTGGTTATCACATGCTCCTCCTTTTTTACGAGGCACGCCTACGATTATCGCAATTTTAATGGATGCCTTATGGATTTATCATCAACGCACGCCCCTCATTAAATCCCCAGACCTTAACTGCGAAGCGCTTACTTTCAATGAGGAAGAGGATTTTGCACGCTATCTATCTCAAAGGCCGGATCTTCCATGAAAATCGGCTCAAAAGAACCCAAAAATCGACAGAAGCTGAATAGGAAGACGTCTCCTAGTTTCTTATGGATTGCGCTGTGCATTTTAAGTTGCATTTCAACTGCATTAGAGGCCCTCACAGAGGGTTATGGCATGTCCGTCGAACAAACTTTGGATATTTGTTGCCAAACAGGCAATATCGAAGGACTATTGTGGGTCATTCAGCAACAGAAAAAAAACCATGCACATTTTGATTCTGTGCGCATCGTTAGAGCAGTAGAAAACTTGGTGACAGGAGGATTTGATTCCTTATTGCTTCAGTTTAGAAATATTTACGATTGCGCTCTTTTCGATGAAGAGCAAAAAGACAAGTGGATCGATCTTGCCTTGGAAATAGGATATCCAAATACCGTGCGCACCCTACAAAGACTCCACTTTCCCCTCTCTCTCCAACAGCAATGCAAGTTGGATACATTAAGCGTAGTTCTTAGTCAAAACCTGCCCATTACCCCTCCTGAACCTATTAATGAACAGCATGATATTGCCCATGGAGGCAGCAATAACCGAGCGATATATCACAAGGAATATAAAATCGGCCTCCTTTATGTACTGCATCATCTGAGAAACAAACAGTGCGACTTTCTCACATTGATAGAAAATTTAGGGCATCGCCGTCGTCATATGGCAGGACTCGGAAGACTCACGGGTATAGACCTCTATGGAATACCGACCAATCAACATACATATACCTATTATGATCCTGTTTATGCATTGTATGGAAAGAGAATACACGAAAAATATCCTGACTTGCCTAAATCGGTCATTGTGAAACTCCATCGTAAAGAAATGCGCCTCACAGAAATGACAAATGAGCGTTGGGTGCACCCCAATGGAGAACATCGCGAGGAGCTGTTAAATAAAATTGCAGAGCTATGCTATCTCGTCCATTCTAAATCTTACGAGAATCGCACGCGCGAACTCGCTTATGATTTAGGCAGGATCATCTGGTGGTGTTCGCATGCGCCCCCCTTTTTACGCGGCACGCCTACGATCATTAACATGCTCATCGATGCATTATGTATCTATCATCATCGCGAGCCACTAGTTAAATCCCCCGACATCAATTGCGAGGCACTCCTTTATGATAATGAAGAAGAGTTCGCATTGTATATGTTCTATAGAGACGATCTGCCGCGTTCCTTTTAGCTCGGCTTTGTACATTTTTGCACCCCACCTCCAGGCAGAAAGCTCTTGATGCGTAATTTTAATTCGCAGGAAGGCGTATTCAAGCCGATCCTGCGAATTAAAATTACGCCTGAAGAGCTCTCTATCCTGGATTCGGGGTGCAAAAATGTACAAAGCCGAGTTTAGAACTGAGTTTACTTGCTTATAGTCTAAATTTTAATAAGCATGTATGATTTTGATTTTTCGCACTTTTAAAACGAATGTTCTTGCGATATTTTTTTTGCATTGTACTCGCTCTATTTTTACCCATTGCTTGGTCTTCCGAGCACTGTCCCCCGGGTAAATGTCCCCCTACTCCTAGACAAGGGTCTGCGGGAACCCCTGGACCCACAGGACCGACCGGACCTCAATCCGGTTCAGAAGGTTCTACAGGCTCCCCAGGTCCTACAGGTCCAGCTGGAACAAATGGAAGCTTAGGTCCTACTGGCCCAACCGGTCCTATGGGGCCTGGACGGCAAGGCGATACAGGAACCCGTGGACCCACAGGCCTTATTGGTCCTACTGGTCCCACGGGTCATCTAGGTTTACAAGGTCCTACGGGATCAAAAGGATCAACAGGCCCAACCGGTCCTACAGGATATACTGGACCTACGGGAGGAACAGGTCCAACTGGAATGACCGGCCCTACAGGAAATACAGGCAATACGGGCAGGACTGGACCAACAGGAACTACCGGAGCAGAAGGGCCAACAGGCCCCACGGGTCCCACTGGAAAAACAGGACCCACTGGCCCAACAGGTTTTACAGGGGCTACAGGTCCGACAGGACTCACGGGACGCACAGGACCAACGGGACCAACTGGACCTACAGGTTCAATAGGTCCCACGGGTCCCACAGGAATCGATGGTATGACCGGACCTACAGGTTCAACAGGTCCTACTGGATCCACAGGTCCTACTGGAATGACAGGGCCTATTGGTTTAACCGGAATAACAGGACCTACAGGTCAAGATGGGGCATCAGGGCCAACGGGACAAACGGGACAAACGGGACCCACGGGGCCCACCGGTATTGCAGGAACGACAGGTCCCACAGGTCCAGATGGTCCAACTGGACCCACAGGGTCAACCGGTCCAACAGGTATAACAGGAGCAACCGGACCCACAGGTCCAGACGGTCCCACAGGTTTTACAGGTCCGACGGGACCCACTGGCGATCTGGGAATGACGGGGGCAACTGGACCTACAGGAATTACGGGACCGACAGGGCTCGATGGTTCCACTGGAATAACAGGAGCAACGGGACCGACAGGTATCTTTGGCCCCACAGGACCGACAGGACCTACTGGAACGGAGGGTCCCACCGGTATTACTGGGCCAACAGGTGCAACAGGACCTATGGGACCTACAGGTATCACCGGAGCAACAGGGCCGACAGGGTCAGATGGGGCTACGGGTGCAGATGGACCTACTGGAGCGACAGGACCAACAGGTCCAACGGGACCTGACGGGGCTACGGGTGCAGACGGACCTACTGGAACGACAGGGCCTACGGGGCCAACAGGAATGGATGGACCCATAGGTCCTACAGGAATGATAGGCCCCACCGGTCCAACAGGTCCAACGGGCCCCACGGGAATCATAGGGTCGACTGGATCAACGGGTCCCACCGGTTTGACCGGACCTATAGGACCTGCAGGAATAACAGGACCCACTGGACCCACAGGACCAACTGGCCCTACAGGGATAATCGGGCCGACCGGCCTCCAAGGAATCACAGGACCTACAGGACCTACGGGCCCGACAGGTCCAACAGGGCCGACAGGATTAACCGGGCCTACTGGAGGCACAGGACCCACAGGTCCAACGGGAATAATAGGACAGACAGGTATAACCGGCCCTACAGGTATGACTGGGCCAACAGGACCTACAGGTCCAGATGGCATCACTGGCGCCATAGGTCCTACTGGCCCAACAGGGCAGACTGGAATGACGGGACCGACAGGAATAATCGGCCCTACCGGCATAACGGGACCCACAGGACCAACAGGCATCCTTGGGCCGACGGGACCGATAGGCCCTACCGGGATCACAGGGCCCACCGGGATCACCGGACCAACAGGTGCAACAGGGATAACCGGACTAGCAGGTCCGACAGGCCCCACCGGTCCAA
>Ga0070731_10002071_pt1 | contig 19724 bp, 22 predicted proteins | sample Coa_R1_2_FD_66448 | JGI IMG/M metagenome (GOLD analysis project Ga0070731, IMG submission 66448) | Surface soil microbial communities from Centralia Pennsylvania, which are recovering from an underground coalmine fire - Coalmine... | ecosystem: Environmental > Terrestrial > Soil > Unclassified ... | reverse complement strand
CATCGCTCGCCGGTGCCCGGGCCGAACTGGTCGCCTTCTTGGGACAGCCCGGCCGGCTGCGTGAGATCCACCGGGGATTGCGACTAGGTCAGTCCGAGGGCCAGCTCACCGGCGGCGGTCCACCAACACCTCGCACATATCCACCGACGCACGTGTACCCGGAGTCTCGGCGGGATCCATATCTCCCATGACCCGGTCGCCGGCCTGCATGTCCTCAGCCGTATCGAAGATCTGAACCACCACCGCGGTCTGCTGTGCGGCGTCCAGGAGCACCTGGATTCCCGACGCAGGAACGCCGGGCGGTGGCCCCTCGGCCTCCTCGATACGGCTGGCCAGCTCGGCAACCCGCTCGGCGTTCACATCGGTAAAGCGGACTACGCGCAGGTACATGGCGATCTCCTCGTATTCGGTTGGTCAGGCGGGCTGCCACCTGCGCACCTGCCGGCGGCTTCTCCTCGACGCCGTGATTCGCCGGGGCCACTAACCGGCAGGTGCGCCCGGTGGCCGATGGGAGGAACCCGGGACACGCTCGGACGAGTACCCGGATTCCTCTGCCCCCGCGGCGTTCCGTCGTCCGCAGTTCACCAAGCATTCCGACGTCCGTCGTTCACTATGTTAGGTTAGTAACCTAACTAGCTACCTAAACGCCGGCTCAAGCGGGGCGGCGCGCCAGCTCAAGCGGCGCGGCGTCAGCCGTCGAGCGGCTGGAGCTGGAAGGCGCCGCTCCCGCTCAGCGGTCGCAGCATCTGGAAATGTCGCTCGTCCAGCGTCGCGATGCTCGTCGTGGCCAGCCGATCAGCGAGCGCGACCAGCGAGGCGTCGGCGAGGCCGATCCCTAGGTTCGTGCACTGCGCGGCGATCCTCACGCACGCCGACATCGCCCCCGTCCACCACTCGACCAGGTAGGCACCCGCGGTCAGGTCCGCGTAGAGCGCCGTCAGCGCTCGCGACCCTCCCCGCGTGCGGACGAGGTGGTCGACCTCGGCCACGATCAACGGCGTCGTCGCCAGGTCGTCGTCGACCGCCTCGATCCATGCCGTGACGGTCGCATGGTGGTCATCGCCCGAGTTCATGTAGGCGACGATCACCGAGGTGTCGACGACGATCACTGATCGCCGAAGCCTGACTCCGTGAGGTAATCGTCGGCACGCGCGGCAAGGTCGGATGGGCCCCGGAACACGCCTCGCGCCCGCGGCTTGACCCGCAACGATGTACCTGCCGCGTCGCGCAGGGCCTGGCGGATCACCTCCGCCTTGGTCGTCCCTTCGGCCGCCGCCCGCCGCGTCAAAGCCGCGTCGACGTCCGGCTCTATGTAAATGCTGGTCTTCTTCATCCGCTTCCCAAGCCTACCACCTGCCACCTACCACCCGCAAGCGCGACAATGTCCGCCATGAAGCCACCCATCACCACCCGGCCGGCCTCGGTCGCGGACCTCGACACCCTTGTGGCCAACGTTCAGGCCGGGTTCGATTCCTACGTCGAGTTCGCCCCCGCCGGGTGGCGCCCGCGCCGGGTGGCCGATGACGCCGAATGGATCACGATGCTGCTCGAGGCTGAGGGGACGTGGGCGCTGCTCGCCTTGGCCGACGAGCAACCCGTGGGCCACGTGTCGTTCTATCCTGCCCGCGCGCGTCCTCCGGACGACACCCGTCCCATCACCGAGCTGCCGACGATCCCCGGCGTCGCCCATCTGTGGCAGCTGTTCGTCCTGCCCGCCTGGTGGGGCCGCGGCGTCGCGCCGCTCCTGCACGACGCCTCCGTGACCGAGATGAACCGCCGCGGCTTCACTCAGACGCGCCTCTACACGCCCGCGGGCCATCTCCGCGCCCGCCGCTTCTACGAACGGCGCGGTTGGAGTCCGGTGAGCGACGAGTTTCACCCGGTGCTCCAGCTCGTCTTGACCGAGTACACGCGGGCGCTGCCGTAGAGGGTGCGCGGACCGCGACCGCGTCAGAATGCGTTGATGAGCAACTCAGCGAACGACGGCGAGCCGATCACCGAGGAGGGGCTGGCGGCTCTGAAGGAGGAGATCGGCGAGCTGGAGACGGTGGGGCGCCGTGAGATCGCCGCCCGGATCCTCACGGCACGGGGCCACGGCGATCTCAAGGAGAACGCCGAATACCACGCCGCCAAGGAGGATCAGGCCCATCTGGAGACGCGGATCCGGCGCCTGCGACAGCGGTTGCGCAACGCCGTCGTGGTCGATGTTGCCCAGGGCCCGGGAGCGACGTTTTCCTTCGGACGCTCCGCCGAGGTCCGGGACGAGCGGACGGGTGAGGTGCACACGTGGACGATCGTCGGCACCGCCGAGGCCGATATCGCCCAGCACAAGCTCTCGGCCGAGTCGCCGGTTGCCAAGGCGCTCCTGGACCGCGCGGTTGGTGAGACGGTCGAGGTCCCGACGCCTCGCGGTAAGCGTCAGCTGACGATCGAGCGCATCCTCTAGCCGGCGCGCGAGCCCCGAACCGGCTACCCGAAGCTTCCGTGGCGGCCCGCCCCGCCACGAAACCTCTCGAGCCCCGCCTCCACCTCCTCGAGCGACCGCAGTCCGTGGGCGAACTCGTTTGCCATCGCCTCGCGCTCGCTGAGGCCCTCCTGCTCGAGCACTGACAACCGGTCCTCCCGTAGGCACCTCTGAGGAAAGCGCGCCAGCTCGTGCGCCATCTCCTCGGCCGCACCCCGGGACGTGCCGTCCGTCACGACGCGGTTCACAAGCCCCATCTCGAGTGCCTCCTGCGCCCCCACGGGCCGCCCGGTCAGGACCATGTCCATGGCCCGGCTCGACCCGATGAGCCGGGGCAGCCTGACCGTTCCCCCGTCGATCAGCGGCACCCCCCAGCGGCGACAGAAGACCCCGAACACCGCACTCTCCTCGGCCACCCGCAGGTCGCACCAGAGCGCCAGCTCGAGCCCGCCGGCGACCGCGTGGCCGGCCACCGCGGCGATCACCGGCTTGGAAAGCCGCGTCCGGGTCGGTCCCATCGGCCCGTCGCCCTCGGCCGCCACTCGGTTGCCAGCGGGGGTCCCGACCGCCTTCAGGTCGGCGCCGGCGCAGAAGACTCCGCCCTCGCCGTGCAGGACGGCCACGGCCGCGTCGGAGTCCGCGTCGAAGCGGCGAAACGCCTCGGCCAGAGCCTGCGCGGTCGCTCCGTCGACGGCGTTGCGGCGCTCGGGGCGGCACAGGAGCACGGTGAAGACCGGCCCGTCACGCTCGACGCGAACCGCCTCGCCGGAGCTCACGCGCCCGCCCCCACCGCGCGGCGTACGAACAGCCGCAGCGCGGCAACGATCTCCTCGTCTTCAGGGCGCGTCCCGGCGACCGGTGATAACGGGCCGACCAGCGCCTCGCCGCAGCCCCCGACGAGCGCCGCCGCAGTCAGCTGCACGTTCTGGGCCGGGAGCTCGCCCCGCCTGATCCCGGCCTCGAGCGCCTCGGCGATCACCGCCGCGTAGCGCTCGCGATACGCGAGCCGCTCGGCGTCCACCAGGGGGTCGACCGGCTCCGCGATCAGCGCCCAGGCGAGGCGCGGATTGCGGAGCGCCCGTTCGGCAAAGGTGGCGAGCACCTCCTCGAGCCGCGCCACCGCCCCGGCCAGCGCCATCTCGTCCGAAGCCGCCCGCATCGCCCGCTCCTCGCCTGAGCACACCGAGCGGAACACCTCGACGAACAGGTCCTCCTTGGAGTCGAAGTGCCGGTACAGCGTTCCGGCCGCGACGCCAGCTCGCGCGGCGATCGCGGCCACCGGCGCCGCCGCGTACCCGCCCTCCTCGATCAGCTCCTGGGCGGACCGGAGCAGCCGCTCGCGGGTATGCGCGACGACCGTCATCGCCCGAAGTCTCCAAACGGCTGATCGCGCTGGCGCACGGCCTCGCGGAAGCCCTCGGCGGCCGCCAGCTGCTGAAACGCGTAGCCCTCCCGCGTGTGCCGCGCGATCCCGTCCAGCAGCGTGCCCACGATCTGCGAGCTCGCGAGGCCGCCGGCCTCGAACCATTGGTTACAGAGGAGCTTCATCATCTGGAGCTGGTTCGCGGGCAGCCGCGCGATCCGCCCCGCCAGCGCCTCGACCCGCTCCTCGAGCTCGCCGGCCGGCCACGCTTCGAGCGCCAAGCCCCACTCCGCCGCCTGGGCGCCGGTCAGCGAATCGCCGGTGAAGAGCAGCCGCTTGGCTCGCTGGGGGCCCAGGCGGTAGGCCCACATCGCGGTCGTCGGCGAGCCCCACACCCGCGCCGGCGGATAGCCGATCTTGGTGTCCTCGGCGGCCACGAGCAGATCCGAGCACAACGCCAGGTCCGTCCCCCCGGCCACGCAGAACCCGTGGACCTGGCAGATGACCGGCTTCGTGCAGCGCTGCAGCGCCATGAACGAGCGGACGTTCCGGCTCATCATCGCGTAGTCGAGCATCGGGTCCCAGGGCTCAGAGGGATCGTGGTTGGGCAGCTGCGTCTCCGCAGCCTCGACCAGGTCATAGCCGCCGCAGAACCCGCTCCCGGCGCCGCGCAGCACCAGCACGTGAACTTCGGGGTCAAGGTCAGCCCGCTCGATCAGCCGCTCGAGCTCCTCGAGCAACCCTCGAGTGAGCCCGTTGCCCCGCTCCGGCCGGTTCAGCGTCAGGCGGGCGACCGGCCCCGCCACCTCGTAGAGGATGTCGGGCATGGCTAAAGCGGCAGCGCGCGCTCGATGATCGCGCCCGCATCGACGGTCGAAGGCAGGGTCCCGTAGACCCGGCCGCCCTCGCCGGCGAGCCGCGTGGCACAGAACGCGTCGGCCACTGGCGCAGGCGCGTGGCGAACGATCAGCGAGCCCTGGAGGGCCACCGCCAGGTCCTCCACCACGCGGCGAGCCGAGAACTGCGGATCGCCGTCGGCAAAGACCTCGGCGGCCAGCGAGCGCACGCGGTCCAGGTGGGCGTCGAGCCGCGGCTCGGCGCCGCTCGCCAGCTCACATTCGGCCAGGAACGCCGGGAGACCCTCGGGCTCCTTGACCATCGCCCGCAGCACGTCGAGCGCGGCCACGTTGCCGGATCCCTCCCAGATCGAGTTGAGCGGGGCGTCCCGGTAGAGCAGCGGCATCCCCGAGTCCTCCACGAACCCGTTGCCGCCCAGGCACTCGAGCGCTTCCGCCGCGTGCCCGGGAGCGCGCTTGCACACCCAGTACTTCATGACGGCGGTGGCGAAGCGCCGAAAGGCCGACTCCGAGTCCTCGTCGTAGGCACGGGCGACGCGCAGCGCCGCGACGGTCGCCGCCTCGGACTCCACCGCGAGGTCGGCCAGCACGTTGCGCATCGCGGGCTGCTCGGACAGCAGCTTCCCGAAGGCCGAGCGATGCCGGGCGTGGTGGATCGCCTCCACGACTCCGCGCCGCAGCCCCGTGGTCGCCCCGAGCAGGCAGTCGAGCCGGGTGTGGTTGACCATCCGGATGATCGCGGGCACCCCGCGCCCCTCCTCGCCCACGAGCCGTGCCTTCGCGCCGCGGAACTCGACCTCGGAGGACGGAAGCGAGCGCGTCCCAAGCTTGTCCTTTAGGCGCTGGAACTCCATCCCCGGCCCGCGCTCGACCAGAAAGCAGGAGAGCCCGCCCGGCGCCTGCGCGAGGACGAGGAAGACGTCGCACGGCGGATAGGAGCAGAACCACTTGTGGCCGTGAATCTCATAAACCCCATCCCCGACCGGCTCGGCGCGTGTGATGTTCGCCCGCACGTCGGAGCCCCCCTGGCGCTCGGTCATCGCCATTCCGGCCAGTGCGCCCGACTCGTAGTCAGGCTCGGTCAACCGCGGCTCCCACTCCGCGGCCAGCTCCGGCGCTGCTCCCCGGAGCGCCGCCACCGCGGCGTACGTCATCGAGACCGGGCACATGACGCCGTCATTGGCGTTGCCCCACTGCATGAACAGCCCGGCCCGAACGACGTGGCCGCCGCGGCGCGTGGCTCCGTCGGGACCGGTTCGCCAGGGCAGGCTGTGGATCTCCCGCTCGATCGCCCCCCGCAGCAGCCAGTGCCACGACGGGTCGAGCTCGACCTGATCGACGCGGTTGCCGTAGCGATCGTGGGTGTGAAGCACCGGGAGGTTGTGCTCGGCCCGCCGCGAGTGTTCACGGGCCTCGACCGAACCCGCCACCGCCCCGGCCTCGCGAATTCGCTCGATCCCCCACTCTCCCCCCTCGCGCACGAGCGCCTCGCCGAGGGCGAGGTCGGCGTCGAACAGGTTGATCGGCTCGAGCCGGGGCGGCTGGTTGAGGACGGTGCGGGCCGGATCGACGGAACCGTCCTCAGGGCGCGTGTGTGTGGTCTCGATCGTGGCCATCCGACTCTCCTCGGGCAAGGGTGAATCTCGGTTCACAGCAGGCTAGTGAATCCAGATTCACATGGCAAGCCCGCGGCCCCTACGATGAGCTCAGGCATGGTGCCCCTCGACGCTAAGGCCGATGCGGTGGTCGCGTTCCTCCGCCAGGAGGGCGCCGCGAGCCACCGCCACCTCGGTACCGCCACCCTCCTCGACCACCTGATCGAGACCTACAGGATCCTCCGCCGCTGGGACCAGCCCGAGCCCCTCGCGCTCGCCGGCCTGCTCCACAGCGTCTACGGAACCGACGCGCACCGGGACCAGCTGCTTGCGGTCTCCCGCCGCGACGACGTCGCCGCCATCGCCGGCGAGCGCGCCGAGCAACTGGCCTACGCGTTCGCCTCCACGCCGCGCGATGCCGTGCCTCACGCCGCACCCGAGGAGCGCGATCCGCTGGTGATCCTCCACATGGCCAACCTGGCTGAGCAGGCCCAGGGCCCGGAAGGCACGCCGGGGCGCTGGCTCGCCCGACTCGCCGAGCTCGCCGAGATCGTCATCAACAGCCCGTCGGTGCGCCTGCCGCTGTTCATCGCCGAGCTCACGCTGTTTTCCGAGGCCGACGAATCGCTCACCCGCAGCGCCTATCTTGGTGGACTGGCTCCGGGAGCCGACCCGGACGTGCGATTGAGCCGGCTCGCCCTCGCCGCCGCCACCTGCCCGGTGGTCCCTGAGCCGTGCGTGTGGCTGGCCCACCTGACCGCGACCGGCGGCGATCACGCCTCGGCCCGCGACTGGGCCGGCGCCGCGATCAAGCGCCAGTCAGCGCTAGGCACGGTCTGGGACAAACGGCTCGGCTTCGAGGAGTGGCTTGAGCTCGCCGAGGTGCTGGCGACCCAACCGCCGCCCGCCGCGGAGGCTGTCCCGCATCCGCGAGCCTTGCTCGAGGCGATCCGCCAGAACTCCGACGACCCGCCGCGAACCAAACGGACCGCCTCAGCCTCGAGCACCCGCTTTCACCGCTACGTCGAGTCGCTGGCCGGCGCGGGCGGGAAGCCGCTCGGCGCGGTTTACCCGGACCTGCCGAGCCGTCCTTGGTATGACCCCGCCGACTTCCCGATCGTCGGCTACCTCGAGGCTCACTTCGAGGCGATTCGGGACGAGGTTCTCAACCTCGATGCGTCCCGCTTTCACCGCGAGAGCGAGCGCATCCCCCGTTCAGGCGATTGGGATGTCGCCTTCTTCTATGAGCGCGGCCGCCGGCACGATGAGCCCTGCCGCGCCTGCCCAGTGACCACGCGCTGCATCGAGGCGTACCCCACCGTCCGCACGCTGGCGGGCCTGATCTACGCCTCGCGGATGCGCGGGGGCACGCACATCAGCCCGCACCGGGGACCGACCAACCTGCGGGTCCGCTGCCACCTCCCGCTCAAGGTGCCCGAGGGCGATTGCGCGATCCGGGTCGGCGCCGAGACCCGCCGCTGGGAGGAGGGCAGGTGCCTGGTCTTCGACGACTTCTTCGAGCACGAGGCGTGGAACCACACCGACGAAGAGCGGATCGTGCTCATCGTCGACCTGTGGCATCCCGGTCTGAGCCCGCGTGAGGTCGAGCTCCTGACCGGCCTTCACGGATACGCCTCCGCCCACGCCGACCGGCTCGATCGCTACTGGGCCAAGAACGCCGCCGCCGCCTTCGAGGCGGAGGTCAGGGTCTAGAAGTCGCCTCCGAAGTCTCCGCCCCCGAAGTCTCCGCCGTCTCCGAAGCCATCCCCGCCGTCGCCGCCGTCGCCCCCGCCGTCTCCGCCATCGCCCCAGCCGCCATCACCGTCGCCATCCCCGAACAACCCGCCGACCGCCTCGGCTCCCAGTCCCAGGCCGGCGCCGAGGGCTGAGCCCATCAGCAGCGAGGACAGCAGCCCGCCCCCGCCGAACCCGCTGAAGTAGCCGCCCGCCCAGGGGCCGTAGTGCGCGGGCGCGTTCCAGTATGGCATCGGGCGGCCGTTGACTGAGACCTGGCGTCCGTGCGGCTCGAAGCCCTCCCTGATCCGCAGCGCATCGGCGGCGCATGCCGGGACCGGCCGGGGCGTTCCGCCGGGTGGCGCCCATTCGACGTCCTCGGTCGACGGCCCGTGGCGCGGGTCGAAGAAGCAGGGCGGCCGGCGCTCCGGCGGTGGCTTTCCATTCAGCACCGCCTTGGCATAGGCCATCGCGTAGCGGCCCTCCTCAAGCGTCTCAGTGACCGGCTTCAGGTCCTCCGGGCGCTTGGCCTGATCGAAGATCTCGCTCGCGTGCTGGTAGGCCTCGAGCGCCTGCTCGTAGCGTTGCTTGGCCTCGTCGGAGACGCCGGGCATCTGGATGTCGACGTCGAGCGAGCGGATGTCATCGCCCAGGGACACGAGGTCGTCCTGAGCCGAGCTCCGGACCTCTTCCCATTCACGTTCCCGCCGAGTCTTGTGGCCGAAGAAGGGCACCGGCCGACAACCATAGCTAGTGACCCACCAGCTCCTTGAACGCGGGGTCGTCCCGGAGCGGGTCGAAGTCCGAGTCCTCTCGGGCCATCGCCCGGAGGTGGTCGCCCCGCTCGATCGCGAGCCGGAGATGCTCGACCGCGTCCGCGGTTCGCCCGGCCAGGCTCTCGCAGCACGCCACGTTGTAGATGAGGGCTGGGTACTCGGGATGAGCGGCGACCAGCTCACGGCCTCGGTCAGCCGCCTCGGCGTACTCGCGTGAGTTGTAGAGCGGCGCCAGGGGCGCCCAGAGCTCGTAGCCCGTGGGCACGTAGGCCTTGCCCGGCGTCCCGCCCAGAGCCAGGATCGTCGTCCCGGGCTCCTCGGCGACCGCGCGGCGCTTCACCCCCGGCGCGACGAACACGAACGTGTCGGCCGGCGCGTCCACGCGCTCGCCGTCGAGCTCGAAGCTGGCGCGGCCGCGTTGGACGAAATACAGCTCCTCCTGCCCGTCCATGTCCCCTGACTCGTCGTGCTCGTTGATGATCTCGTCGCCCGCCTGGCGACCCGTCCAGGTATTGACGCCGAAGGACGTGATGCCGAAGTGGTAACGGACAGGCCGAGACGGGCAGCGACCGTCGCTGACCTCGTCGATCTCTTCGAGCTGGGCTACTGCGTAACGACTCATCTGCTCCTCTCCTTTGGTGACGCCGCCGGGCTTCGAGAGTAGCCCTCGATCCTCTCCAGGTCGCGCTGCGCGGGCCCGCTGACCACCCGCGTCAGAGCCGCCAGGCAGACCGAGCCACGCGCTGTTAGGATCGCCGCGGGGCGCTGTGTGGCGGTCGATGTCGCCTGGCAGCACGGGGTACTCGACACGACAAGGAGTAGTTATGGGGGTATCGGCGAATCTCCGCCGAGGTCTACCGCTGCTGGCGGTCACGGCACTCGGCGCGCTGGGCGCGTTTGCATCAAGCGCGCAGGCAAGCAGCATCTTCTTCATCCGCTCGAACAACATCTGGGTCGCCAATCCCAACGGGTCAGGCGCCAAGCAGGTCACAACCGACGGCGATAGCACGCTGCCCTATGTATGGGTCTCAGCGGCGAAGGGTCCCAGTTCGAAGCTCGCGTATCTGCGTAACAACAGCACCAGCAGCACGCCCCGCCAGGAGTTCGGCACGATGAACCCGGACGGGAGCGGCTCCGCGCTGAATCCCAGCAACGCCAGCATCCAGCCCGCGGGCACGTACAACGGGCCGATGGTCTCGATCAACAACACCGGCGACAGGATCGCCTGGCCGAAGAGCTACCTGTACTGCTTCATGGCCACATGCAACTCCTACTACGCCGCCTATTCGATCGGCGTGGATGGCAGCAACGAGCAGCACGTCCAGAACAGCAGCGCGGCGATCAACGTCACCTTCGGCGACCCGACCGGGCAGACGTTGTTATTCGAGGATCTGGTGGATTGGAACAGCCTGCCGGCAAGCTGCACCTCGACCACGCACCGCTACGCCCTGATCCGCCAGGCCCCCGCCCCCGACGGCGGCACGGCCGGGACGCCCTCGTACTACTGCGTGCCGAATCTGGACCTCGTCGATCCCGCGCTCAGGCCTGACGGACAGGCGATCGCAGCGGTTGAGAACGACAACGCCGCGGCCGGCACCGACCGGATCGTCACGATTCCGATCGGCGGCGTAGCCACCGCGAGCTCGGCCTCGCCGGTTACGACGGTCAGCTCGCCGGGGACCGCTTCCAACCCCGACTACTCACCTGATGGCAGCCAGCTCGCCTTTGCGGCAGCGGGCACCACGATCGACACCGTGCCGGCATCCGGCGGAACGCCGACACAGATCCTCACGGACGCGACCTCACCGGCATGGAGCCCATACACGCTGCCCGGCAGCAGCTCGGGCTCAGGTGGCGGTTCGGGCAGCGGCGCAAGCAAGCGCTGCACCGTTCCAAAGCTGAAGGGCGACACGGTCAAGCAGGCCCGGAGCGCGCTTCAGAAGCACGGATGCAAGCTCGGGAGCGAGCGCAAGGCCTTCTCGCGGAAGGTCAAGCGCGGGCATGTCATCTCCCAGTCACCGGCTGCCGGGGCGAAGAAGGCCGCCGGAAGTGCCGTGAAGATCACGGTCAGCAAGGGCAGGAAGAAGTAGCGCTGGTCCGACCACTCCTCCGCAGGCTCGGCCCGCCAACGAGGTGGTCGAGCCTGCGGGGGGCGGTCGGCTTCGGGGTCGCGGCGTGCAAGGCCGCACATCCCCAGCGACGGCCGCCGCAGGTCAGGGCTCGGAAACCGAACGTAACTCGCCACGCGTTGGCCCCCGCGAGCGTGCGTGGCGAGTTGGCTACCGAAACCGAGCTCAACTCGCCACGCGTTCGCGCCTACGAGCGTGCGTGGCGAGTTGGCAACCCCGCAAGCTCCTAAGCCAGCGCTCCTTCAACCTCGCCCGGCCCTACGCCAGCGCTCCCTCAACCTCGCCGGGAACCTGGCTGGCCAGCGCGAACCACACGGTCTTCCCGCCCTTGGGCAGGGTGCTGAAGCCCCACGAGGATGAGAGCATGTCGATGATCTGAAGACCCCGGCCGTGTGGGTCGGCCGGCCCGGCGTCTCGCATCGAGGGCGCGCCGCTGCCGCAATCCATCGCCTCGACCCTGACCTCGCCACCGCTCCGGCTGATCGTGACCTCGAACTCGGTGTCGGCGTGGCGGACGCAGTTCGACGCCAGCTCGGAGATCATCAGCGCGACCACCTCGCGAACCTCCTCGGGCTCCTCGTTCAGCACCTCGGCGGCGAAAGCGCGCGCCGAGGGGACCGACTCAGGAGCGTTCCTAAAGCTTCGGGTGCGCCTCATGGCCTGACGTCGAGCCGGTCGGCGAGCCCCATCCTCACGATCACGCGCTGCAGCAGGTCCGGTGGCTGCCTGATCTCTACGTGGCGGACCATGTTGGCCCACCGCACCAGCAGCGCAATCGCCGAGCTGTCCGCGAATTTGAGCTCGCTGGCATCGACGACCAGCCGGTCCGGCGCGGTCGTGACGATTGGCTCGAGCGCGGTTTCCAGCTTGGGCGCTGTGGTCATGTCGAGCTCGCCCCTGAGCCTCACCACCGGGCAGCCATCCGAGTCCTCGCCGAGCTCATAGGTCAGCTCCGCTCCCGCCGCCTTGCCTAGCTCAGCCATTGGATCCCCGCGATCGCCGTGTCATCGAAGGCACCTTCGCGAAGCTGCTCGAGCACCCTTCCCAACAGGTCATCCAGCGGCATATGGTTCGGACTGACCTCGGCGCGCAGCCGCTCGAGCCCCACCTCGATGCTCTCGCCCCGGCGCTCGACGAGCCCGTCGGTGAACGCCAAGAGCGTGGCGCCACGCGGAGTCGTGACCGTCGTCGACGTGTATGACGGGTCCCGCTCCACCCCGACCGGCAACCCAGGCGGCGTATCGATGAACGTGCTGCCCTGGCTCGAGGAGAGCAACGGCGGCAGGTGACCCGCGCTGGTGACGGTCACCTCGTGTGCGTCCACGTCGACCACCGCGCACAGGACCGTGGCCAGGAGCCTGTCCTCGGTGACGCTCAACAGCCGCGAAAGCTTCGGCAGGAAGACGGTCGGCGTATCGCCCTGCACGGCATAGGCGTGGATGGCGAACCGAAGGGCCGCCATTGCCGTCGCCGCCGGGAGCCCCTTCCCGGCCACATCGCCGACGACCAGCAGCACGCACCCGTCCTTCAGCGTGATCAGGTCGTACCAGTCGCCCCCGATCTCGAGATTCTCCGCGCCCGCCTGGTAGCGCCCGCTCACGCTCAACCCGGGAATGCTGGGCAGGGTCTCAGGCAGTAGGGCGTGCTGGAGGGTATGCGCGATGGTGCGCTGCTCGGCGTAGAGGCGCCGGTTCTCATACACGGCGCGTTGGAGCCGCAGCGTCATCAGGGCCGCACCCAGAGACAGGAGGATCCCGACACCCAAGATGATCCACGGCAGCCGGCCGGGCAAGCTCCCCGCCAGCGCCTGCCGCGGCCCGACCACCAGCGTCAGGACGGTATCCCCGAACGGGACACGAACGGTCGAGTGAGGTCCCCGGATGGGAAGGCGCTTCAAGCTCGTGACGATGAGGTTCTGGGTCGCCGGCGCGCGCCCCAGGTAGATCGCGTAGTTGAGCTCGGAGAAGGCTTGGTTGCTCTCCAGCCGCGAGCGGCGGTTGGCCGGGATCGCCCCCTCACCGTAGGCTGCGTAGCTCCCGCCCGAACCGCTCATGGTCGAGGTTGAGAACGCATAGCCGAGCCTGAGCGTGTGAGGCCCGGAGCGGACGAGCCCGGCCAGCGTCAGCTTGTGATTCGAGGCTGCCCGGTCGAACAGCGCGGCTACGTTCTTGTGCGTGCTTCTCAGAAGTGGCGGCGCGCCGACTTCCGCAACCGGTGACCAGCGCCCGCCGCTGAGCCGCCACAGCGAGACCCCGACGAACTGCCGTGGAGGCCCGCCGACGTATGAGGCGATGAAACGCTTGAACTTCTGCGGGTTGCCGGCCGTGGCATCGGCGAGGGCGGCCGCCGAGGCCATCGGAGTCTGGACGCTCGGTAACGCTTCGGCCAGCACCGCCCCCAGTTCACGCCCGTGGAGCACGAGCAGCCGCTTCTCGTTGGAACGGTTCACCGCCGAGGAGACCACCGTCAGAGCGGCGGTGATCGCGAGCCCGATCACGAGCACGGTCAGGGCGACCCGGAAGGGCCGTCGCGCCTGCTCGGACAACCCGGATACCGCGTCGCTGCGTGGCCGCTCGAGCACCCACCGCCCCGCCGGCTCTGCCGTGTCGGTCATGCCGGGGCCAGCGTACTCGCTAATCACGACGGGGTGGCGCCCTCCGCTGCGCCTGACGCCACCGTTGCACGTCAGGCCTCAGCCCCGCGAGCTGGCTACTCGCTTTCCTTGATGTCCTCCGCGACTCTGTCCTTGAACGGCTTGAGGGTCTCGTAGAGCTCCTCAGGCGAGGTCTTGGCGTGGGGATCCGACTCGCCCAGAAGCCACGGAGCGGCGTCCACGGCCGTCCGCCAAGCGGCCTCTTCGGGATCCGTATCCGGGCCGCCGGCGCTCGCCTCGGGGGGAAGCGGCTCCACGCTGTCGAGGTACACGTTGGTGTATTGACCGCGCTGCGCCTCGTGGTACTGGATACGCGCCCGCTGTCCTTTGGCCTCCGCGGCTCGGCGGCCGATCGCCTCCCGGAAGGTCGTGTACTCGCCGCCCTCGCGGTCGCGGACCACATACCGCACGTTGCCTCCGCGCGTCTGAATCGCCTCCACCGACTCGATCGTGACGATCGATTCCATAGCTGCTCGCTACCCGGTCACGAACTGGTCGAGTCGGCTACGGTCCGGCGCGGGTCTTGACGCCGCGCCGCGACACCCTGCTCATCGTCCTCGCCCTGGCCACGGGCGCCACCGACGCAGCGGCCTTCGAGCGCCTCGGCCACGTGTTCGCGAGTGTGATCACCGGCAACCTCGTCGTCCTCGGTGTAGGCGCGGTGTCCGGCGATCATCACCTGACCCTCTTTGCAGGTTGTGCGCTCGCCGCCTACAGCGTCGGCGTCCTGCTGGCCGCCCCGCGTGAGCGGAAGCCGCCGCCGAAGCAGGGATGGCCGCCGGGAGCCACCGCCGCGCTGACCGGGGAGCTCATCCTGCTGATCGCCTTTGCCGTCTGCTGGGAGCTGGGCGGGCGTCACCCGACTGAGGGCTGGCAGGTCGTCTTGATCGTTCTCGGCGCGTCCGCGATGGGAGTTCAGAGCACGGCGGTTCGGCGCCTGGGACAGGTCTCGACGACGTATCTGACAAGCACCCTGACCGGCCTCCTCGAGGACCTCCGCGGTCGGCGCCGCTCGGAGGGCCAGGCGAGGAGCGTGGGCATTCTCGCCATGGCGCTGGCCGGCGCCGCCGCCGCGACGGGTCTGATCCTCCACGCGCATCGAATCCTCCCCACACTCCAGCTGGCGCCGGTTGCGGCCGTGATCCTGGCCTCACGACGCCTCGTCGTCGACTCCCCGGACTGACCCCACACAGCGCGCCGGATTGCGGGGCAATAGGATGACGATGGGGTGTCAGGACAGTCGAAGGGATCTCCGAACGCGCGTACGCTCGCCGCCTTAGCGAGCTTGGCCATCGTGACGATTGCGCTCGTCGTCGCGCTCAACGCCAGCGTTGGGGCGGCCAGGTCCGCGCACGCCGCGTCATCGCACCGACCCGCTGCCGATTGTCAGCCGTTCAGTGCCAGGCCGTGCCTGCTCCCGTTCCCCAACAACCTGTTCACCGTCCGTGATCGCTCGACCCCCACCGGGCTGCGCGTCCACCTCCCGGCGAACGCGATGCCGATCACCTCACACCGGCAGCGGATCAGCGTGCGCGAGTACGACCGTAACGACGGCTTCAGTCCGGGCAGCGCGATGATCGTCCACGTTCCTGGCCTCGACAACGCCACCGCGTTCGCGCGCACCGATCCCGTCGGCCTGCTCGACATGAAGCAGGCGTTTGCCCGGAACCAGCCGATCGTGGTGATCGATGAGGCGACCGGACGCCGCCAGCTTATCTATGCCGAGCTCGACGCCAACGCGCCGTCTCCGGCCGACACCAACTTGCTGATCGTGCCCGGAAAGGCGCTGACCGAGGGCCACACCTACGTCGTGGCGCTGCGCAACCTGCGCAACGCCGCCGGGCATCTCATCCACGCGCCCGCCTGGTTCGAGAAGCTTCGGGACGACCGGGCCCTTCCCCGGCGCGAACGCGGACAGCGGGGGCGCTACGCGCGGATCTTCAAAGCGCTGGGACGCGCCCGGATCGGACGCCACAACCTGTATGAGGCGTGGGACTTCACCGTCGGCTCGGAGAAGAGCCTCACCTCACGCCTGCTCTCGATCCGTAACCGCGCCTTCGCCCAACTCGGGGACCACAACCTGGCCGACGGGCGCGTTCAGGGATCGGTGCCTCGCTACACGATCAAGCAGACGACCTTGGTGACGCCCCAGCTGCGGGACATCCAGGGCACGTTCAGGGTCCCCTGCTTCCTGGTGGCGTGCGGTGAGTCGGCCAAGGCGGCCTTTCACTACAGCTCGAGCCGGCTCGATGCGCTGCCGAGCCAGATCAAGGGCCGGGTCGCCACCGCGCAGTTCGAATGCATCATCCCCACCAGCGCCGCTCCGCTTCACCCGGCCCGGATCGCGCTCTTCGGCCATGGCCTCCTCGGCTCCCACGCCGAGCTTCAGGACCCGCCCGCTGAGGAGCTGGCCACGAACTTCAACATCGTTCTGTGCGGAACCAATTGGTGGGGGCTGGCCACGAACGATGCGCCACTCGCGCTCGCCGCCGCGGCCAACCTGAACCTGTTTCCCGCGATCGTCGACCGCCTCCAGCAGGGAGTGCTCAACGCGCTCTATCTCGCACGGTTGATGCTGAACCCGCGTGGCTTCGCAGCCAATCCGCAGTTCCAGGCCGCGGGCAAGCCGATCATCGACACCTCGCACCTCTTCTACGACGGCAACAGTCAGGGCGGAATCGAGGGCGGCCTGCTCACCGCGGTCTCGCCTGACGTCCGCCGCGCGGTGCTGGGGGTGACCGGCCTCGACTACGGAAACCAGCTGATCCAGCGAAGCACCGACTTCACCCCGTTCAAGGTCGTGCTCGAGTTCAACTACCGCGATCAGTCGATGTACCCGGTGATCACGGACCTGCTCCAGCAGCTCTGGGACCGCGGCGACCCCGAGGGCTATGCCCCGCAGATGACCGCCCACCCGCTGCCGGACACTCCGAGTCACAGCGTCCTCATGCAGATCGCCTACGGCGACTTTCAGGTCAGCATGTACGGCGGGGCGGCGGAGGCCCGCACGATCGGCGCCAGTGCCTACGAGCCGGCGCTCGACCCGGCCCGTAGCCGTGACCGCAACCTTTTCTACGGGATTCCCGCGATTAAGAGCTTCCCCTTCCGGGGCTCGGCGATCGAGATCTGGGACAGCGGCCCCGGCCGCGTCCAGCCGCCGCCGTTGGGCAACGTTCCGCCAACCGCCGGACCCAACAACATCGATCCGCACTCCGACCCGCGGCTGACCCCGGCCGCGCAGAGTCAGATCTCCGCGTTCCTCGAGCCGAACGGCGCCGTCATCAACGCCTGCGGCGGCTCCCCGTGTCATAGCTACGACTACACCCCGTAGCGGCCCGCCGCCCCGTACGCTCGGCGCGTGGTGGCCAAGCTCGTCGCGCTGGTGGTGCCGCTCGGGCTTGACACTTTCGCCGTCGCCGCGGCACTTGGCGCGAGCGGGCTGGCCCGCCGCCAGCGGACGCGGATCACGCTCCTGTTCACCGCCTTTGAGGCCGGGATGCCGCTGCTGGGGTTCGCGCTGGGGGCCCCGCTCGGCCGAGCCATCGGCGTCGCCGCCGACTACCTTGCCATCGCCGTCCTCATCGCCTTTGGGGTCTACACGCTGCTCAGCGCCGACGACGACGAGGAGCAGAGGCTCGGCCAGCTCGAAAGGCTCCGCGGCCCGGCGATGCTGCTGCTCGGCCTCAGCATCAGCCTTGACGAACTGGCGATCGGGTTCACGTTCGGGCTGCTGAAGCTGCCCGTCGTCCTGGTGGTGGTGACGATCGCGGTCCAGGCGTTTCTCGTCACCCAGCTCGGGCTCCGCCTCGGCCACCGTCTCAGCGAGCGAATGCGTGAAAGCGCCGAGCGTCTCGCCGGCGCGGCGCTCCTCGTCCTGGGCGTCGTGCTCCTGGTCGAGCGGACGGTCGCGTAGGTGTCGCTGATGGAGCTCGCTGGGTCGAATAGAGCCAGGCTCCTGCACCGCGGCCTCATGCTCGAGTACGCGACTCTGGCCTGGAACGTCCCGGGTGCCGTCATCCTGATCGTCGCTGCCGCCGCCGCGAACTCAGTCGCCTTAGCCGGCTTCGGCGTCGACTCGGCGATCGAGATCGTCGCCTCCGCGGTCGTCGTCTGGCAGCTCAAGGGCGAGGAGGGGTCGGATCGGGAGCGTCGGGCGCTGCGCATCATCGCCATCGCCTTCGTGCTCCTGGCCATCTACATCGCGGTCCAGAGCGCGTTGACGCTCAGCTCTCGCTCCCACCCCGGCCACTCGACGCTTGGCATCGTTTGGCTGACGGCGACGGTGGTGGCGATGTTCGCCCTCGCCGCCGGCAAGCGGGATGCCGGCCGGCGCCTCGCCAACCGCGTCCTCCAGACCGAGTCGCGGGTAACCGTCATCGACGGGGCGCTCGCCGCCGCGGTCCTTCTCGGCGTCGTCCTGAACGCAGCGGCCGGCTGGTGGTGGGCCGATCCGGCCGCCGGGCTCGTGATCCTCGTTTACGGCCTGCGTGAGGCACGTCATGCCTGGGGGGAGTCGGTGCGCTAGCTCGAGGGTGCCCCCTGGGGCCGCGATCAGGAGAGGCGGGACTCCTCGAGGTCCAGTTCGCGCTCGATCCGCCGCATCGAGTCAGCTGAGAGCTCACCCCGCCGACGCAGTTCGCCAAGCCGTCTGCGCTCCACGCCGATCAACTCGCGGCGGAGCTGACGGAGCCGCCGCGCGGCGGTCACTTGGTCACCGTCGACGTCGCGGTTGACCTCTGGCGCCAGTCGCTGGATGCGCTGCTCGTACGCGACTCGGGCCGTGTCGGCGATCGGCTCCGGGAGCTCCTCTCGTTCGGCCAGGTCCTCGATGTGTCCGATCGCGGCGTGCGCGAGCGCCACCCGGGCTCGCGCCTCTTCTCGGGCCAGCGTCTCCTCCGCGCCCAAGCCTAGGCGCCGGATCAGAGGAGACAGCGTGAGTCCAGGGATCACAAGGGTCGCCGCGATCGCGACATAGGCGATGAAGATGACAATCGAACGGTCGGGAAAGCCATGGCCCGCCGCGGTGAGAGGCAGCGCGAGGGCGGCCGCGAGCGAGACACCGCCGCGCATCCCGCTCCAGCCAAGCACCGCCAGCTCCGGGGCTGTCTGGGGTGGCTCGTCTCGGCGAGCGAGCCGGATGGCCAACGGAATGACGAACATCCACACCATCCGTATGACGATCAACGCCCCCACGACCGCCGAGGCGTAGGCGAGGGGCCTGCCCACCAACAGTCCTCGGGTGATGTGCGGCAGCTGCAGGCCGATGAGCAGGAACAGCACCGATTCGAGCAGGAAGGTGAGGGCCTCCCAGAACCCGAGCGTGCGTAGACGGGAGGTCGGCGAGAGCATCAGGCCGGTGCGACTTCCCGTGTAGAGGCCCGCAGCGACCGCGGCCAGCACGCCGGAGGCACCGACACGGTCCGCGGGGATGTAGGCGAGGTAGGCGGTGAGCAGTGAGATGCTGATCTCGATCTGCGGCTCGTCGATGCGCTTGCGCACTTGGACCGACACCCAGCCGGCGATCAGCCCGATCCCGACACCACCGGCCGACACGGCGACGAACTTGAGGATCCCCGAGCCGAGCGAGAAGTGTCCTGAGACCACCGCCGCCACCGCGAGCTTGTAGACCGTCAGGCCCGTGCCGTCGTTGATCAACGACTCACCTTCGAGAACGGTGGAGATCCGGCCCGGCGCCCCGAGCCGCCGCAGAATGGCGGTCGCCGCGATGGGGTCCGTCGGCCCGAGGATCGCGCCGAGGACCACCGCCGGCCCCCATCCGATGCCTGCGACAGCGTGCGCGACCGCCGCCACCGCACCCACGGTCGCCACTACCAAACCGACCGCAAGCAGGCCGATCGCTCTTGCGTGAGCCCTGAGGTCCTGAGTCGAGGAACCGAACGAAGCGGCATAGATGAGGGGCGGCAGAAACACCAACAGCACGATCTGCGGATCGACGCGGGGTGCGGACGTTCCCCAAACCAGCCCGAAGATCAGGCCGCCGAGCACCAGCACGATCGCGTAGTGGACGTGGATCACCCGCGCCAGACCCGCAAGCAAGGTCGATGCGAGCAGCAGCGCGACGATCAGTTCGATTCCGTGCACCTAAACCATCTACCCGCGCCGGAGGTTCGGCCCGTCGAGCTGATCACTCGA
>Ga0070731_10002070_pt1 | contig 19730 bp, 16 predicted proteins | sample Coa_R1_2_FD_66448 | JGI IMG/M metagenome (GOLD analysis project Ga0070731, IMG submission 66448) | Surface soil microbial communities from Centralia Pennsylvania, which are recovering from an underground coalmine fire - Coalmine... | ecosystem: Environmental > Terrestrial > Soil > Unclassified ... | reverse complement strand
AAGAAGTTTATGGTCTGCAAGGAAACGTTTTTTAGAAAATAAATTAAAATTAGTACCAGACCTTGCAGAAAGAATGACCCAAAATAAATAATGATAAAATGATCGTGGACGAATGACAGGTTCCTTGTTAAAATAAAAAATGCGATCAGCAAAAGATTAATGAAAAACAAAATAAAGTTTGAAACAAAGAAATTATGCTTTGCAAAAAATAACGCGCTAAAATAGGTTATAAATAAAAAGCCTGAAATATAAGATATACAACCCATGAAATATTCCCAGCTTGAATTTGACGCGTAAACTGAATCAGGTATTATCCATTGGAAAAATAGAACACTTATAGCAGTTCCGGCAAGAGACCAAATCAAGAGAAAAAAAGCAATTTTACTGTTGTCAATATCCTTTTTTGCGATATAATAGGTAGCGCCTGATTCAAGACTTAATCCTACCACCAAAAGTGTGAAGGAAAGGTTGTTAATTATATAAAATACTTCGCCACTGCCATCTGCATTTAATAATCTGGCGATAACAATGTTTAAGATAAAAGCGGAAATAAAATATAATCCCCGCCATAGAATATTCCGGAAAATTAGTCGCCGCAGGTCCATAATTGGTTTTTGCAATTTTCACTAACCGTAATGATCATAATCAAAAATTAATTGATTAACTTTTATTTCAGTGAATGAATTATTTGTATAAAATCAGCTGCTATTAATGATGCTCCCCCAACCAAACCGCCATCGACATCCGCGCAACTGAATAATTCTTTTGCATTTCCAGCCTTCACGCTTCCACCATATAAAATGGAAATTAAATCAGCTACATTCGCACCATATTGATTAGCCAGGGTATACCGTAAAAAAGCATGCATTTCCTGCGCCTGTCCTGTTGTTGCTGTCTTCCCGGTCCCGATTGCCCAGATCGGCTCATACGCAATTACAATGTTATCCAGCTGATCTGCAGTCAAATGAAATAACGATTCTTTTAATTGTGTTTCGACATAATCGTTTTGTGTATTGGCTTCGCGGATCGGTAAGGGCTCGCCGCAACAAAATATAGGGGTGATGTCGAATTCAAGGCACAGGTCTATTTTTTCTGCGAGCATCTTACCATCCTCCCCAAAATATTCTCTTCTTTCACTGTGACCAATCACACAAAATTCGATATCGAGGGAATGCAACATTTCAGCAGAGATTTCTCCCGTGTAGGCACCTGATTTTTTGTTAAAACAATTTTGTGCCGCAGTAAAATAATTGTCTTTTTGCGCCAGAAGTCCATTTGTCATGGTCAAGTATGGTGATGGAACGGCAAAAACGACCTGCTGATTTTCTTTCAAATCAGCGTTTGCATTTAAAACATCCGTCAATAAATTTTCCGCTTGCGGATAAGTTAGATTCATTTTCCAGTTTGCCGCAGCAATTTGTTTTCTCATTTATTAATTTGTTTAGATTGTTCAAAAATATGTTTCAAATTTTGTATTTCCGTAAGGCTCAGTGATTGATGTTTTAGTTTCTTCCAGTTGTTTATTGCCTTTATTGCATTATCAAATTCATAAATTGATTCTCCAAAGCCCCATCTAAAATCGGGTATGTATTTTGGTGTTAACCCGCTCCCGAATACATTGCAAGAAACGCCAACCATGGTGCCTGTATTGAATGAGGTGTTTATGGCGCATCGGGAATAATCTCCCATGACCAATCCGCATTTTAATCCTACAGGTATAAATTTATTGGCCGAGTTATTCCAAATCATCACATCATTTGCCGTATTTTTTATATTTGAATTCGACGTGCCGGCGCCGATATTGCACCATTCTCCAATCACAGAATCACCCAGATAGCCATCGTGGGATTTATTCGAGAAATCACCAATGACTGAGTTTTTTATTTCTCCGCCAACGATGCTATTTTTCCCGATGGTTGTTCCCCCATAAATTTTTGAACCCATTTTTACGACGCTGTTTTCACAAAGAGCAACCGGACCGCGGATCAATGATCCTTCCATGACTTCAGCATTCTTTCCTATATAAATCGGACCTGTTGATGCATTTAAAGTACAATGTTCGATCACTGCACCATCATCAATAAAAATATTTTCAGCACCAATTAATTTATTGGAAGGTGAAATCGGGTTGGTGATTTTTTCTTTGGTAAGGATGGAAAAGTCCTGCACAATCATTTCAGCATTTAGCCGAAAGATATCCCAGGGGTATTCGATTTTTTTTACAAAAGCAAGATTTGAATGAAAATCATTTTTTTTTAAAATCCCGATCATTTCACTTGAGAGGATGATATTGGCAGGCAGCGATCCGGGATCATTATTGATTTCCAGCTGGTAGCCGTTTAATTCCCATTTTTCACGCAAGGTGAAAATGCCAAGGCGAATGTCCAGAACGGAACGGGTCAAAGAAAATGGATACAAATTGTTTTTTGCAGAATCGCTATTGAGCGCTATTAAATTCATTACGTTAAACTATAAATGTTTACTGCAAACCTATGATTTTCCATAAAGAAAAATCCCCTTCCGGCGCTCCGGCAAGGGGAAAAGTATAGCCATGAAAAACAAATCGTACATGCTGTCAATAGATAAACAGCAATTGGAATTATTTTGTTTTCTTTTCGTAACGCTTATTGAATTTATCAATACGCCCGGCCGTGTCAACCAGCATATTTTTACCTGTAAAAAACGGGTGCGAGGTATTTGAAATCTCCAGTTTGATTAAAGGATATTCCTTACCATCATCCCACTTTACACTTTCTTTTGAAGCTGCTGTTGAACGGCTTAAGAAACTTATGCCATTACTCATGTCTTTAAACACGACGAACCTGTAATTTTCAGGATGGAGACCTTTTTTCATAATTGTCAACTTTTAGTCAGCACGGATTTTGCCGTACTTTTTTAAACAGCTGCAAAATTAACTTATCAGTGTTTTCTTTCCAAATATTAAATTTCACTCTTTTTTGGACATAAAATGCTGAAACTAAGTAGGATGGCCTAATTCCTGAAATTTAAATATTGCAGGGGAATGTCCGTGACAGAAGTTTTGCATTTTGTAATAACGTCCTGCAGATCGTCGATTTTTTTACCTGTTACACGCACCAGGTCATCCATTATTTGCGTTTGAACTTTTAATCCCGAATCCTTTATGGTTTTGACAACCTTCTTCGCATCTTCCTGCTTTAACCCATTCCTCACAGGGACCTCTTTTTTTACAATTTTTCCACTTGGACGAATCTCTTTCGAGAAATCAAAGGCCAGCGGATCCAATCCCTGTTTTATTGCCCTGCTGATGATTACGTCCATAATCTGTTTCATCTTCATTTCACTTTCTGCTTCGATATCTAATTTATAATCCTTTTTATTGAACTCGATCTGAACATGCGAATCTTTAAAATCGAATCGGTTAATGATTTCTTTCTTTACGACATTCACTGCATTATCTAATGTTTGCAGATCTACTTTACTAACGATATCAAATGAAGGCATACAATTAAATTAATATGCAAAAATAAAAAACAAAAAGACCTGTGCAAACTAAGTTTACAACAGGTCTTTTGGAAGGTTCATGACTATTCTTCCGTTATATCATGTCAGTATTTTCTTATTCATTGAAAGTGCGCAGTTCCGATTATCAATGCGGAAATCAAAAGCCATATGCATAGTGCAAGAATTTCCAATGAACTTATTTTTATTGCTCTCATGATTCTTCATTTAATCTATTTTATATAATATTATTCTACTTCCTTATAGCTGTCAATGTAGAGTTTGATTGTTTTACCCTCGCGATTGTCCATCGTTACCAAAATAGTAATTTTTCCATCCTTGCCTTCAATGGTGATCACTCCATTATTGGCAGGATTCATGCCTTCGGCCAGGTCGGACTTAATGACCGTTTTCCCATTTTTGAATGCATCACTCCAGTTGCATGACAGATCTTTTATCTTCCCTGTTAAGGCGTCATCGTCTTTATCGCTGTGAGATAATTTTATATCCGTCTTCGAACTGATCACTTCAACTTTTTCAGTTAATGTATTTTCTACCGCTCCGTTTGCGTCTAGAAATTCTGCTTTCGATCCTGTCCATATCACCTTCTTATTGCACTGCGCATTCGTATTGGTATTGACAACAAGCACGCAAAGAATTATTATTATAATATTTTTCATGTTTATTTTTTTATGGTTTATGATAATTAATTAATTATTTCCACCTGTTTTTACACGGCTTGATTCATCATTGGCACCGCCAGTATTTCTGTGTGGTTGAACACCTTTAATGGGCTTGCCAAAGCGATAGGTGAACGTGAGGCTTACCTGTCTGCTATCCCTCGAATTTCTGAACGAGGCATCTGTTTGCTGAAAATCAATCGTACCTTTTATTATTTGCGTGCGAAGCGCATCTCTTATTCCCAATTTCAAGCTTCCTTTTTCTTTTAGAATTTGTTTTGAAACTGCAGCTGACATTTGCCCGAATGGTTGTAATAGGATTTGTCCTTCAACTCCTTTACTGCGATAAAATCCGGAAAGTTCTGCCCCCCATCCGTGATTGAACTTAAACTGGTTATTTACATTCAAAAGAACGGTAGGAGAACTGATGTTAATGTCAGAACCATAGAGCATTCCGGTGAATTTATTATACGTGTAATTCACATACCAAATCGATGTCCACCATTTGCGAACCGGAATTTGTGCACTCACGGCAACTCCCATATTTTCCCTTACACCTATATTCCCGTTGCGTACTATAGTTGCATGACCTTGCTGCTCGAAAGTTTCTGCAAAAAAATTATCTGTATGACTGTAATTTAAGGTGGTGGTCAACCAGTTGTTGTAAGTGTGTGAAAATTCAATGTTGTCAGAAAATTGGGGCTGCAAATATGGATTGCCAGCCTGGTAGGTATATTCATCCAAAAAGAAAAGAAATGGGTTTAAATCCTGGTAGGCAGGTCTGTCGATTCTTCTTCCATAATTTAATACAAACTGATTTTTGGGATTGGCCTGGTAACTTATATAAGCTGTAGGAAAAAGATTCACGTAACTTTTTTGAAACGATGAATCATTGTTATTGATTGTAAATTTATTGCCAAGCTGATGTCCCGCATAGTTGGTGTTTTCGGCGCGTAATCCTACTTGCACGCTTATTTTCTTAAACTGTTTGGTGAAATTTATATAAGCCGCATTAATATTTTCATAATAGAGAAAACGATTTGTTTTTGTGGTGTCCGGTTCGGGAACATTATTGACTATATTGTTATAATCAGCAGTATTGTCCGTGGCAACATAACTTGTTTTTAAACCCGCTTCAAATTTCAATTCGTCTTTGAACGTATGAGTAAAATCAGTTTTGAATGTATATATATTGATGTTACTTGGCAGATTACCGGTGAGAATATTCTGGGACTTTTCATTCCAGGATGGATCGTAATTGATGTTATCAAAATACTGATTACTTGATGAAACATACTTGATGATATCGACATCTGCAGTTATCTCCGTTCCTGAGGAATCAAATTGGTGACGAAAATTTAGATTGAGGGAGCCATTTTTCCAGGTGCTTTTATTGGTACTTGGCGAATACACAATTGAATCAATGTTATTATCGGGATTTTTTAAGAAAATGGTGCTGCTTGAATTGTTGGTTTCTACGCTGTGAAATCCGCTGAATACAAAGCCTACGGTCGTTCTATTGCTTACATAATAATCCATACCTATTTTTGCATTAAATTCCGGATTGACAAATTTCATTGCAGTATGCTGAGTAAAGACCGAAGTGATGTTTTTACCCGTTGAATCAAGATAATTTCTATTGATATCCAGATTTTGATAACCTTCCCAATGCGAAAAACCACCATTAAAAAAGAAATTTGCTTTTCCGGTTTTATAATTGAGGTTAATACTTCCACTTGGTTTGGGATAAACTCCCTGTGTATGCGTGATGGTTAAGCTGCCGTTGAAACCTTTTGTCTTATTCTTTTTCGTTTTGATATTGATGATCCCGGAATTGCCGGCCGCATCATATTTTGCCGAAGGATTTGTCATTATTTCTAGCTGGTCAATTGCTGAGGCTGGAAGACTCTTTAAATAGCTCGCCAATTGCGTTGCAGACATATAAGTTGGCTTATTGTCAATCATGATGGTAACATTCTGTTTCCCTTTTAAACTGATGTTATCATCTTTATCAACAGTCACGCCGGGAGATTTTTCCAGTACGTCCATCACGGATGCTCCGGCATTGCTTGGTGAAGCTTCGACGTTCACGATCATTCGATCTGCTTTTTGTTCAATGAATGGTTTGATGCCAACCACGGAAACAGACTTTAATTCTCTGGTTTCCTGTTTCAAAGCAATGGTACCTAATTGTATCAATCGATTGTCTCCGCTTATTTCAAATGCCGGTGAATAAAAAGTAGCATGACCGACTGAACTGATGCTGATGAAATAACGACCCTTGCTTACGTTAAAGAAACTAAAACCACCTTTTTTATCGGAACTTATCGTCTTGACAGTTGACGAATCGGTGGTCTTTAATAAAGAAATATTTGCCGACTCAATGGGTTTTTGACTTTCGTCTACGATCAAACCGCTAATATTTTTCGATATCCCAGATTGACCAAAAGACCATAATACCGATAATAATAAGGCAGTTATGATGGTTATTTTATTTTTCATTTTATATACTTTTTAATATTATTTAGTACTCTTTGATGATTATTACAGTTCAAAATTAAGTACTGTACATTACATAGAACAATGTTTTGTGTTGGGTGGTTAAAAATAATAGTTAACCGGAATAAGCGTAGATAAGACGCCATTCAAAAAACCTTGTTACAATCGTACAAGGGATATTGATAAAAGGATAAAAAAAGGGAAAAAAGGCAAACAAAGTTGACTGGCATCTTCTTTGGGACTAAGAATTGGATTGAAGTTCCGGAGTAGGAATCCAATATTCCTTTTTTTTGCAAAACCTGTACAGCGGTTTTTACCCCGGCAGGTTGAGCATTTCGGAAGAGTTATTCATGCGTACAATCGCTGCCACAAAAAGGAGACGATCGGCCCTTTCAGAACCTTGATTTGTCGGGATTTCAGGTGCGGGTCGATTAGGAATTCAAATCACCGATTTGGGTTTTATTTTGGAGGCGGTAATGAGTTACACCAATACAGGCTATACCGATAGAGCAAAAATAAGCAGGGAACTTCCTTTCCGGGCTTGATATTGGACAGGGGCGGTCAGATTTCACGGGGATTCTGACACCAACGGGAGAAATAAATTCTTTATAAAATTCTTTGGTCAATTTCTCAATCCTGTGTTATCTATTCACTGATTCAAAATCTATTTAAATGATTATAAAAACACTCCTTATTATTTCAAATTATGAAACACTTTTTGCACGTCCTCATCCTGTTCCAATTTATCAACCAGTTTTAAAACTTCTTCAGCCTGGTTTTCCGGAAGCTCAACAGTCGTGGTTGGAATCCATTCTACTTCTGCCGTAATTGGAGTTATCTTTTTTTCCTCTAGCGCTTTTTGCATGTTTCCAAAATCATTAAATGCAGTGCGTAATATTAATATTGGTTCATTGTGTTCACCAATACCTTCACCCATTTCTTCCAAGCCAAAATCAATGAGTTCAAATTCAAGTTCTTCCTGGTTTAATCCTTCGATCTTTAATTTAAAGACACCCATTTTTTTAAATTGAAAACTCACGCTGCCACTCGTTCCCATATTACCATTACCTTTTGTAAAATAACTACGCAAATTAGCAACCGTTCTAGTCGGATTGTCAGTCGCGGTTTCCACCAACACGGCAACCCCGTGCGGCGCATATCCTTCGTATAATATTTCTTCATAATTCGCCATCTCTTTGCCCATCGCTCTTTTGATAGCCGCTTCCACCCGGTCTTTGGGCATGTTCACACTTTTAGCGTTTTGAAAACATCTGCGCAAGGCCGGATTCGTATTTTGATCTGGTCCACCGGTCTTGACGGCGATTGCAATTTCCTTTCCAATGCGGGTAAATTGTTTGGCCATTCTATCCCAACGTGCAAACATGGTGTGCTTTCTAACTTCAAAGATCCTTCCCATAGATTCAATTTTTCAATTTATAGTGATTGATTTTCAGTTCTTGTATACCATCTTTCAGTATGCATTCCCCTACAAGTTGTTTTTTAAAACTGGACTGAGTCCGGTCCCTCAGGCATCGAAAAAAGTTATCATCTGGTGCGAATTTGTCATGTTGAGCCTGCTCAGTTTGCCGCTGCATCCTGCCTAATTCATTGCTTATGCTTTTTGATCTGTTCAATTTACCTCAATGTACAGCCGGCAAAATTAATCGAAGTGGTCCAAATAAAAAACCGCTCGAAAGCGGTTGAATAGGGATTCAATTTTTTGATTCCTACGATTTAAGCTTGCTTTTGTTTTTGCTATAACCGAAATATATCAACAATCCTGCAACCATCCAAACAAAAGCGCTCAGCAGTGTTTGGCCGGGTAGACTAACAATCATAATGGTACAAATGATCATGCCTAAGATCGGAACAAGCGGAACCAGCGGTGTTTTGAATGGCCGGGTCAATCCGGGATCTTTTACTCGCAATATCCAAATCCCTAAACAAACAACTACAAAGGCAAATAATGTTCCGATGGATGTAAGATCTCCAGCAACACTTTCCGGCAGAAATGCAGCGAATAAACCAACAAAAATAAATAAAACCATGTTGCTTTTATAAGGTGTCCGAAATTTCGGGTGAAGGTCTGAGAATATTTTTGGCAATAACCCATCTGTTGACATGGTATAAAAAATTCTGGATTGGCCCAAAAGCATCACCAGTATCACGGACGAAAATCCGGCAAGAATAGCAATGGTGACCAATGTTGAAAGCCAGCCTAAATGCATATATGTATCAATTGCATAAGCGACCGATGCCTCTTTTCCGGCTCTTATAAAATCTGTGTAAGGAGCTACGCCAGTCAAAACCCATGAAAATAGAATATAAAGCAGGGTACATATAGCCAACGAACCCAGAATACCTATAGGCATATCTCTTTTTGGGTTCTTACACTCTTGCGCAGCCGTAGATACTGCATCAAAACCAATAAAGGCAAAAAATACAATTCCTGCCCCTCGCAACACACCGCCCCACCCATGCCTGAAAAAATCCAAATAAGAGTATGGTGTACCGTTTGCCTGCATGGCATCAGGCGCATTATCAGGAATTAAATACGGAGTATGGTTTGCAGGATTGATATATTTCCAACCTATAGCAATAAAAACAAGAACTATCGCAACTTTAATGGCCACTATAATTGCATTAACCGTTGCGGATTCCTGGGTTCCCTTTATTAATAACAATGAAAGAATAAGCAAAATAACCAGAGCCGGGACATTCAGAATTCCATGGTGCATAACATTTGCGGCGTCCAATGCTTTTTCAAACGGTGAGTGACACCATTCATAGGGTATTGAACCACCCAGGAGTTTATTGGCATATTCACTCCAACTTATAGATACCGTCGCAGCGCCAAGCGCATATTCAAGAATTAAAGCCCAGCCTATTATCCAAGCAACCAATTCTCCCATTGTTGCATAGGCGTATGTGTAAGCGCTCCCCGCAATGGGAATAACCGAAGCAAATTCTGCGTAACACAATCCTGCAAATGCACATCCTATGGCCGCAACGATAAAGGATAAGGTAACTGCTGAGCCCGCGTTTCCACCCGCCGCGGCCGCCGTTCTTACAAACAATCCGGCGCCAATAATTGCTCCGATACCCAGTGCAATAAGACTCCATGCACCAAGCGTTCTTTTCAATCCCTTCTCAGAATCGGCAGCTTGTGCTAATAAAATAGAGAGTGTTTTTTTTCTAAATAAACTCATACAGTTTGGTTATAGTTTGGTTGGGTGAAGTTTTACGTTCGTAAAATAAGCAAATAATTGATACGCCTGCCATTCTTCCGTAAAGAACTTAATTAATAATTACAAAGTTTTGCCAAATCAATATTTTTCGATTGTTTGCAGGCTATATTAACTGCTAATGAAGAAAATCAGCCTTACCGGATGGATTTTGATCGCTATGATTTTAGGTATCCTTGCCGGTTATTTCGTTCATGAAAAAACTTCAGCTGATTTTATTGCAAAGTTTTCTGTAAACATAAAACTACTCACTAAAATATTTCTTTTTCTCGTGCAAATGATAATTGCGCCGTTGGTTTTTTCCACACTTGTTGTGGGCATAGCAAAACTCGGGGATTTAAAAACTGTAGGCAGGGTAGGGGTTAAAGCATTTTTGTGGTTTATCTCTGCATCATTTGTGAGTTTGTTGTTGGGAATGATTCTCGTGAATTTATTTCACCCCGGCACGGCAATAAAACTTAATCATGACGAACTTGCACAGGTTAAAAACATCGCGAGTCCAACACAGGAATTTACTGTCGAAACTTTTATTGATCATGTCTTTCCAAAAAGTGTTGTAGATGCAATGGCTAACAATGCCATTTTGCAGATTGTGATATTCAGTATTTTTTTTGGCGCGGCAACAGCCGCGGTGGGTGAAAAAGCAAAACCTGTAATCAAAGCGCTTGACTCCGTTGCGCATATAATTTTAAAAATGGTTTCCTATGTAATGATCTTTGCTCCAATCGGCGTTTTTGGGGCAATTGCTTCCATTATTGCATCAAGCGGGTTGGAGGTTTTCAATTTTTACGGACTGTATCTTCTCTATTTTATCATTGGGATTTTATTATTGTGGTCAATATTACTGGCTGTTGCATTTCTCATTTTGCAGAAACGTGTCCCGCAATTATTAAAAAGGATTGTGCAGCCTTTAATGATTGCTTTTGGCACCACCAGCAGTGAAGCTGTTTTTCCAAAGCTGACTGAAGCCCTCGAAAATTTTGGTTGTAAAGAAGAAATCGTTTCGTTCATTCTTCCGCTGGGTTACAGTTTCAATTTGGATGGAAGCATGATGTACATGACGTTTGCGAGCATTGCCATTGCGCAGATTTATCATATTCATATGGATGTTGGTACCCAGCTTACCATGTTATTGGTATTGATGTTAATGAGCAAAGGAATTGCCGGAGTACCGCGGGCGGCGTTGGTCGTGATTACCGCAACGGTGGGAATGTTTAAAATTCCAATTGAAGGAATTGCATTGTTATTGCCAATTGACCATTTTTGCGATATGTTCCGAAGCATGACAAATGTTTTGGGAAACGCATTGGCAACGAGTGTTGTGAGTAAATGGGAAAAAGAGTTGGACAATGACAAAGCGTTCCTGGATACCAGATAGGAATGAATATTGTCCGCTATATTTTGCGTGCCGTGAATATTGATTTTTTTATTGACCATCACTATTCACCATTGACCGTTAAATTAATTAACTTGGGGGTTTGTTTAACTTATGATTGAATTTTTAACCATAACCTGGAAAGACCTGCTAAGCCCGGAATTTTACATCAACAACGGAGGTTTGTGGGTTTTGCTTTTTATAATTTTTGCTGAAACAGGACTATTGCTCGGTTTTTTTCTTCCCGGAGACAGCTTGTTGTTTGTCGCCGGAATTTATACCACTGAACTTGCTGCCTATTTTTTTAATACAGGAAATGATTTCTTTAATCTTTTGTTGATAACGATCATGGTAACTTTTTGCGGCGTGCTGGGAAATACGGTTGGATATTGGTTTGGTGCAAAGAGCGGTCCTTTTTTGTACGAGCGAAAAGATTCTTTCTTTTTTAAGAGACATTATATAGAAGACGCAAAAGGATTTTATGAAAAGCATGGCGGAGCTGCGATTGTGTTTGCCAGGTTTTTGCCGATAATAAGAACCTTTGTTCCCATTATTGCCGGTGTGGTGAAAATGGATAAGAAGAAATTTTCTGTTTATAACCTCATTGGTTGCGTTGCTTGGGTGACTGCCATGTTATTCGCAGGTCACTACCTGCAAAGATTAATTTTGCGGGAATGGCATTTTGACCTCAAAGATCATCTGGAGGTAATTGTGGTGGGACTTGCGCTGGTTACCGGATTGCCGGTTTTGATAAAATTATTTTTTGGAAAAAGGGCATCAAGCAGGAAATGATCTGAATCTTCTTCATCCCAATGACTTACAAACAGCACAATCCTAAATAATGTAACTGCCATGTAATGATGGAACAACAGATAATAGGATTGCAATGGAACCAGGCTCAATTGGAGGCACTCAGGGAAGTTGAATTGCCCGCGCTGAAAGCGGAATTGGGAAAGCAGAAACGTAAAAATCGAAAACAATACATTTTTTTACTTTTTTAATTTGATTTTTATCCAATAAAATATCATGCAGCCAAAACCCCCCTCTCTTTTTAATCTTGCAGTTATCGTTGGCGCGCTTGGATATTTTGTTGACATCTATGACCTGTTGTTATACAGTATTATTCGGGTACCTTCTTTAAAATCTCTTGGATTGAGTGATATCGATATTGATAAGCAGGGATTGCATATCATCAACATTCAAATGCTGGGCTTGCTGATCGGCGGCATTATATGGGGTGTTTTGGGTGATAAAAAAGGGCGTTTGAAAGTATTGTTTGCATCGATCATTTTATATTCTCTCGGGAATATCGCAAACGGATTCGTTCATAACGTTGACCAGTATGCACTGGTTAGATTCATTACCGGTTTAGGACTTGCCGGTGAACTGGGGGCGGGTATTACTTTAGTAAGTGAATTGATGCCAAAAGAGAAAAGAGGCATCGCTACTTCACTGGTTGCAGGCATTGGGTTAACCGGCGCTGTGTTTGCCTATTTTATCCGGCAGCAATTTGTCGCGGTTGATGGCACTGGCTGGCGCACTTGTTATTTCATTGGCGGCGGCTTGGGGTTTTTATTATTATTTCTTCGTGTAGGTGTTTTGGAATCAGGGATGTTTAAAAATATTGCTCTCAGCGAAAACGTCAAAAAAGGGGACTTTTTTATGTTGTTCACCAGTGGGAAGCGATTAAAAAAATACCTTACTGCTATTTTAATTGCCTTGCCAAACTGGTATGTGATCGGAATTTTGCTAACGTTCTCAAACAAGTTTGCAAGCAACATGCATGTGGCGGGAAAAGTGGATCCCGGCAAAGCGGTGATGGTGGCTTATGCGGCAATTTCAGTTGGAGACATTCTTATTGGTTTTATCAGTCAGTGGTTCAAAAGCAGGAAAAAATCTTTATTTCTTTTCCATGTCATCACAGCAATTGCAGTGGTTTGGTATTTTAATTTGCAGGGTCAATCTGCAACGATGGTTTATGTGGTTGCGGTCTTTCTTGGTTTTGGAACGGGTTTTTGGGCAATGTTTGTAACGATGGCGGCCGAACAATTTGGTACCAATATTCGTGCAACGGTTGCAACTACTGCTCCCAATATGGCGCGGGGTTCTTTGGTTCTTGTTTCATTTTTATTCAATTCCTTACAATCTTCTCAGGGTTATCTGCAAAGCGGATGGATAACCGGAATTGTCGTGTTTGCGATCGGATTTATATCCCTGGCATTGACAGAAGAAACTTTTGGGAAAGATCTTAATTATATTGAACGTTAATGAACACGAACGGTGAGAAATGTCCGGTAATTAATTAAATGGTATTCATTCATCTTATGTAATTCGTGTCTTAAATTCGTTGAATGAAATTTCTCATCATTCGTTTTTCTTCCATTGGTGATATTGTTCTAACCACTCCCGTAATTCGATGCGTTAAGAAGCAAGTTCAAAATGCGGAAGTTCATTTTCTTTCCAAAAGGTCGTTCAAAACAGTTACTGAATGCAACCCATACATTGATAAGTTTTTTTATTACGATGATGATCTCGACGCACTGATCAGGGACCTTAAAAAAGAAAAATATGATCACATCATCGACCTGCACAAAAATATTCGCTCCTACAAAATTCGTCTTGCCCTGCGATGCAAAACATTATCATATAAAAAGGAAAGTGTTCAAAAATTTTTGTTGACCAAGCTGCGGATCAATACAATGAGCGGACGACATATTGTTTTGAGAAATCTTGATGCCGTCCGTTCACTGGGAGTCATAGATGATGGTTTTGGGCTCAATTATTTTATCGCTCAAAAAGATAATGTTGACGCAGAGGATTTGCCCGCATCACATTCGATGGGATATGTTGCGATGGTCATTGGTGCCTCTTACTATACCAAAAAATTGCCGGTTTATAAATTGCGCGAAATATGCAGCAAACTAAATTATCCGATCGTCCTTGTCGGCGGAAAGGAGGATCTTGATGAAGGAAATGCTGTTGCTGAAATTGACCAGGTCAAAATTTACAATGCCTGCGGTAAATTTAATTTGAATGAGTCTGCAGATATAGTACGAAAATCAAAACTGGTTATTTCGCACGATACGGGTTTGCAATATATTGCTTCTGCCTTTAATAAACCGACTCTCGCAATTTGGGGCGGCACTTCCCCAAAGCTTGATGTTGAGCCATTTTACGGAAGCAGGTTTCTGGCATCAACAGAAAAAATGCCATACGTCAATATTTTGGTTTCAGGACTGACATGTCAGCCCTGCTCTAATTTTGGTAAAAAAAGATGTCCTCTCGGACATTTCAAATGCATGCATTTGCAAGATGTCGATTTGATAGTGAAAGAAGCTGCGGAAAAATTGAGAATTGATAATGGATAATGGGACAATCAACACGTATATCAGGAGAACCCGTTACCCGGATGGTTAGAAGGTGAGTTCACATAGAATGCCCCGCAATGGACTTCACATAATCGGAATCTGCCAGGCAATACGTTCAATTTCTAATAAAATCTTTAGCAAAAATCAGCTGCGGTGCGGGCAATTTCCGTTAGATTGTTTTTAACACATCATTCATGTTTCTTACGGCATCGGCACTCTTATTAAATGCGGCTTGTTCTTCATCACTCAGTGAATATTCAACAATTTTTTCCCAGCCATTTTTGCCGATGACAACAGGCACACCAAGACAAATGTCTTTTTGTCCGTATTCCCCGTTCAACGATACACAGCATGTAAATAATTTTTTTTCATCACGAACAATCGCTTCCACCAATGCCGCGCCCGCGGCACCGGGAGCATACCACGCACTTGTTCCAATCAGTTTTGTAAGCGTTGCCCCACCAACCATGGTATCAGCCACAATTTGTTTTTGTTGTTCTGCGCTTAAAAATTTGGTCACCGGGAGGCTGTTCCATGTCGCAATACTGATGAGCGGAATCATTGTCGTGTCACCATGTCCTCCGACTACAATTCCATTCAAATCGGATGCGCTGCAATTCAGATGCTGGCTCAATTGATATTTAAAGCGCGCACTGTCCAGCGTTCCACCCATTCCGATAATTTTATTTTTTGGCAATCCACTTGTCGTTAATGTAAGATAAGTCATCGTATCCATCGGATTGCTAATGATAATGATAATCGCATCTGGCGAATTTTTTAAAATATTTTCAGTAACCGTTTTTACAATTCCTGCGTTCGTGCCAATCAATTCTTCACGCGTCATTCCCGGCTTGCGTGGCAAACCTGAAGTTATGATCACAACATCCGAACCCGCAGTTTTTGTATAATCATTTGTGCTGCCAGTAATTTTTGTATCAAAGCCAAGAAGTGCTGCCGTTTGCATCATGTCCTGTGCTTTACCTTCGGCTAAACCTTCTTTGATATCGAGCAAAACCAATTCCGGAACAAGGTCCCTCCTGGCAATATTATCAGCGCAAGTTGCGCCTACAGCACCTGCTCCTACAACCGTTACTTTCATGAGAAAAATATTTTATGATTAGAAAATTTTGCGATGCAAATGTAATTAATTTGCTAATGAGAAATTGTGAATTAAATTTCACGCGGCCGCACCCAGACGCTGCAGGAGTATTTTCGTGGTTTCATTTCCGATAAACCGGGTGCATTTGATACGCAAAATCTGCGGGAAGAACAAACCGAACTTTAATTTTTGCGTATTGTTATATCCAGGGGGGGTGTTGTGCTAAACGGGAGGTTATGGGATTAATAACATTGAGAGATAATGGATAAGGTAAAATAGATATTCTAACACGATGCTTTTCTTCTTCGATCCTGAATATAAGACCGAGAGGAACCACCATGAAATCACATTGATTTAGATGACCATCCCCGTTGGTTCCCTTTTTTTAAATAAATGAGTCCGGCGGTAAAGGGTAAGTTCCGGGTCTTTTCACTGTGAACTATTTACTGCTCACACTATATTTGTTAACTTTGCATAAACTATTTATAGATGCTGAACACTATTGAAAGTGCTATTGGGGATATTAAGGAAGGAAAACTCGTGATCGTCGTGGATGACGAAGATCGCGAAAATGAAGGTGATTTTATCACTGCCGCTGCTAATGCCACCCCGCAGGTAATTAATTTTATGAGCAAACACGGCCGCGGACTGATTTGCGCGCCTATGGTGGAAGAAAGATGTGATGAACTGCGTCTTGACCTGATGGTAAATAATAATACCGCATTGCATGAAACCGCATTTACGGTTTCAGTTGACCTGTTGGGTCATGGCTGTACCACCGGAATTTCCGCCCACGACCGCGCAAAGACGATACAGGCATTAATTAATCCATCCACCAAGCCGGAAGATCTGGGAAGACCAGGGCATATTTTTCCATTACGTGCAAAAAAGGGTGGCGTGTTGCGCAGAGCGGGACACACGGAAGCTACCATTGATCTGGCGAGGCTGGCCGGATTTGCACCGACAGGAGTTTTGGTTGAGATAATGAATGAAGATGGCACCATGGCGCGTTTGCCGCAATTGAAAGAGATTGCCGAGAGATTTGATTTTAAAATAATTTCTATAAAAGACCTGATCGAATATCGTTTAAAAACGGATTCTTTGATTGAAGAAATTGTACGCGTGGATATGCCAACCATTTTTGGACATTTTAAACTGATTGCGTTCAAAGAAAAAAACACATCGAACGAGCATCTTGCATTAATAAAAGGAGAATGGCAAAAAGGTGAACCCGTTTTAACACGTGTTCATTCTTCATGCTTCACCGGCGATATTTTAGGTTCGATGCGTTGTGATTGCGGTGAACAGCTCCATCGAGCGATGCAAATGGTAGAAGCAAATGGCAAAGGTGTGATCTTATATATGAATCAGGAAGGCCGAGGAATCGGATTGGTAAATAAATTAAAAGCATATCAACTCCAGGAAAATGGTATGGATACGGTAGAAGCAAACCTGCACCTTGGTTTTCCAATGGATAAGAGAGATTACGGAGTTGGTGCGCAGATCTTGCGCTATCTGGGAATTACCAAGCTTCGATTGCTGAGCAATAATCCAAGGAAAAGAGCCGGCATTTCCGGATATGGCATAGAGATCGTTGAGACAGTCCCAATTGAAGTAGAACCAAATCCGCACAATGAAAAATATCTTCAGACAAAAAGAGATAAATTAGGGCATAATATTTTGAAATGAAATCGGGTCTAAGTCGTAGATGAATAGCCTGACATTTACCATTCAATTTTTTGTTTCATCAACCGTACGCAAATCGGATGTTGTCGCAGTTGGTTTTGGTTTTTCCTTTTTCTTTTTCTTCTTTTTAAATAATTCATTTAACCGGTCAAAGTTTCTTTGATACGAAATGCTTCCGCCAGAACTGTTCTCTGTATGATTTGCGACGGAAACATAGTTGTATGAATCACGATAAAATAAGCTGGCTATTACTCTGCCATCGTTGGTGATCTTATAGTCCATGGTAACGTTCGGTAAAAATTGAAATGGCGACGCTTGCGCCTGAGCCGAGGATAATCCTACATCCAACGCATTACCAACTGTAAATGTTAATCTTTCATTTAAAAAACTTTTTGCAATAGATAAATTTAAATTCGTTCTGTCGTAACTTGATCTCGTAGGATCGGTGACTCCAAAATTACTTGCCACCGCAGTGTATCCGTTATACACAGAAGCACTGAAATTGAAACGTAGCGTCGGATCAACCTTTCTCAGGAAATCTGTTATCCGTTTAGTGACTGCGTTTGAAACAATCCCCGAAATGCTGTTATAAAAAATCCCTGTAGCCGCCGTTCCGGCATCAAAAGTTACTGAACTGCTTGCCATGGGTACAAACTGATCAAATGCTATTAAAAAAGAAGCTTGTTTGGTCAGCTCAATGGGGTCGGTTGATATTACTTGTAAAGCATTATTTGCGTCAATATCATTTTTTAGCGGGCTGTTTGGGGGTAGCTCTATCTGAAAAGAAATATCGGGTTTTATTAGTTTTTTAGTAAGAGAAGCAATTACCCATACGGGTCCCCTGAATGCTCTTATCGCAGTACTCGTACTACTAAATTGAATACCCAGATCCGTGAAATGAACGTTTTCCGCCTGGTAAATTGCCTGAACATTGATATCGGCGTCATAAGGATTTCCATTCCAGGAAATATAATTATCGGCATCATTCTTAAAAACAAACGGTTTGCGTATAAAAGATTGCAGGTTAAAATCATAGGTTCCACGATCAATATCATATCGGCCACGAATACTCAGATCTTCTGTGGTACCAACTTCCATATGTAACTGCCCATGACCATTGGTCCTGATGTGATCGCCAGTCAGCGGATCAAGAATCACATCAATGTTGGTGTAATTGTTTGCGGTAAGATCTAATTTAACGGTTATGTTTGCTGATTTTTTGTCAATGGATTGCGTTTTTATTTCCTTGCCGTAAACCTTCCAGACAATAAAATCAGCTTCGGCGCTCTCTCTTGACGTAGAAATAGGCAGATAAATGGTGGAGCTGTCATTGGGTTCACCTTTAATGCTTAATTGCATGTTTTCCTGTGGACCCGTAAACTTCAACGACGCGCGTCCAATTACTTTTCCATAAAATAAACTGTTGTCGGTTATTTTGGTATCCAGAAGTAATAATTTATTTGTATTCATGGCAAAATCGTAACGCATGTTGGTAAATGCATGATGATATAATTTAGCCTGCGTAATTTCACCCGTGTGCCTGACGGAATCTATTTTATCCGTGATTTGAAAAGCTCCAAAATCAATCATACTGTCTTTCATCGATACATTCATCAAGGGAATCCGGTACGTACATTGGGTATAGTTGACTCTTAGTTCGCCATTTTTTAATTGAATGTTTCCAAGATATTTTAAATTACTTCCACTACCAACGATTTGCAGCTTTCCGGACGCAAAACCTTTAATGTTGCTGAATATCCCGCTTAAATATTTTTCCAGCAAACCAATTTTTGTATCACTCAGGTTAATGTTTACGTTAACCGGCTGGGCATTGTTACTGTCTGCAGTATTAAAAACACCATTGAGGTCGAAATGATAATTTTTATTATCAGCATTGATATGCGCATTCACCATACTTGTCTTCGTATCATAATTCCCCGTCAGCTGTAATTTTCCAACTGAATCGTTATCGAGCCGGAATTGATCCGCCTGACCTGAAAAACTAATTTTCGGTTGTCCGTATGGGTTAGATATTTCCCCCGATCCCGTATATAATCCTTCGATGCGATCACTTTTCACAAAAAAAGGAGTTATGTCGCCAATATTTATTTTCTTTAGATCAAAATGGATATCATTCCAATTTCCTTCAGTTGATGGATGAGTAGTTACAAGAAGTTGCTGATCTCCACTGTGAATTCGAAGGTTTGATGCTTCCACCAGATTGCGGCTTAATGTCAGTTCACCATCTTTATCTACTACCCAAATCTTACTGTTGATATCAAATGTTGAGGGATAGAA
>Ga0070731_10002069_pt1 | contig 19735 bp, 20 predicted proteins | sample Coa_R1_2_FD_66448 | JGI IMG/M metagenome (GOLD analysis project Ga0070731, IMG submission 66448) | Surface soil microbial communities from Centralia Pennsylvania, which are recovering from an underground coalmine fire - Coalmine... | ecosystem: Environmental > Terrestrial > Soil > Unclassified ... | reverse complement strand
AAGATCAGCGTCAGCGGCACGATCAGGAGCACGAGCAGAAGGAACGGACTGGCGAAGCTCATTTCGCGCAGACCGCCCCGACCTGGACCTCCGGCTCGTCACCGGCCGGTATGCCGGCGCTCGTAGCGATCGACGCTGCGACGCGGACGTCGCCGACGACGACCGCGGCGTGCACGTGAGCGGCGAGCGCCGTGCTCGGCGCGGAGTCGACCTTGAACGCGGTTGCCTGCCAGCCGCTGAGGAGCCGCTCGCCCTTGCCGCCGCAGGCGCGGCTCGCGGTCTGGCGTCCGGCGCGCAATGGCACCGACGTCTGCCACAGGTCGACGGGCTTACCCGGCTTCGTGATCGCGACGACGCGCGCCGAGGTCGTCGAGCGGGGATTCGTGGGCGGATTCGGAAGGCAGCCGATCCACGGCTGCATCAGCCCAGGCTTGCCGGTGGCGGAGACGGCGTGGAAGAGCAGGTAGGGGCCGGTCGTATTCCCGCCGCCGCGGATCGGCGCGGACGGGACTCCCGCGTCCCAGGTGACGCGCACGTCGGTCGAGCTCGCGAGCACGTCGACACCGCCGACCGTGCCCTGCCGCTTCGGGCACTCGAGCAGGAAGGTCGCCTCGCCGCGCGCGGGTACCGCGACCCAGGGCCCGTTGACGGTGATGCACATCTTCTGCCCCAGGCACGGCGTCGCCTTCGGAGCCGCAGCGTGAGCGGCTGCCGCTGCCGTAAGCGTGGCGAGTGCTGCGGCGAGAGCCGCCGGCAACCAGCCGGTCGGAAATGCGTTGGAGCGGGTGGCGGGTACGCGTCGAGTGGCCGCGAGTGCGGGCTTTGCCCGTGCTCGCGCACCGGCAGCGGCAAGGCGTCGGATGGCGGGCTCGGGCGGGAAACCGAAGGTCTCCCCCCCTGAACGAGCCGAGGGCTCGCGGGTCACGCGAACCGCCGGAACCAGATCCCCGAGAGGACGACGCCGGCGAGGATGAATGCGAGCGCGATCCCGACCGCTGCCGCAGTCACCTCGTGGTTCGCCTTCGTGTGCGCCTGGTGCGAGCCGAGCTGCTTGTAGATCTGGAGCAGCTCCTCGGCGTTCGTCGCCGAGTAGAACTGCCCGCCGCTCGCCTTCGCGACCGTCTGCAGATCGACCGGGTCGTTCGGGACGCTGATCGTCTTCGTCTCGGGGAAGCCGTTGACCTTGAGCTTCTGCGTGACGGAGCCCTTCGGCGTGCCGACGAGCACGGTCGAGACCGGAACGCCGGCCTTCTTGGCGGCGCGCGCCGCGGTCAGCGGCTGCTCGCCTCGCACCGTCTGCGCGCCGTCAGAGATCAGCACGACGGTCGCCGGCGGGTGCGAGACGCCCTTCTTGCCGATCCCGACCGCCTTGGCGGCGACCGTCACGCCGGTCTGGACTGCGTCGCCGATGTCCGTGCCCTGCTGCAACGCCTTGAGCGGCAGCGCCTCGGCGACCTGCTCCCGGTCGTAGGTCGGCGGCACGGTCACGTACGGGTGCTCGGTGAAGACCTCGAGCGCGACGCGGTACTTCGACGGCAGCTTGTCGAGGAAGGCGAGGATCGCGGCGCGGGCCGCGAGCAGCCGAGTCGGCTTCACGTCCTTCGCGGCCATCGAGCCCGACTGGTCGACCGCGAGCACGATCGTCGAGCCCTCTTTGTCGCTCGTCAGCTTCGCCTCCGGGCGCGCGATCCCGAGCAGGAGGAACGTGAGCCCGATCAGGAACAGGATCGCCGGGATGTGCCGCATCCGCGCCGACGGGCGCTGGACGAGGTTCGGTACGAGGTCGGGGCTGGCCCACTGCGCTGCGCGCTCCTCGCGGCGTCGCTCGATCCACACGTAGCCGAAGGCGGCCAGCGGCACGAGCAGCAGGAACACCAGGAGGACGGGGGCGGCGAAGCTGATCACGCGTGAGCGCTCCTGCGCAGGAACATCGCGAGCGGACGGAACCAGTCGCCCTCGGTCGAGAGCGCTACGTGCGGGACGCCGATCGACGTCAGCATCCGGACGAGCGAGCGTCGCTCTTCGTCGGCGGCGACGGCGAACCGCTGCCGGACGACCGGATCGCTCGTGTCGACGCGCAGCTGCCGGCCGCTCTCGGGGTCGACGAGCGTGATCGTGCCGACGTCGACGAGCTCCTGCTCGCGCGGGTCGCGGATCTCGACCGCGACCGTCGGGTGCCGACCGGCGAGATGGAGCAGCGGCCCGCGCCAGTCGTGGGGGCCGCGGAAGTCGGAGACGATGACGACGAGCGCGCGCTGTAGCGCCAGCGCGTCGACGAGCGTTAGCGCGTCGGCGAGCCGTCCGGATCCCTTGGGCGCGTCGCGGAGCGCCTCGAGCGTGAGCAGGAGGGCGCGGCGCCCCTGCCGCGGGCGGCGGTAACGCGGCTCGTCGGCGCCGAACGCGACGAGGCCGAGCCGGTTGCCGCGTCTCGTCGCGGCGGTGCCAATCGCGAGCGCGACGCCCTCGGCGACGTCCGCCTTGCGCCTGTCGGCGGTGCCGAAGCGCATCGAGGCCGAGGCGTCCATCACGAGCCAGGTGACGAGCACGCGCTCGGCCAGCTCGACGCGCACGTGCGTCTGGCCGGTGCGCGCGGTCACGTTCCACTCGATCCGCCGCACGTCGTCGCCCGGCTCGTAGGGCCGCACCTGGAAGAGCTCGCTGCCGAGCCCCGAGAACGCCGAGCGGTAGTCGCCGGCGAGGAGGCCGTCGACGCGCCTGCCGATCGCGAGCTCGAGCGCGCGGAGGCTCTCGGCTGTGAGTTCGCCCGGGCCGGGCTCTGCGGGGGTGCGCTCGCGCCCGAGCGCTTCCATGAGGGACATCACGCTGCTCTCCCCCCGTTCGTGCTCGTGCCCGTCAGCCTACTCTCAGCCCTCAGGCCGCTGCCGGCGCGGTGCGACCGAAGTCGATCTGCGGCGCCTTCACCGCAGCGAGAACGTTGTCGAGGATGTCGTCGGGCGTGACCTCTTCCGCGAGCGCCTGGTACGACAGCACGAGTCGGTGCCGGAACGCATCCCGGACGACTGCCTCGACGTCGGTGACGACCGCGTAGTCGCGTCCGTGCAGGAGCGCCATCGCGCGCGCCGCTGCTACGACGCTGATCGGACCGCGCGGGCTCGCGCCGTAGGCGACGTACGGGGCGATCGCCGGCACGCCGCTCTCCGTCGGTTTGCGCGTCGCGGTCGCGAGGTCGACGACCCAGCTGATCAGCGCCGGGTCGACGTAGACCTCGTCCACCTTCGTCTGCAGGCCCTTGAGCTCGTCGATCGAGAGCACCTGCTCGAGCACCGGCGGGTCCTCGAGCGATCGGGCGACGACGGTCAGCTCGTGGTCGTGCGTCGGGTAGTCGACGAGGATCTTGAGCATGAAGCGGTCGACCTGGGCTTCCGGGAGTGGATACGTGCCCTCCGACTCGATCGGATTCTGCGTCGCGAGGACGAGGAACGGATCGGGAACGGGGTAGGTGTTGTGACCGATCGTGACCTGACGTTCCTGCATGACCTCGAGGAGGGCCGACTGCACCTTGGCCGGGGCGCGGTTGATCTCGTCGGCGAGGAGGAAGTTGCAGAACACCGGCCCGAGCTCGGTGTCGAAGTCGGCGTGGTCGGGCCGGAAGACGCGCGTGCCGATCAGGTCGCTCGGGACGAGGTCGGGCGTGAACTGAACGCGCTTGAAGCTGCCGCCGAGCACGGCCGCCGTCGTCTTGATCGTCAGCGTCTTGGCGAGACCGGGGACGCCCTCGATGAGCAGGTGGCCGCCGGCCAGCAGGCACACGAGCACTCGCTCGAGCATGGCTTCCTGCCCGGCGATGACCCGCCGGATCTCGTAGAGAGCCTCCTCGAGCTTCTGCAGCAGAGCGTCGTCGGAGGGAGCGATGATTTGTCTTTCGGCCAAGCCGAGCCTCCTCGTTCGGTCACAGAAGACCACACCCGCTTGAGTGGGGCCTAAGAATCGGTTAAGTCCTCCCGGGCGCCAACGACCGTCGCGACGGGCGGTGACGTCAGAAAGTTACACGGGTTCGAGCGTTCGTAACAGCCTATCCGACCGTTTTCCGTCGGCCGACGCCGGATCCGGGCGGAGGATCAGGGTCTCGCTCGGGGCGTGCGTCATGATCCAGGTCAGGTCCTTGGGCGTGAAGCCGGGGCCGCGGCCGACCGGCGCGGGCACGACGATGCGGTCGAAGCGCTCGGCCGCCCACAGTCGCTGAAGCGCGTGGATGGGTGTGCGGCCGCTCTCGATCCGGGCGTCGACGGGGACGCCGGCGCGGAGCGCGGCGTGCTCGACCGCCTCCAGGAGCGGCATCGCGACCGCGACCTGCCGTTCCATGGCGGCGTCCGGCACGTACTCGTAGGGCACGAGGATCAGGTAGGCGGGAACGAGCTTCGCGTCCTCGGCGCGGGCGATGCGGATCGCGGCGGCCAGCACGGTCGGGTCGAGGGCGCCGCCGGTGAACGGGACGAGGATGCGCCGCGCCCGCGGCCGGCGGTCGACGCGAGGCCGGCGAAGTCGGAAGGCCAGCGCTGCGAGGACGGCGACGGCCGCCAGGGCGGCGACGACGATGGCGACGGTCACGTCCGCTCCTCGCGGAGCGCGCGGTCGGCGACGACGCGGACGTCGATGCCGGGCAGCTCGCGCACGAGCCTGGAGACGAGCGACCCGCGCAGGATCTCGCGCCGCCGTGACTCGTCCGGCGTGCCGACGAAGACGTACGTCGAGCCGCGCTCCTTGGCGACGTGCTTGACCGTCTCGACGAGGTCGTCGCCCTCGACCTCGAGGAAGTGGGCGCCGAGGATGCTCGCGAGCCGGCGCAGAGCGGCGAGCGCGACCGTCTCCTGCTCCGAGAGCTGCTCGCCGGACTTCCGGACCCAGAGCGCGTCGATCTCGGAGCCGAGCCGCTGCCCCGAGCGGAACGCGCGCCGCAGCAGACGCTGCGAGCGCGGCTCCGGCGTGACGAGCGCGAGGATCCGCTCCGCGACCGCCTGCCGCGCGAGCGGGTCGAGCACCGCCGGATGGCGGCGCTCCTCGACGTCCTCCGCGACCTCGCGCAGCACGAGCTCGCGGAGCGCGGACAGGTTGTCCTGGCGGAAGAAGTTCTCGAGCGCCCGCTCGACCTGCGCGGGTGGATAGACCTTGCCGGCGCGCAGGCGCTCCTGCAGGGCTTCCGGCGCGAGGTCGACGAGCACGACCTCGTCGGCCTCGTCGAGGATCCGGTCGGGGAACGTCTCGCGGACGCGTACGCCCGTCAGCTCGAAGATCTCGTCGTTGAGGCTCTCGAGGTGCTGGATGTTCACCGTGGAGGTGACGTCGATGCCGGCGGCGAGGATCTCGTCGATGTCCTCGTAGCGCTTCCTGTTCCGCGCCTCCGGCAGGTTCGTGTGCGCGAGCTCGTCGACGAGCGCCAGCTCGGGCTTGCGAGCGATCACCGCGTCGACGTCCATCTCCTTCAGCTCCAGCCCACCCAGCCGGCTGTGCAGGTGTGGAACCTGCTCGAGCCCGTCGGCGAGGGCGGTGGTCTCGGCACGATCGTGCGGCTCGAGGTACCCGATCACGACGTCACGCCCTTCGTGCTGGGCTTGGCGGCCCTCCTGGAGCATGCGGTAGGTCTTGCCGACTCCTGCCGCCATTCCGACGAGGATCCGATAACGGCCGCGCACTCAAGCACCAAGCAGGTTGTGCACCACCAAGTCGATCAGCTTGATGCCGATGAACGGGAGGATGACGCCGCCGAGGCCGTAGATCAACAGATTGCGCCGGAGCAGAGCCGTCGCGCCGATCGCGCGGTAGCGCACGCCCTTGAGGGCGAGCGGGACGAGTGCCGGGATGATCAGCGCGTTGAAGATGATCGCCGACACGATTGCGCTCTTCGGGTCGCCGAGGTGCATGATGTTGAGTGAGTTCAGCGGTCCTCGCTGGCCGGGCTTCGACGCGTACGTGAAGGCGAACATCGCCGGCAGGATCGCGAAGTATTTGGCGACGTCGTTCGCGATCGAGAACGTCGTGAGGGCCCCGCGCGTGATCAGCTGCTGCTTCGCGACCTCGACGATCTCGATCAGCTTCGTCGGGTTCGAGTCGAGGTCGACCATGTTCCCGGCCTCTTTCGCCGCCGACGTGCCGGTGTTCATCGCCACACCGACGTCCGACTGCGCGAGCGCCGGCGCGTCGTTGGTGCCGTCGCCGGTCATCGCGACCATGCGGCCCTTCCCCTGCTCCTCCTTGATCAGCGCCATCTTCGCTTCCGGCGTCGCCTCGGCGAGGAAGTCGTCGACGCCCGCCTCGTCTGCGATCACCGCGGCGGTGACCCGGTTGTCACCGGTGATCATGACCGTGCGGATGCCCATCTTGCGGAGCTCGTCGAAGCGCTCGCGCATGCCGCCCTTGACGATGTCCTTCAGGTAGATGACGCCGAGCACGAAGTTGTCCTGGGCGACCACGAGCGGCGTGCCGCCGGCGCGGGCGATCTTGTCGACCTCGCTGTCGAGCTGAGGTGGAATGCGGCCGCCCTGCTCCTGGACCCAGCGCTTGACTGCATCCGCGGCGCCCTTACGGTAGTGCTTGCCGTCGAGGTCGACGCCGCTCATCCGCGTCGACGCCGAGAACGGGATGAACGTTGCCTCGTGGGGGCCGAGCTCGCGTCCGCGTAGGCCGTACTCGTCCTTGGCGAGGATGACGATCGAGCGCCCTTCCGGCGTCTCGTCGGCGAGCGACGAGAGCTGCGCCGCCTCGGCGAGCTCCGTCGGCGACACGCCGTCGACCGGGATGAACTCGGACGCCTGCCGGTTGCCGAGCGTGATCGTCCCGGTCTTGTCGAGCAGCAGCACGTCGACGTCGCCTGCCGCCTCGACCGCGCGCCCGGACATCGCGAGCACGTTGCGCTGCACCAGGCGGTCCATGCCGGCGATGCCGATCGCGGAGAGGAGCGCGCCGATCGTGGTCGGGATCAGCGCGACGAGGAGGGCGATCAGGACGGTCTGCGACGTGGAGGTGCCGGCATAGAGCGCGTACGGCCGCAGCGTCACGACCGCGGCGAGGAACGTGATCGTCAGGCCCGCAAGCAGGATGTTGAGCGCGATCTCGTTCGGCGTCTTGCGCCGCTCGGCGCCCTCGACGAGGGCGATCATGCGGTCGAGGAACGACTTTCCGGGCTCCTGCGTCACCTCGATCACGAGGTGGTCGGAGAGAAGCCGTGTGCCGCCGGTGACCGCCGAGCGGTCGCCGCCGGACTCGCGGATCACGGGCGCGGACTCGCCGGTGATCGCCGATTCGTCGACCGAGCCGACGCCCTCGATGATCTCGCCGTCGGCCGGAATGATCTCGCCCGCGGTCACGACCACGACGTCGCCGCGCTGCAACTCGGGCGCCGGGACCCTGCGGCCGTCGCGGAGCGTCGCGACCGTCGTCGTCCGCGTCGCACGGAGGGCGTTCGCCTGCGCCTTGCCCCGGCCCTCGGCGACCGCCTCTGCGAAGTTCGCGAACAGCACGGTCAGCCAGAGCCAGACGGTGATCACGCCGACGAACCAGAGCTGGCCGGTGTGACCGCGCGCCAGCTCGAGGAAGAAGATGCACGTCGTGATCACGCTTCCGAGCTCGACGATGAACATCACCGGGTTCTTCAGCTGGTGACGCGGGTCGAGCTTCGGGAACGAGTCTCCGATCGCGGCGACGACGATCTCCTTGCTGAAGATGCTGCCCCGGCGGGCCCGGACGGGCGTCTGCTGCGCGGCGATCGACGTCATCTACGTGCTCCCCAGCCGGTCGAGTGCGAGGTTCAGCTCGAGCACGTTCACTCCGGGCTCGCCGAAGAAGTCCCAGGAGCGGCCCGTCGTGTTCTGCTTGATCAGCTTTTCGACCGTCGCGAGCGGCAGGCGGCGGACGGCGGCTACCCGGCGGGACTGGAGCTGCGCGTACGCCGGCGAGATGTCCGGGTCGATCCCGGAGCCGGAGGTGGTGACGGCGTCGACCGGGATGTCGTGGATCGTCAGGCCCGGGTTGTACGGACGCTCGAGCTTCAGGATCGCGGCAGCCGCGGCCTTGACGTTCTTCGCAAGGTCGGGATTGGTCGGTCCGAGGTTGGCGAAGGTCGTGCTGCCCGCGTTGTAGGCGGGTGTGGTCGCCGACGGCCGCTCGTGGAAGTAACGGAGGCCGGTGAAGGACTGAGCGGCCAGCTTCGAGCCGACGACGACGCCGCTCTTCGTGATCAGGCTGCCGTCGGCCTGGCTCTTGAACGCGACCTGCGCGAACCCGGTCATGACCGCCGGGTAGGCGAAGCCGAAGAACGCCGTGATGAGCACGATCGCGAGCACCGAGCTGACGACGTTGCGCATCAGTGCGTCAGTCCTTCGACGATCGGTCCGAGCGTGAGCGCCGGGAAGATCATCAGCCCGGCGGTCAGGACGATGACGCCGACGAGGAGGACGACGAACGTCGGCCCGTCGGTGCGGAACGTGCCGGCGGAGACCGGGACGATCTTCTTCTTCGCGAGCGCGCCGCCGAGCGCGAGCGCGGCCAGGAGCGGCACGAACCGGCCGAGCAGCATCGCCACGGTTCCGAAGTCGGCGCTGAAGTTCGTCAGGCCGAAGCCCGCGAACGCGCTGCCGTTGTTGTTCGACTGCGAGTCGTACGCGTACAGCGTCTCCGTGAAGCCGTGGACGCCGCTGTTGAAGACCGAGGCGAGGCCGCTCTTCGTCACGATCGATAGAGCCGCGAGCGCCAGCACCATCGTCGGCACGAACAGCGCCCCGAGCGCCGCGTACTTGATCTCCCGCGCCTCGATCTTCTTCCCGAGCCATTCCGGTGTGCGTCCGACCATCAATCCGGCGACGAACACCGCCAGCACGATGTAGAAGAACATCCCGTAGAGGCCGGACCCGACGCCGCCGAAGATGACCTCGCCGAGGAAGAGGTTGACGAGCGGGACGGCCCCACCCGCAGGCGTCTGCGCATCGAAGCCGCTGTTGACTGATCCGTTGGACGCGTCGCTCGTGGCGACCGTCCAGTTCGCGGTCGCGGCCTGGCCGAAGCGCACCTCCTTGTCGGTCATGTTGCCGCCGCTCTGCCCATGACCTTGGGTGATGTTGACGCCCGAGGCACGCAGCGCCTGCGAACCGTGCTGCTCGGCGGTCAGGTTGACGCCGATGCCGATCACGAAGACGACGAACATCGCCGCGAACACGGCCCACGCGTGCCGCCGCGCGAGCACCATCTTCCCGAACATGAACACCTCGGCCGCCGGGATCAGCAGGATCGCCAGCAGCTCGACGAAGTCGGAGAGGCCGGTCGGGTTCTCGAACGGAACGGCCGAGTTCGAGTTGTAGAAGCCGCCGCCGTTCGTGCCGAGCTGCTTGATCGCGATCTGCGAGCCGACGGGGCCGCGCGCAATCGTCTGATGCGCGCCTTGCAACGTGGTCGCCGTCGCATGCCCGGCGAACGTCTGCGGCACGCCTTGCCAGATGAGGATCGCGGCGACGACGATCGCGAGCGGAAGCAGGACGTACACGAGCGTCCGGTAGAGATCGACCCAGAAGTTCCCGATCGTGTCGGTCGACCGACGCGCGATTCCGCGTATGACGGCTGCGAGCACGGCGATGCCGACCGCGGCCGAGACGAAGTTCTGCACCGCGAGTCCCGCCATCTGCGTGAGGTAGGACATCGTCGACTCGCCGGCGTAGAACTGCCAGTTCGTGTTCGTGATGAAGCTCGCCGCGGTATTCAGCGAGAGGTGCGCCGGGACGCCCTTCATGTGGTCGGGGTTCAGGAAGAGGTGTCCCTGCAACCGCTGGATGGCGTACAGCAGCGCCCAGAAGAGGACGCTGAACACGAGCACCGTCTTGCCGTAGCCCTTCCAGTCCTGCTCGCGGGTCGGGTCGGTGCGGAGGACGCGGTAGAAGCCGCGCTCGACCGTCCCGAGGGCTCGACCTGCGACGCGCGGCACGGTGTAGACGCGAGCCATCCACAAGCCGAGCGGATACCCGAGCACGACGAGCGCGATCGAGTAGACGACGATCTGCGAGATCCCCTGCCCGTTCATCGCCTAGAACCGTTCGCCTCTGAACAGGGCGTACACGAGGTAGGCGAACACGAGCAGCGAGACGGCGAGCCCGAATCCGTCGGCGGCCGACATCAGACTCGGTCGAGCAGCCAGAGGAGCGCGAACGCCGCGGCGAAGCACGCGAGCGCGATCCCGATCGCAGCGAGGTCGTACATAGGCCTCAAGCTAGGACGGGCTGCCTGAAGCGGGCCTGAAGATCGAGCCGGCGGCGCTGAAGAAAGGCTGAAGCTACTCGGCGGGGTCGACCAGGCGATAGCCCGCGCCGGCCTCCGTCAGGAGGTAACGCGGGTTCGCACGATCGGCTTCGATCTTGCGCCGGAGCTGCGAGACGTTCACGTGGAGGAGGTTCGACTCGGTGCCGTAGCCCGGGCCCCAGACCTCGCGCAGGAGGTCGCGGTGCGTCAACAGCTTCCCTTTGTTGACCGCGAGCACGCGCAGGAGCTCGAACTGGTGCGGCGTCAGATGGACGTGGCGGCCGTCGACCGTCACGGCGCGCTTCTCGAGGTCGACCCTCAGGTCGCCGATCTCGATCAGCGGCTCCGCATCGGGCGCGGTCCGGCGCAGCACGGCGCGCAGGCGGGCGAGCAGCTCCTCGATCCCGACCGGCTTCGTGACGTAGTCGTCGGCGCCGGCGTCGAGCGCCGCCACCTTCTCGCGCTCCTCGCCTACGGCCGAGAGGACGATCACCGGCGCGGACGACCACTTGCGCAGCTCTCGCGCGACCTCGACACCCGTTCCGTCGGGCAGCACGAGGTCGAGGATCACGGCTTCCGGCGGCCGCATCGCCGCCGCCGCGAGCGCGCCCTCGGCGGTGTCGGCGGTCTCGACCTCGTAGCCCGCGCCTCTGAGGCTCGTGCGCAGGGCGCGGAGGATCTGCTGCTCGTCGTCGACGACGAGCACGCGTGCACCGCTCATACGCGCACGGCCGTCCGGACGACCGGCAGGGCGAGGACGAACGTCGCGCCTTGCCCGAGGCGGGATTCGACCCACAAGCGGCCGCCGTTCGCCTCGGCGAATCCGCGCGCGATCGCGAGCCCGAGCCCGGCGCCGGCGGTGCCGCGGCCGTGGCGGTGGAACGGCTCGAAGACGAGCTCGCGCTCGTCGGGCGGCACGCCCGGACCGCGGTCGATGACGCGCACGAGCGCCTCCGACGGCGTCACCGAGACCTGCACGCGGACGGGCTCGTCGGGCGGCGAGAACTTGAGCGCGTTCTCGAGCAGGTTGACGAGCACCCGCTGGATCTGGTGGCCGTCCGCGCGCACCGTCGGCGCCTCGTCCGGGAGTCGCACCTCGACGCGCCGCCCGTCGGGGCCGAGCTCGTCGATCGCGCCGACCACGAGGTCGTCGAGCTCGTGGAGCTCCGGCTCCGGCTGCGCCGCGCCGGCCTGCAGACGCGACAGGTCGAGCAGGTTGCCGACCAGGTGGTCGAGGCGCTCCGACGCGGCCACGATCGTCTCGAGCAACTCGGCGCGGCCGGCGTCGTCGATCGCGAGGTCGCCGCGGGCGAGCGCGCTCGCGCCGGTCGAGATCGCCATTAGCGGCGTGCGCAGGTCGTGGCTGACCGCGCGGAGGAGCGCGGTCTTGATCACGTCGGCGCGGCGCAGGGCCTCCGCCTCGAGCGCCTCGCGTGCGAGCCGCTCGCGCTCGTCGAGAAGCGCGGTCGCGGCGCGCGCGTGCGCCGCCGCCTCCTGCGCCCGCCGGCGCGAACGGGCCGCCAGCTCGCTCACGACGGCCGCGGTCGCGACGAACACGGCCAGCGCGAACCAGTTCTTCGAGTCCGCGAGCGTCAGCGTGTGGACGGGCGGCAGGAAGAAGTAGTTGAACGCGAGCATCGAGGCGACCGAGACCGCGACCCCCCACGCGAGTCCGTAGCCGGCGGCGACGGGCAGGACGGCGAGGACGTAGAGGACACCGAGGCTCAGGACGGGCACGTACGCCCGGAGCCCGAAGATCGCCCCGGTGACGGCCGCCACGGCGACGCCGCACAGGAGCAGCGCCTGCAGCCGTCCGTTCACGGCCTCACGCTAGCCGAGCGCGAGCATGCGGTCGATCGCCCCGCGTGCCCGCTCGGCGATCTCGGCCTCGACCGTCACGACGTGCTTGCCGTCGCGCAGCGAGTCGCGCACCTTCTCGAGCGTGATCATCTTCATGAACCGGCAGACGGCGTCGCCGCGTACGGGCTCGAACCGGTTGCCGGGAGCCTCGCGCTCGAGCCGGTGGATGATCCCGGTCTCCGTCGCGACGAGGAAGCGCTTGCGTTCGGACTCGCGCGCGAACCGCACCATCCCTTCGGTCGAGAGGATCTTCGTGCGGCCGTTCGCGAACGCCATCGCCTGGCTCGCGCAGCCGCACTCGGGATGGACGAGCAGCTCCGCGTCCGGCGCCTCCGTCGTCCAGCGCTCGATGTCCGCGGGACGGATACCCGCATGCACGTGGCACTCGCCGAGCCAGATGCGCAGCTTCCGGCCGGTGACGCGCTCGAGCCAGAGGCCGAGATAGAGGTCGGGCAGGAAGAGGATCTCGCGGTCGCGCGGGATCGCCTCGATCACGGCCTGCGCGTTCCCGGACGTGCAGCAGTAGTCGGACTCCGCCTTCACCTCGGCGGTCGTGTTCACGTAGCTGACGACGACCGCGCCAGGATGGTCGGCCTTCCACGCGCGGAGCTCGGCGGCGGTGATCGACGCGGCGAGCGAGCAACCCGCGTTCGGGTCCGGGATCAGCACGGTCTTGCCCGGGCAGACGATCGCCGCGGTCTCGGCCATGAAGTGGACGCCGCAGAAGACGATCTCGTCGGCGCCGGTCGCCGCCGCCTCGCGCGCGAGCCCGAGCGAGTCGCCGACGAAGTCCGCGACGTCCTGCACCTCGGGCAGCTGGTAGTTGTGCGCCAGCAGGACTGCGTTGCGCTCGCGCGCGAGCGCGCGGATCTCCGCGTGCAGGCTCGTGAGCTCCGCGGTCGTCACTCGACCTCCAGCGAGACGTGCAGCGAGCGTGCGGCGTGCGTGAGCGCGCCGACCGAGATGAAGTCGACGCCGGTCTCGGCGTAGTCGCGCACGGTCGCGAGCGTGATGCCGCCGGAGGCCTCGAGCTGTGCGCGTCCGGCCGTCAGGTCGACGGCGCGGCGCACGTCGTCCGGGCTCATGTTGTCGAGCAGGATCCGGTCGGCGCCGGCGGCGAGCGCGGCGTCGACCTCGGCGAGCGTCTCGGCCTCGACCTCGACGGGGCGGCCGTTGCGAAGCGCGGCGACGGCCGGCGCGATCCCGCCGGCGAGTCGCAGGTGGTTCTCCTTGACGAGGATCGCGTCGTCGAGGCCGAAGCGGTGGTTCGTGCCGCCGCCGCAGCGGACCGCGTACTTCTCGAGCGCGCGCAGGCCCGGCGTCGTCTTGCGCGTGTCGAGGATCGTCGCGCCGGTGCCTGCGACCGCGTCGACGTAGCGGCGGGTCAGGGTCGCGATGCCGCAGAGGCGGCCGAGCAGGTTCAGTGCCGTCCGCTCGCCGGTGAGCACGGCGCGGGCGCGGCCGTCGAGCCGTGCGAGGAGCCCGCTCGTCGGTCCGGCGCCGTCGCCGGTCTCCGGCAGCCACGCGAGCGCCGGGTCGAGCGCCTTGAACACAGCCTCGACGACCGGCAGGCCGCAGACGACACCCGGCTCCTCGAGGTAGATGCCGCCGCTGCAGCCCGCCTCTGGCGCGACGAGCCCGTCGGTCGTCAGGTCGCCCGCGCCGACGTCCTCCGCGAGCGCGGCGCGGACGACGCGCTCGACGGCCTCGGCGTTCAGCTCCACCGCTCGATCCTCGGCTCACGGCCTTGCTCGAGCACGACGTGCCCGGCGAACGCGGCGTCCTCGCTCGGGAAGTCGGAGCGGAAGTGGCCGCCGCGGCTCTCCCGGCGCGCGAGCGCGCTCGCGGCGACGAGCCGCGGCAGCAGCGCCGGCGACCGCCGGAGGCGCTCGAGCCCTTCGGCGCTGCGGATCACGCCGGCGTCCTGCCAGAGCGCGCGCCGCAAGGCGGGCGTCACCGTCTCTTCGGGACGCGTCCAGTGTCTGACCCTGGCCGTGGCGACAAGCGGCGGCACCGTCGCTTCGGGGCGCGGCCAGTGTCTGACACTCGCCGTGGCCGAAAGGGCGGCTGCGCCGAGAGCCGCCAGCGCTGCCCGCCGGCCGAACACGAGGCACTCGAGCAGCGAGTTCGACGCGAGCCGGTTCGCGCCGTGCACGCCGGTGCACGCGCACTCGCCCGCCGCGTAGAGCCCGGGCAGGGTGCTGCGGCCGTCGAGGTCGGTGACGATCCCGCCGACCGTGTAGTGGGCCGCCGGCGCGACCGGGATCGGCTCCGCCGCCGGGTCGTAGCCCGCGCGCTCGAGCGTCGCGATCAACCCCGGAAAGCGCTCGCGCTCGATCGCACGCAGGTCGAGCCGCGCGCGACCACGCTCGACGATCGCGCGCGTGACGACGTCACGCGGCGCGAGCTCGTCGGTGAAGCGCGAGCCGTCGTCGTCGACGAGCAGGGCGCCCTCCCCGCGCAGCGCCTCCGAGAGCAGGAAGCCGTCGTCGGCGAGCGCGGTCGGGTGGAACTGCACGAACTCGAGGTCGGCGAGCGCCGCGCCGGCGCGGTAGGCGAGTGCGAGCCCGAGCCCGACGGCGCCGGGCGGGTTCGTCGTCCGCTCCCACAACGCCGCGTAGCCGCCCGTCGCCAGGATCGTCGCCCGCGCGGCGACCGCCCGCCGCTCGGTGACGGCGCCGGCGCAGCGGCCGGCAGCGCGCCACAGGTCGACGACAGCCTCGCTCTCCGAGATCGTGATCCGTGGATGCGCCCGCGCGCGCTCGGCGAGCGCCTGCGCGATCGCCTTGCCGGTCTCGGCGCCGCCCGCGTGCACGACGCGCCGGCGCGAGTGGCCGCCCTCCCGCCCGAGGCCGTCGTCGAAGCAGACTCCGAGCTCGACGAGGTCGGCGATCCGGGCCGGCGCCTCCTCGGTCAAAACGTCCACCGCGCTCGCGCGGCAGAGCCCGCGCCCGGCGCGATGCGTATCCGCCGCGTGCAGCGCGGGCTCGTCGCAGTCGCCGACCGCTGCGGCGACACCGCCCTGCGCGTGGTAGCTCGTCGAGGAAAAGACCGGCCCGCTCGAGAGCAGGAGGACGTCTGTCTCCTCGGCGGCGGTGAGAGCCGCGGACAGCCCTGCGACCCCACCCCCCACGACCACGACGTCAGCCTGCTCGACTACAGTTGCCAGAGGGTTTTCTCCTCAGAGTCGATAACCTGTCGTTCGAGTGTACACCGTTTCCGACCCGCGAGCGAAAACATCCCCCGCCCACGCGGTCGTCGCCGTCGTCCTGCAGGTGCGCGGCGGCCACCTGCAGGTGCTGCTCTGGGAGCGGGCGCTCGACCCGTTCGCCGGCAGCTGGGCGCTGCCGGGCGGCGAGCTCGCCGAGGGTGAGACGCTCGAGGCGTCGATCCGCCGCCACCTCGTCGACAAGGTCGATGTGCGCGAGCTCGCGCACATCGAGCAGCTCGAGACGCGCAGCGCGCCGAACCGCAATCCGCTTCGCTGGGAGCTCGTGACCGCGTACCTCGGTCTCGTCCCGAGCGACCAGGAGCCCGCCCTGCCCCCCGACACGCGCTGGCACCGGGTCGACCGGCTGCCGCGGCCGCTGGCCTTCGACCACGAGGCGATCACGCTGCTCGCGCGCGCCCGGCTGCGCGGCAAGCTCTCCTACACGAACATCGGCTTCGCGCTCGCACCGGAGACGTTCACGATCTCCGAGCTCCGCGAGCTCTACCGAGCCGCGCTCGGGCACGACGTGTCGGCGACGAACCTGCTCCGCGTGCTTCTACGCCGCAAGCTGCTCGAGCCGACCGGCGAGCGGCGCGAGCCCGGGCCGAACGGCGGCCGACCGGCGGCGCTCTACCGGTTCCGGCTGCGCGCGATGGCGATCACCGACCAGTTCGCGGTTTTGCGCCCGCCGAGCGGCTGACGAAGGCGACCAGCCGCCACGCACCCGGAAGCGCGAGCGCGGCGAGGTAGAGCTTGATCACGTCGCCCGCGACGAACGGATACAAGCCGTCCGTCAACGTCGTCGCCCAGCTCGCATGCAGCCAGTGGTGCAGCCAGAGCAGCCCGAAGATGTAGATGACGACGTTGCCGTTCAGCATCGCGCTGAGCGACGTCGAGACGCGGCGGTCATGCCGTCGCTCCGCGAGCCAGCCGGTCAGCGCCGCCGCGACCACGAACCCGACGATGTAGCCGCCGGTCGCGCCGCTGACGACCTCCCAGCCGTGCTTGTGCGCGGCGTAGACCGGCGCGCCGGCGAGCCCGACCAGGAGGTAGAGCAAGAGGCTCGCCGTTCCGCGCACCGAGCCGAGCGCGGCGCCGACGAGCACGACGGCGAACGTCTGGCCGGTGATCGGGACCGGCGTGAAGCCGAGGTGGATCGAGACCTGCGCCGCGAGCGCGACGAGGCCCGCGCCGCCGCAGACGAGGAGCGCGTCCGCGAGCAACCCGGCCCGCGGGACGACGGCGAGACGAAGCGTTGCGGCCTGCGGCTGCACGCCGGCATTCTGACTGTTGGCATCCGGTTATGTCTCCAGAGCCGCCCCGCACGCCCGTGGTACGGTCTCCGGCGTCCCGTAAGTCACCAGCGTAAAAGGGGATTTCCATACTCATGACCAAGATCCGGGTAGCCACCCTCGGAGCCGTCGCCGCGTTCATGCTCGTGTGGGCGCTGCCCGCGCTGGCGCACCCCAGCCGGACCGCCGCGACGAGCGTCAAGGTCACGGCCGGCAGCCCTTCCGAGTTCCATTTCACGCTCTCGGCGAGCTCGGTCAAGCACGGCGCCGTGACGTTCGCGATCACGAACAAGGGCAAGCTCGCGCACGACTTCTCGATCAACGGCAAGAAGACCGCCCTGATCCAGCCGGGTAAGTCCGCCACCCTGAGCGTGACGTTCGCGAAGGCAGGCAGCTACCCGTACAAGTGCACGGTGCCCGGGCACGCTGCGGCCGGCATGAAGGGCACGCTGAAGGTCACGTAGCCCGCCGACGGCATCAAGGCTCGCCGACGGCTCGTCGCTGCGCGCGGCGGGCCGTCGTCGTTCCGGCCGCGTTCGTCGCTCTGGCGCTACCGGTAGGAGCGGCCGCGCTCCCACCGCTGCCCTCGGTCTCGCCGCCCCCTTCCCCCCACCTCGCGTTCCACTGGATCCACGCTGCGCCGGCGGCGCGGACGCTCGCGGCGGCGGTCGCCCGCCGGCGCGTCGTGGTCGGGCTCGCGCCGGGTGCCGCTGCGGCCGAGCTCAAGCGCGTTCGCATCGTCCGCACCCTCGCCGGCCTGCATGCAGCCGTCGTCACGGGCAGCGCCTCGGCGCTCGCCGCCCTCGCGCGCAGCCCGCGCGTTCGCTACGTCGAGCCGGTCGAGCCGGTCACGCTCGCGCACGTCCGCGACGACCCGCTCACGTACGAGCTCGACCCGACGACCGGCGTGCCCTGGGAGTGGAGCTTCCATGCACTCGGGGTCGACCAGGCCCTCAACCTGACCCGAGGCAACCCGGACATCCTCGTCGGCGTGCTCGACTCGGGCATCTCCCCCGTCCCCGACCTGCGCGGCAAGGTCGCCGGCGGCCTCTGGGACTCGAGCACCGCCGGCTCGGCGGCCGACACGAGCGGGCACGGGACGTTCATCTCGTCGATCGTCGCCGCCCGCAACGACGACGGCGTCGGGCTCGCCGGGTTCTGCGGCGCGTGCCGGGTCCTCGACTGGAAGACGTTCCCGCTCGACACGGTCGAGCTCGCGCTCGGGATCCGGAGGCTGACCGACGCGCACGTCCGCGTGCTCAACATCAGCCTCGTCAGCGAGCCGTCCGACGTTGTCACGGACGCGATCGACTACGCGCTCGCGGCCGGCGTCCTCGTCGTCGCGTCGACCGGCAACGACGGCAGCGCCTCCGTCTCGTTTCCGGCCTCGCTCCTCTCGCAACCCGGCGGCGGGCTCGCGGTCGGCGCGAGCAACGCCGCCGGCCGGCGCGCGCCCTTCTCGAGCTACGGCCCGCGGCTCTCGCTGCTCGCGCCCGGCACCTTCCGCGGCAGCTGCGCAAACGGCATCATCGGTGCGCTCCCGTCGGTGGCCACCGCCTTCGACACGGGCACGGGCTGCGACGCGCAGCTCCTCGACCTGCGCGGTATGCGCTACGCGTACGCGAATGGGACGAGCTTCGCGGCGCCGCAGGTGGCGGGAATCGCGGCGCTCGTCTGGGCCGCCGACCCGGCGCTGACGAACGTGCAACTCGCGAACGTGCTCGAGCAGACCGCAACGCGACCGCGCGGCACGGGCCGGACGGCGACCGCCGGCTGGGGCGTCGTCGACGCCGCTGCCGCCGTCGAGCGCGTGACGGGCCGCTCGACCGCCGACTCGCTCCGTCTCGCCGCGCTGCGCGTCGTCGCAGGCGCCACAGTCGAGGTGAGCGCCCACGCAACCTGGGGCGACGGCTCGCGCGTCGACGTCGGCGCCACACCGGCCTGCCGCGCTCGAGCCGGCGGCCGGCCGCTCGCGGCCACGGCGTCGCTCGCCCGCGGCGTCGTCACGTGTCGGTTCACGCTTCCCCGCGGCACGACCGCGAGGGGGACGATCTCGATCGCGGCGCCGACCGCCCGCCGCGCAAGCGCTGGCTTCGCCGTCAGTTCAGCGTAAGTGAGAGCGGGTATCATCTGGGGGTGGACTGGACCGAGCGGACGCTCGACACGCTTCGCGGCGGCGGCCGCCGGAACGGGGTCGCGCGACGCGCCGTCGTCGAGCTCCTCGGACGGCAGGACTGCTGCCTGACCGCGCAGGAGATCTTCGACGAGCTGCGGCAGGAGGGCCGACCCGTCGGGATCGCGAGCGTCTACCGCGTCCTCGACCTGCTCACCGACAAGGGCCTCCTGCAGCGGATCGACCTCGGCGCCGGCGTCGCGCGCTACGAGCCCGTGCAATCGGACGGCGAGCACCATCACCACCTCGTCTGCGACGACTGCGGCCGGGTCGAGGCGTTCGCCGACGACGAGCTCGAGCGTGCCCTGCACGAGGTCGAGCGCCGAACCGGCTACTCGGTCGCCGGCCACGACGTCCTCCTCCGCGGCGCGTGCCGCGACTGCTCGGACGCCTAGCTCAAAGCACGACGACGGGATCGCCGACCGCGATCGTGCCGTCGTTGAGGATGTCGGCGTTGAGACCGCCGCGGTGCGCCAATTCCGTGATGATCCCGGGCCGCGTCAGCGACTGCAGGTGGAGGCAGGGCTCGCACAACTCGACGCCGACGCAGTCGACCTCGCCGACGCGGAAGCGCTTGCCGACGAGGTCGTTGAGCCGGACGCCGCGCACGACGACCTGACGCCGCGACTGCGCTCCGGTCAGGCCGACGTCCTCGAGCACCTCCGCCTCGATCAGCGTCAGCGCCCCGCCCGGGCGCGTGCCCGATTCGGCGTTGCGGTCGCCGACGAGGCCGCGGCCGGCGATCGCCTCGACCGACTCGACGGGCGCGAGCGCCTCCGAAGGCCCGATCGCGATCGACTCGACGTGCATCGACCGAGCAGGCTACCCACCCGGGTCGACGACGTCCGGCTCGAGCTTCGCGACCGAGCCGACGACGACGTCGGCTTCGGCGGTCGCGTCGCCGGGCGGATAGTGCGCGTTCGGGACCGCGATGCAGCGCATGCCGGCCGCCTTCGCAGCGCG
>Ga0070731_10002068_pt1 | contig 19738 bp, 17 predicted proteins | sample Coa_R1_2_FD_66448 | JGI IMG/M metagenome (GOLD analysis project Ga0070731, IMG submission 66448) | Surface soil microbial communities from Centralia Pennsylvania, which are recovering from an underground coalmine fire - Coalmine... | ecosystem: Environmental > Terrestrial > Soil > Unclassified ... | reverse complement strand
GACCAGCGAGCCAAGCCAGCATCGCAGCGACCTCGCGGGGTTCAATCAGCCGTCCGAGCGGCTGCTGCGCCGAGAACGCCTCGGCCGAGTCGAGACCGTAGAACCGGGCGCTTTCGTCGAGGATCGCGGTCGCGGTCGAACCGGGAGTGACGGCGTTCGCTGTGATGCCTGTGTCGCGTAGCTCTGCGGCGAGTGCACGAACTAGGCCGATGACGCCCGCCTTCGCGGCGCAGTATGCGGTGAGGAGCGGCAGGCCGCGCGTTGCGGCAACTGACGAGACGGCGAGGAAGCGACCAGAGCGCGGCTCGGGCCGACGCAGCAGCGCCGGAATCGCCGCCCGCGCCGCGACGAGCACGCCGCCGAGATTGACGTCGACCACGGCCTCCTGCTGTTCCGGCAGCATCTCCCACAGCGGCATGCCGCCGGCGATCACACCCGCCACCGAGATCATCGCGTCGAGTCCGCCGAACCGCTCCTCGGCGAGGCGCACCGCTGCCGCCATCGCGCCGGCGTCGCACGTGTCGACAACCAAGGCGACGACACGTGACGGCGCGCCCGTGCCTTGTACGACCGCATGGAGGTCGGCTTCTGTCGCGAGTGGATAGGGCAGCCTCGGGTCGTCGGAACATCGGTCGGTCGCGACCACGGCCCAGCCCCGCTCCACAAGCACATCGACGGTCGCCGCGCCGATTCCACGGCCGGCGCCTGTCACGACAGCGACGCGGTTCACGGCTACTGCGCCCCTGCGTCGCGGAATGCCATGAGCCGAGCAACTCGGGCTGCCAGGACATGCCGCCCTCGGTCGTACGGCGCGACACTTGGGCATCCGAGCATGCCGTTCGCCCTCAATGTGCGCGCCGCTCGGCGCCCGGTCACGTTAGGCTCCCCGAGCGAGTTGTCGTCACTCGGTGCCGAGCCGTCGCTCGAAGCCGGGCGGGACGACGACATCGGCTGCCGACAGCTGATGCACTGAGGCGGCGCCGAGAGAAAGCAGCGTCGAGTCGATTCCGGTGCGAAGGATATCGAGTACGTTCTCCACGCCCGTTTGCCCCGCGGCGGCGAGACCCCAAACATAGGCGCGGCCGATCATGACTGCACGCGCACCGAGCGCGAGAGCCTTAACCACGTCGCTGCCGCGGCGGATGCCGCCGTCGAGCACCACCTCGATGCGGTCGCCGACCGCATCCGCGATCGCCGGCAGCGCGCGGATTGCCGCGGGCGTCCCATCGAGGTTGTTCCCGCCGTGGTTCGAAACAGAGATGGCGCTCGCGCCGATCTCGACGGCGCTTCGTGCGTCGTCGACCCGCATGATGCCTTTGAGCATGAACGGCCCGTTCCACTGTTCTCGTAGCCATGCGAGATCCTCCCAGCTTGGCGGAGGTGTGTGCATCCACTCCGCATACGCATCGAAGAAGGTGGGCGCATGACCCGAGTCGGTCGACATGTTCGGCACAGTCAGTGCCGGCAGCTGGTGCCGCCTTACCCAGCGGATCGACCATCGTGGCCGCGCGAGCGCCTGGGGCGCAAGCCGTAGGAGCGCGGCCGCGTCGAGCCTGGCCGGAATCCACGGGCTGCCCCAGTCGCGTGCGTGCGAGAACGACCAGTCGAGCGTCACGACGAGCCCCGCTGCCCCGGCGGCGCGGGCGCGTTCGACGCGCGCCCGGATTCGCTCGCGAGAGCCAGACCAGTAGAGCTGGAAGAGCGTGTGCGGATTCGCGGCGACCACATCCTCAAGCGTGCGGCTCGCGAAGGAGCTCAGCCCGATGGCCGTCCCGCGCGACGCCGCTGCGCGCGCGACAGCGACCTCAGCGTCGGGGTGCACCGCCTGGACGCCGACGGGCGAGATCAGCACGGGCAGCGCGACCTCCTGGCCCAGCACCGCCGCCGAGGTGTCACGAGCCGCAGGGAGTGGCGCGATGCGTGGCGCGAAGCCGAGCTCGCCGAACGCGGCGACGTTGTCCGCAGCGGTGACGCCTCGTTCCGATCCGGCGACGACTGCGAGGTAGACGGAAGTCGGCAGCCGCTTCCGTGCGCGCCGCTCCGCCTCGGCGACCGACTCGAACCAGCTTTCGGCCATACCCCTCAGGCTCGCAGCAACGGAAGCCGGCGCGACATATCGACCGACGGTCGTGGCGGCTCCGCTGTGCGCCGCGCGAGCAGCGTCTCGCCGTGCCCCTGCACGCACTCCGGATCCGGGCCGGCAAGCGGCAGCCCTGTGAAGAACTTCGCCGCCATGCATCCGCCGCGGCACGCGTCGAACTGCCCGCACGTCGCGCACGCGCCGGCGCTCTGCGGCTTGCGCAGCCGCCGGAAGAGCATTGAATCGCGCCAGACGGCCTCGAAGCCGCCCTCGTCCCGCACGTTTCCAGCCAGGAACGATTCGTGGATCGCGAACGGGCACGCATACACGTCGCCGACCGGGTCGATCAGGCAGACGACACGACCCGCGCCGCAGAGGTTGAGGCCCGGTAGCGCTTCGCCGTACGCCGACAGATGGAAGAACGAGTCGCCGGTGAGGACATGCTCGCCGCGCTCGAGCAACCACTCGTAGAGGAACCGCTGCTGCTCCGCCGTGGGGTGTAGTTCGTCCCAGACGCTCGCGCCGCGGCCAGATGGGCGAAGGCGTGTTAGGCGGAGCTGCGCGCCGTAGCGATCGGCGAGACGCTCGAGGGCGTCGAGTTGCGCGACGTTCGCGCGCGTGACGACCACCGAGAGCTTCGGCCGCATGCCCGCCGCGGCGACGTGGGCGAGGGCTCCGATCGCCGTGTCGAACGAGCCGGCACCGCGCACCGCGTCGTTGACCTCGGCGGTCGCCCCGTCGAGCGAGATCTGGACGTCGACGTAGTCGTTCCGGGCGAGGCGACTCGCTACGCTCCGCGTAATTCGGGAGCCGTTGGTTGAGAACTTGACCCCGATCCTGTTGCCCGTCGCGTAGTTGAGCACCTCCCAGAAGTCACGGCGCAGGGTAGGCTCGCCGCCGCCGACGTTGACGTAAAACACTTGCATACGGCGCAGTTCGTCCACCACACCCAGGCACTCAGCCGTCGTCAGCTCGCGCGGATCGCGGTGGCCCGAGCTCGACAGGCAGTGAACACACGCGAGGTTGCATGTGTACGTCAGCTCCCAGGTGAGGCAAATCGGCGCGTCGAGCCCGCGCTCGAACTCGTCGATGAGGCGAGGGACGGCGCTCATCCCGGGTTGCGCGCGACGATCATGCCGCGCGCGGCGAGGTCGTCGAGGGCACGCGCGTAGACAGGAAGCTCGCCAGCGCCCACGCCGGCCGCGAAGCACGCCGCGCGCGCACTCGGTTCATCGGCGAGTCGCTCGACCGTCTCGAGAAGCTTCTCGGTCTTCAGGAACGAGAGGCGGCGCGTCGCGAAGTCATAGACCAGGCCGCCGAAACGCTCGCGCCGGACCGCGGCGGTGTCCGCGAGCATCCACGGACGCTCGAGATCGAAGCTCGTCACGCGGATCAGTAGACGCCGCACATGCCGTCGATTGACACGTCCTCGATGAGTAGCTCCGCTTCGATGAGCGGGTCGAGCTCCGCCGGCGACTGCTCCTCGCCTTCGGCCGCCAGAGCCGGTGCGTCACGCGTGTCGTCCGCCATCTGAGACTCCCTTCCGTAGAGTCCGAGTAGAGATGGCAATTACATCAGCGCCGTGGCATTTACGCGATAGTTATGTGGCAGTGCGGCACAAGGCCATGAACGCGGAGCTCGACGCATGGGCCGCGGAACTGTCGGAGCTCATGCGCACCCCGAGCGTTAGCGACGACCCGGCTCACGCCACCGACGTCGACACCGCCGCGGCGTGGGTCTGCTCGTTCGTCCGTCGTGCGCCCGGCACCTGCGACGCCCTTGGCGAGATCCCCGCGATCGACGGCGCCGTCGCGCCGACGGTGCTCCTGTACGGCCACGTCGAGGCCCAGCTGGTCGGCGACCTCGCGCCGTGGCAGTTGCCACCGTTCGAGCCGGCCGTCCGCGACGGTTGGCTCTGCGACCGCGGGAGCGCTGACGATGCGGGCAACTTCTACCTATTGCTGAAGGCGGCGGCGTCGCTTTACGAGGAGGGACGCCTACCGGTCTACCTGCGTGTGCTCTGCGACGCGGAGGGGCAAGCGGTGGGCGAGTCGGTCGTCGAGTGGATCGACGCGCAAGAAACGATCGCTAATGCCGCGATCATCTTCGACGGACCGCTGCGGAGACGCGACGTCTTTGCGTTCAAGATCGGCGCCCGCGGCCTCGTCTGCCTGCACCCGCGGCTGACGGCCGGCGGCCGGGATCTGCATTCGGGCTTTTTCGGCGGCACCGCCCTGAACGCCGCGGAGGCCTTCGCATGGATGGTCGCGGACGTCGAGCCGCGAAACGCAAAGCTCAAACCACTGATGGCCCCGACGAGCGAGGTGGAGTTTGCGAACTGGAGCCACCTCGACGCCGGCGTAGACGTTCTTGCGGGCCAGGGCGCCCGCGCCGAAGGACGCTCGCGCGGCGGCCGACCTCTGCACCTGCGTGTTCACCTTGACGGCGGTCGACGTGAACGGCATTCGCTCGGGCGAGGCGAAGCTCCTGAAGGCAATTCAGCCGGTCGACGCGAGCGCAAACGTGTCGATTCGGGTCGCTCCCGGTCTCGACTCGTAGCCGGCCGGGGCCGAAGTCGACGACTTCCTCGGCTCGCGGGTGCCGAAGGGCGCGCAGCTCGAGATCGAGCGTCGCGGGCTGACCCTCGGTGCGCTCGTTCCCGCGGAAACTCGGGCGATCTAGCTCGGGCTCGCGGCGTGCGAGCGCACGCTGCGGGCGCGTCCGCTGCTCACTCGGTCGAGCGGGACGCTGCCGGTCGTCGCGGCGCTCGTCCGCAACCTTACCCGGCGATCGAGATCGGCTTTGACTTCCCGGAGGGAAACGTTCACGAGCCGAATGAACGCCCGCTCGTCGAGTACATCCCGTTCGGCATCGCCGCGGCACGCGAGACTCTGCTCGCCTTCGCCGGCCTGCCGCCCGCCGCCTAGGAAGGAGAGCATGGACAGCGAAACCGAAAGCCGACTGCGAAGGCTCGAAGGTCTCGAGGCGATCCGTCAGCTCGTCTACAGGTACGCGGCGCTCTGCGACGACGCCTACAACCCGTACGGGCTGGCCGAGCTCTTCACGGAGGATGCGTACTGGACCGCCTCGTCGCCGGATGGTGCCGTCACCTTCGGTGAGTACCACTCGCGCGACGAGATCCGCGATTTCTTCGCCGGCGTGAGTGAAACGCTGGGGCCGATGACCCTCCACTATCTGATGGCGCCCTCGATCCGTCTCGACGACGACGGCCGCTCTGGCACCGGCGCCTGGTACGTCCTCGTGCCGGCGACGATGAGGACGGACGCTGCGCCGGCGGGCGAGGCGGTGCTGATCGGTTCGACGGCCGCGCACGTCTACGCGAAGGTCGGCGAGACGTGGAAGTTCGCGCGCATGCAGACGACCATGCACTTCCGCTCGCCGCTCGCGCGCGGCTGGGTCGAGGTGCCGTATGTCTGAGCTGGCGGAGCCCTCCGACCTCTGCGTGCTCTCAGCGCTCGAGCTGCGGGAGGCTTATCGGGTCCGCACGGTGTCGCCGCGCGATGTGCTCGCGGCCGTGCTCGCTCGCGTCGAGCGCCTCGACCCGGCGATCACGGCCTTCTTTACCGTGACCGCCGAACTCGCGGAGCAGCAGGCGAAGCGCGCCGAGGACGCGTATCTGCGCGGCGACGACGCAGCGCCTCTTCTCGGTATCCCGGTGAGCGTAAAGGACCTTATCGCGACCGATGGCATCCGCACGACTTACGGCTCGTTCATGCACGAGAACGACGTTCCGGCAACTGACGCGCCGGTCGTCGAGCGTGTTCGATCGGCGGGAGCGGTGCTGCTCGGGAAGACGGCAACGTCCGAGTTCGGCTGGAAGGCGCCCGCAGCGAGCCCGCTCTTCGGACCGAGCCGCAATCCGTGGAACCTCGAGCGGACGACGGGTGGCTCGAGCGGAGGGTCGGCCGCAGCGGTAGCGACCGGCATGGGCCCGCTATCAATTGGGACGGACGGCGGCGGCTCGATCCGGATCCCGTCCAGCTTCTGCGGCGTCGTCGGCTTCAAGCCCGCGGCCGGTCGCGTCCCCAATGTGCCGCCGGGCCCGATCGGCGACCTCGACCACGTCGGGCCACTGGCGCGTACGGTTCGCGACGCCGCACTGCTGCTCGACGTGCTGGCCGGGCCCGATGCGCGTGATCGCTATTCACTGCCGCGCGAGGACGGGAGCTATCTCGCTTACGCAAACGGCGACGTCAATGGTCTTCGTGTCGCCTGGTCGGCCGACCTTGGCTACGCACCGTGCGAGGCGGAGGTCGCGCAGGTGGCAGGGCGTGCCGCGCGAAGGTTCGAGGAGCTCGGCTGCACAGTCGAGGAAAGCCACCCAGGCTGGAGCGACCCCGTTGACACGTTCCAGACGCTTTGCTTCGAGATCTGGGGCACGGCGATGGCCGAGACGCTGCCCGAGTGGGAGGAGAGAATGGATCCCGGGCTTGTGCGAGTAATCCGCTCAGCCGGCAGTCGCACGACGCCTGCCTTCGTCGTCGCCACCCGGCACAGACTCGAGATGCAGCGGCTGGCGAGCGAGTTCTTCACTCGGTTCGATCTGCTACTCACGCCAACTACGAGTCTGCTGCCCTTCGCCCATGGAATCGACTTCCCAACCGAAGTCGCAGGCCGGAGCGTCCGCGACATGCAGTGGACGCCTTTTACGTATCCGTTCAATCTGACGGGTCTGCCAGCGATCAGCGTGCCTGCAGGCTGGTCGAGCTCGGGTCTTCCGGTGGGTCTCCAGATCGTTGGACCGTGGCGGAACGATCGACGCGTACTCAGGGCCGCGGCCGCCTACGAGGCCGCCGCGCCTTGGGCGGGGCGTTGGCCAACTTTCCAAACGAATGGTTGACTACAGTCGTCCGACCGCACGGTTGACAAGCACGAGAGGCCAGCCTACAGTCTTTCGACCGCCCATGCGACGCGGCAAAGACGTTGAACTCGCTGACCATGAAATTCAAAGAGGGCCTTTTGATTCTTGGCGGGCCGGGACGTCGACAGAGAGGAAGTGAGCACAACATGACCCATCGCAGAAGGCCGCCGAGGGGATTCATCGCTCTCGGGGTAATCTGCGCCGTGGCTGCGACCGGTGTCGTCGCCTCGGCGTCGAACGCGAAGAGCAACGCCGCTTCGCCGATCATAATCGGCGCGGCTGTTGCGAAGACCGGGACGATCGCGTACTTCGATTCGCAGGCATACAACTCGTTCTTGCTTTACGTGAACAAGGTGAACGCGGCCGGCGGGGTCGCCGGACACCCGATCAAGGTCCTATTCTCCGACACGCATTCGGATATCGCGCACACGCCGCAGGTCGCACAGGGCTTGATCTCGCGGGGGGCAAAGATCTTGCTCGTAAGCTGTGATTTCGACTATGGATCGCCGGCGGCGCTAGTTGCTCAGAAGGCCGGTGACACCAGCTGGACGTTGTGCGCAACGTCGCCAAAATTCGGCGTTCAGGGGATTGGCGACAAGGCGTACGACGTTAACATTGCTGGCGGCCTACTGGGCGACATCCTCGCTACGTACGCAAAGCAACGGGGTTGGAAGGCCCCATACGTTCTGACGGACAGGTCACTCGTCGCGATGATCACTCAGTGCAACGGGTTCCAGCAGGTTTGGAACAGCCTCGGAGGCAAGGTCGTCGGGACGGACACGTTCCTCAACACGGACAGTTCCATCTCGACCCAGATCACAAAGATCCAAGCCGCAAAGCCGGACTTCCTCGTTGTCTGTTCATATCCTCCGGGTGGGGCGTTGGCAATCCGCCAGCTCCGGTCCGCGGGTGTGACAGTCCCCATCTTGTCAACAGACGGGATGGACGGAACCTCGTGGGTGAAGTCTGTTCCGAACATAAGCAACATGTACATCACAGCTCACGCGTCAATCTTCGGCGGTAGCCCGCAGATCGCGGCGTACCTCAAGGAGTACAAGGCGACGTACCACAGCAGCCCAACGGGGGGTTTCGCCGTTACGGGTTACGCGTTGGCACAGACGATTGTCGGCGCGCTGAAGCAAACGAACGGGAACCCCGACGGAAGCGCGCTGAAGGCGGTTTTGGACAAGTTCACGAACTTCCCGACAATTGAGGGTCCGGTGACTTTTACCCCGACCGTGCACATCCAGCTCAACAGGCCGCTGCCGATCATCGAATTCTCAAACGGCAAGCCTCACTATGTAACAACGGTGAAGCCGGCGGTACCGGGATCGCTGTCGATGGGTGCGACGACTTAGGTAACTCGCATCGAGCATCCTACTGGGGTCTGAATCGATAAGCCGTGAACGGGGTACGCGAGAATCCATCTCGGGTGCCCCGGCTCACGGCTGAGAACGTCTCTGTTCACTTCGGCCACGTTCGCGCGCTTGACGACGTCACCATCGAAGTCGAACGGGGCGAGATCGTTGGCCTGATTGGTCCAAATGGTAGTGGCAAGACAACGATGGTGAACGTGATCAGTGGGTTCCTCACGCCCCGTAGCGGACGGGTGTATCTCGATGGAGTCGAGGTCACGAGTCGGCCTCCGGCTGCACGCGCACACAATGGCCTGGCTCGAACGTTTCAGGCGGTTCGTCTCTTCGGACGCCTCACAGTCGAGGAGAACGTCGAGATCGGTGCGCTAGCCTCAGGTGCCTCTCGACGTGAGACCTCGCGGCGAGTCGCCGCCGTCCTCGAGCGGATGAGACTCCGAGAGGTTCGACACATCCGGGCACAAGACTTACCGTACGGACTGGAGCGGCTCGTCTCGATTGCCCGCGCGGCGGTTGGGATGCCGTCGTTCTTTCTGTTAGACGAGCCGGCTGCAGGTCTGAATGAGAGCGAAACGGACGAGTTGCTTGAGACGCTTCGAGCGACGCGTGACGATCTCGGGTGCGGGATGATCGTCATCGAGCACGACATGCGCATGATGATCAAGCTTTGCCCCCGACTTTACGTGCTCGACAGCGGCTCGCTGATCGCGAACGGAGAGCCATCGACCGTGATGCGGGACCAGAAAGTCATTGAGGCCTATCTCGGTACTCACAAGCTGATGACTGATGCTGAGGGTTGACGACCTTCACGTCCGATTCGGTCCGATCGCCGCTGTGCGAGGCATCAGCTTCACTTGCAGTGAATCCAGCATCGTGACCCTGGTTGGCCCCAATGGCGCCGGGAAATCGACGACGCTCGGCGCAGTAGCCGGATCACTTCGTCGGGCGAAGGTCTCAGGGTCGATCAGCTTCGAGCAGCGTTCGGTTGTCGGCCTAACACCAGAGCATCGCGTCCGTGCCGGGATCAGTTTGGTGCCTGAGGGCCGACGAATCTTCACACGCCTCAGTGTCGACGAGAACCTTCGGCTCGCCGGGCACGGCCGACCGGCCCTGGGTGAAGATCTGGACGCCGCGTACGCCCGCTTTCCCGCCCTTGCATCACTCCGGCATCGGGCTGGCGGCCTGCTCTCGGGCGGCGAACAGCAAATGCTCGCAATTGCCCGCGCCCTCATGACCCGGCCGAAGGTCTTGTTGCTCGATGAGCCTTCGCTCGGCCTAGCGCCTAAGCTCGTCGAGCGGGTGTTCGAGACGGTCGTAGAGCTGCGGCAACAGGGCCTCGCGATCGTGCTTGTTGAGCAGAACGTCGGCCGGGCCGCCGAAATCGCCGACCAGTCATACGTGCTTCGGAACGGCAAGATCGAGGGAGTCGGCGTCCGCGCGGTCGACGAGGAGCTACTACGAGTCTATTTCGGAGCCGAGGAGGCTACCGTCCAGTGACGCAGGTCGTCGAGTACGTCGTCCAGGCGGTGAGCCTTGGAGGTCTCTACGCTCTCTTCGCTCTTGGGATTGCACTGATCTTCGGCATCGGTCGCATTGTCAATTTCGCGCATGGACAGATCATTGCGCTCAGCTGTTACCTCATTGTCTGGTGCGGAACGCTTCCTTGGCCGATCACCGTGCTCGCTACAATCGCAGCAGCAAGCGCAATAGCGGTCGGGATGGAGACTATGGTGTTCCGGCCGGCACGACTCGCTGACGAGTCGACATTGCTTATTATCTCCTTCGCACTTGCGCTCGCGATCGAGGCCCTCGTGCTTCTACTGATCGGGGCAACGCCCCGGTCAACGAGCTTCGGACTCTCGCTCGGCAAGCCCGTGCATGTCGGAAGCGTGCCAATTCCGCGCGTTGATCTCCTGACGGTCGCTGTTGCCGCGGGGCTACTTGGTGGCCTCGTCTTCCTGCTCCGCCGGACGCCACTCGGGGTGCGGTTACGGGCAGCAGCCGAAGACTTCGAGATGGCTCGCCTCGTCGGTGTGGCGGCGAACGGGACCATGGCTGCGACTTTCGCCCTAGGCGGGATGCTCGCCGGCGTCGCTGCTCTGCTAATCATGGTGAACGGCGGCATCGTGACCCCTGACATTGGGTTCGAGCCCGTTCTCATAGCCTTCATTGCTACCGTCATCGGCGGCATGGGGAGCCTTTCCGGCGCCGTCGCAGGCGGCTTTCTACTCGGTGCACTCACAGTCGTGCTGCAGGCTGCGCTGCCAGAAGGGCTGCGCGTGTATCGTGACGCACTGCTGTTCGGCCTCGTAATTGGACTACTCGTGTTTCGGCCCGGCGGACTCGCCCTCGTCGCTGAGCGGGCGAAGCGCATATGAGCCAGACCGAATTCCGGAGTGAGGGCCCTGTCCAGGGGCTGACACCGAACGTGACGTCGAGTGGGGTCGTCAATGGCCACCGCGGCACGGCGCGCGTCCGTCAAGCAGCCGTTGCCATCTGGCCGCTCGTGAGCCTCTTGGCGCTTGTTGGCCTGATCGTCCTCGCGGTAAGCGCCTTCGGTGGCCTCGAGCTGACATCCGCGGCCGAGAACGCCCTAATCAGCCTCGTCTTAGTTGTTGGCCTGTACATCTTCGTCGGCAATTCGGGGGTACTCTCATTCGGTTCAGTGAGCTTCGTGGCGATCGGCGCCTACACCGCCGCTCTGCTCACGATCTCCTCCGACAGCAAGGCTCTCTCGCTGCCGAACCTGCCCCACTTTCTCGCTGTAGCGCATTTCTCGACACCCATCGCGACGCTCATCGGCGGGGGGCTCGCGGGTGTGATCGCGCTCATCGTGTCTATTCCGCTCATGCGTCTTAACGGGATTGCTGCGGGGATCGCGACGCTTGCTCTCTTGTCGATCGTGCAGGTCGTCGCCCAGAACTGGGTATCACTGACCGGTGGCCTGGGCACGTTGACAGGCATCCCGAATGGGCTCAGCCTCGCGGGTCTAATGGCGTGGGTTGCCGCGACACTGGTCCTCGCGTTCGTCTACCAGCGGTCGCGCTTTGGGCTGCGGCTCCGCGGGACGCGGGAGGACGAAGTCGCGGCGCGGGCACTGGGCGTGCGCGTCGAGATGGAACGTCGGATCGCGTGGGTGCTGAGCGGCACCATACTCGGCGTCGGCGGCGCGCTCTACGCCCAATACCTCGGGGCGTTCGGTCCCGACGCGTTCTATCTGGACCTAACGTTCCTGATCATCGCGATGCTCGTCGTCGGCGGGATGCGAAGCCTTGCCGGCGCGGTCGTCGGAACGGCAACGGTCTTCTCGCTCACGCAGATCTTCTTCTGGTGGGAGGGGGGCCAGAGCGTCTTCGGCGTCACGTTGCCGGTTCCCAGCGGACTCGGGAAGGTAATCGTCTCGCTGCTTCTACTCGTCATCCTGCTGTTCCGTCCTGACGGGCTTACGGGAGGGCTTGAGGTGGGCCTTCCTTCGTTGCGCCCATGGCGACGACGGCGCGAGACGCACGAGCATCCAGCTCGAGTTTCGGAGTAGATGACACTGGCGGCTCGCGTGGCAGTGGACGTCGGCGGCACGTTCACAGACATCTGCGTCTTCAACGAGCGTGCGCACACGCTGGAGATTGCGAAGGTCCCATCGAGCCCGGATTACATCGCCGGTGTGCTTGCGGCTGTGCGAGAGGTCGGCGTCGATCTACACGACGTTGCTCTCTTTGCGCACGGGACGACCGTGGCAACCAACGCGTTGATCACGCGCCAGCTTCCTCGCACAGCGCTCGTCACCACGCGTGGCTTTCGCGACGTGATCGAAATCCGGAACGGCACTCGCGAGGACCTTTGGGACGCCTATACCGACGTGCCGTCCCCTTACATCCGCCGCCGTGACCGCTTCATCGTTGAGGAGCGGGTCGACTACTCCGGCAAGGTCGTGACTCCGCTCGACGAGGAAGAGGCTCGGCAGCTCTGCCGCGTGATTAGGCGCCGCGAGATCACTTCTATTGCGGTTTGCTTCGTCAACTCGTTCGTCAACCCAGCGCACGAGCGCCGGATGGCAGAGATCCTCGCGGAGGAAATCCCAGGCGTGGCGGTATCGATATCAAGCGATGTCTTGCCAGAGATATTCGAGCACGAGCGATTCTCAACAACGACGACGAATGCTGTCCTCTCAACGCTCGTCGGCGACTACATCAAACGCCTCGAATCGAACCTCGTGAGCCTCGGCTACCGCGGTGACCTCGTACTCCTCCACTCTGGGGGGGGTGTCATGACTTCGCGCCTCGCCGTTCGCTTCGCGTCTCGCCTCGCGGCTTCGGGCCTCGCGGCTGGGGCGATCGCCGCACGTCACGTTGGCGAGATCTGCGGCATGCCGAACGTGATCGGCCTCGATATGGGCGGGACGAGCGCGGACATCTCGCTCACTTATGGCGGCGAAACGCAGGTGACGAAGAACTGGTCGGTCGACTACGGGCACCCGATCTGCTTCCCGAGCATCGAGGTGATCACCATCGGCGCCGGCGGCGGCTCGCTCGCGTGGGTAGATGAAGGCGGTGCGCTGCGCAACGGTCCGCAATCCGCCGGAGCAACTCCCGGACCGGCGTGCTACGGCGCGGGCGGTGGCGAACCGACGACGACGGACGCCTCAGTCGTGTTGGGCCGGCTCGGGGACTCTCTGCTCGGTGGCTCGATGCGGCTCGACCGCGAAGCCGCGGAAGAAGCGATCAACGCGCGTATTGCCAGCCGTCTCGGGATGTCGACGATCGAGGCCGCCGGGGCGATCATCGACGTCGTCAACGCGAACATGGCGAATGCCGTGCGGCTCGTCTCGATCCGGCGAGGCTACGACCCGCGCGAGTTCGCGCTTGTGGCGTTCGGCGGCGCTGGCCCGTTGCACGGGGTCGCGCTTGCGCGCGAGCTCGACATCCCGTTAGTAATCGTCCCGCGCAACCCCGGCATCCTCTCCGCCCTCGGCTGCCTGCTCATCGACATTCGTCACGACCTCTCGACGATGTTCGTGACGCCGGTCGAGACGTGCGATCCCTCCGATCTCGAGGATGCGTTCAGCGTGCTTGAGGAGGAGGCGCGCGCAAGACTCGGCGCCGAGGGAGTGTCGGAGGAGGCAATGCGACTCACGCGGTCCCTCGACATGCGCTATCTCGGGCAGTGGCGCTCGCTCAACATCCCGTTCGACTCGAACGGCGGCAGCAATGCGCACCTCGATCATGCCGTCCGTGAGTTCCACGTGCTGCACGAGCGGATTCATCGCTACCGCCGGGACGATGCACCGATCGAGGTCTACCGCGTGAACGTCGTCGCGATCGGGGTGATCGAGAAGGCCCACCTCGGCTTTCTGACGACGGGGCACGCACCGAACCGCCACGCGTCGCAGCACTCGCGACCGGTCTGGTTCAAGCGCGGTGAAGGACCCGTTGAGACACAGGTCGTCGCGCGTTCGACGCTATCGGCCGGCGCCCGTATGACCGGTCCCGTGATCATCGAGCAGATCGACTCGACCACGATGGTCCCGCCCGGTCTCGTGGCTGAGGTCGACGAGTGGCAGAACATTCGCATCCATCTCTCGTCGAAGGAATGAGTGGCTTGGAGACAGCCCAAGAGAGTTACTCGTTCTCGCTCGACCCAGTCACGTTCGAGGTGCTCAAGAACGCGTTCCGGACGATAGTCGACGAAATGGCCGAGCAGATCTTTCGCACCTGCCACTCGTTTGTCATCTATAACCGCGACTTCTCATCTGCGCTCTGCGACGCCGAGGGTTTCACAATCGCGCAGGGGAGCTACGACCCCGCGGCGCAAGGCGGCACATTGCAACCGACTGCGCAGGCGATCATCGCGGCTTTCGAGGGTGACATCAACCCCGGCGACATCTTCATGACAAACGACCCGTATGTCGGCGGTACGCATTTTAGTGACGTTCGCCTGCTCGATCCGATCTTCCACGAAGGTGAGTTGATCGCGTTCGCACAGTCGAGCGGTCACTGGGCCGACGTAGGCGGCGTTGTACCGGGCTCGTTCGACCCGACCGCACGCGAGCATTTCGGCGAGGGGCTGCGCATTCCGCCTGTGCGGCTATGGGACGGCGGCCGCCGGCTCGACGACATGATCAACATGATCGTCTCGAATATGCGCGTCCCTGCCGAGGCGCTCGGCGACCTGTCCGCGCAGGTCGAGGCGACGCGCGTCGCGGAGCGCGAGATCCTACGCCTCGTCCAGAAGTACGGTCGCGACACCGTCGTGACGGCGTTCCATGAGGTCCAGGACTACACCGAATGGATCTTCAGACGCCGTCTCGCCGCTCTTCCCGATGGCACCTGGTACAGCGAGGATTTCATCGACAAGGATCCAGGCGCCGCCGAAGGGCTCGTGCCGCTACGAGTTCGGATGGAGATCGCCGGGGACGATGTCCTGTACGACTTCGAAGGCTCGCATCACGTCGTAGCGTCGATCACGAACGCCGCCTTCGGCGGCAGCCTCGCGGGCGTCGTCGCGACGACGAAGGTCTTCTTCCCCGATCTCGCGCTGAATGCCGGCTTCTACCGGCCGATTCTCGTCAACCTCCCCGAGGGCACGATCGTGAACGCGACCTGGCCGACGGCCGTAACCGGCTTCATAATCGTCTACGAAAAGATCATGAACGCACTGATCGAGATCTGGTCGCGGCTCGTCCCGGAGCGCGCGATGGCAGCGACCTTCGATCTGGAATACTTGCTTGTCGGCGGTTACGACTTGCGGCAGGCTGACTGGCCGTTCTTCATGTGGTACGACTGGATGGCAGGTGGGTGGGGGGGGCGAAACGGTCGAGACGGCGCAAACGCGCTCTCGCCGATCTTCAGCGTCGGCCTCTCGTGCCAGTCGATCGAGGGGCAGGAGCGTCTGTGTCCGGTCGTTACGACCCAACACGAGCTGATCGCCGACTCGGGCGGCCCGGGGCGGTTCCGCGGCGGGCTCGGCGTGGCGAAGGGCGGGGTCCTCACAGACGCCGAGTCGACGATCGTCTCCTACCTCTCCGACCGCGAGCGTTCCGTGGCGTGGGGAATCCAGGGCGGGCTGCCGTCGCTCCCCGTGGGCCTGACTATTGACCGTGCTGATGGCAGTCGCGAATACCTCGGCGTCACGTTCGCGAAAGTGCCGCTCTATCCAGGCGACACGCTCTCGCGCCCATCCGGCGGCGGCGGCGGCTACGGTGATCCGCTCGAGCGCGATCCCGCGGCAGTCCTCGAAGACGTCCTCGACGGTTACGTCACGGTCCGGCGGGCGGCGCGCGACTACGGGGTCGTGATCCGCGAGCTCGACGCGGACGTTTTGGAATACGAACTCGCCGAGGACGAGACCGCACAGGTACGCGCGCGGATCCGCGCGCAACGGCACGGCTGGCTTGAGGAGGATCCGGAAGACATCGCGGCACGGTTCCGTTCCGGCGAGCTCGATGGCCTCGACCTCGTCCGGCGCTACGGCGTGATCCTCGACTGGGGAACCGGTGCGCTTCTGCCGGAGACGACGGCGACGTACCGCTCACTGCTCTGGCGACTGGCGGCAGCCCACTGGGCCGACGAGGCGGCTCAGGCGGAGGCGGTCGCGAGCACGTCGTCGACGATGCCGAGCACATGATCGACCTCGTCGGCCTCGACGACCAGCGGGGGCGCGAGCATGAGGAGCGACTCAAGGCGCGGCACGGTGCCCGAGTTGCGCCCGACAAGTAGCCCGCGCGCCTGTGCCTCCTGCACGAGCCCGTCGACCGTCGGCGCTGCCAGCGGCTCCTTCGTCCCCGGCTCGACGAGCTCGAGCCCGCAGAGGAGGCCCTTGCCACGCACGTCGCCCACGACAGGATGGCGCCGCTGGAGCTCGCGCGCCCCGTCGAGGAGCCGCGCGCCCATCTCGGCGGCGTTCGCGACGAGGCCGAGCTCCTCGATTAGGGCGATGTTCTCGAGCGCGACAGCGCACGCGACCGGGTGGCCGCCGTAGGTGCTGATCTGCGTGAAGTGCACCCGGTCGGCGGGGTCGCCGAGGAACCCGCCGAACACCTCGTCGGTGACCCCCACCGCGGCGAGCGGCACGTAGCCACTGCTGATCCCCTTCGCCATGCAGATGATGTCGGGCGTCGCGCCCCAGTGCTCGCTGCAAAACATCGCGCCGGTGCGGCCGAAGCCGGTGATGATCTCGTCATGGATGAGCAGCACGCCGTGCTTGTCGCAGACCTCGCGGATCAGAGGCCAGTACTCGTCGGGCGGGACGAGGACGCCGCCGCCGCCGATGATCGGCTCGCCGATGAAGGCCGCGACGCTCTCCGGCCCCTCGAATTCGATTACCTGGTCGAGCTCGCGAGCGAGTTCGCGGGCGGCCTGGCTCGGCGAGAGTCCTTCGAGGAGCCGGAACAAATCGGGGGGCCGCACGTGCACGAAGCCGGGCACGAGCGGCTCGAACGCGACCTTGCGCCCCGCCTGGCCGGTGGCGCTGTTGGCGCCGAACGTCCAACCGTGGTAGCCGCGGTAGCGGGCGATGATCTTGCTGCGATTCTGTCCGGCGTGTTTTTGCCGCGCATATTGGCGCGCGATCTTCAGCGCAGCCTCGTTCGCCTCTGAGCCGGTATTCACGAACAGGATATGGTTCAGATCTCCCGGGAGAATCTCCCTCAGCTTGCGCGCCAGCTCGATCGAAACCGGAGCAGGTCGTGAGAGCGGCGTGAAAGGGAGGCGGGACATCTGAGCCGCGGCAGCCTCGACGAGACGCTCCTGCCCGTAGCCGACGTTGACGCACCAAAGCCCTGCGATCCCGTCGAAATACTCCTTTCCATCGGAGTCGACGACGGTACAGCGATGGCCTTCGACGATCGTCAGCGGTCGCTTCCGCAACGCGTGCTGGGTCAGCGGACGCCAGAGCGTGTCCAGATCGTCGTCCGTAAGCGCCGCGGACTGCTGGGTTGTGCCGACGGTTTGGCCCACGGAACAGCGAGTATATCGAGACTTCGAAATCGCCGCCGACCGACAATTGGATCTAGCGAAAGGAGAGGATTCGAAATGGACGACGAGGTGCGGCGCGTGGTCGATCAGGCCGCAATCCGCGACGTGCTCTACCGGTATGCACGGGCGCTCGACCGCCAGGACTGGAATCTGCTTCGCACGTGCTACCACCCCGACGCGATCGATGACCATGGCCGCTTTAAGGGTACGGTCGAAGAGCTGATCGAGTGGCTGAAGGTCGAGAACGGCGAGTACGACTCAACGACGCACTTCATCGGCAACACACTCATCGAGGTCGACGGTTCGGTCGCGTGGTCGGAGGCGTACTGCTTCGCGCTTCATCGTACGCACGCGACCAGGGGGGAGGCGGCGCGCGAGGTCTTCAACAACGTGCGTTACTGCGACCGCTTCGAGCGCCGGGACGGCCAATGGCGGATCGCGGCACGTCTCGTTGGTCGGGACGCGGGCCGCGAGGACTCGGTGCCGCTCGAGCCAGCGCGCACGCCTCACACGGGCCGGCGCGACGGAGCCGATCCGTCGTACGCGGTTCTCCGGTTGCGCCAACCAAGCGGTTAAGGGTGGTCAACCAAGCGACCGGTTGATAGGGTCGCATCATGCGCGATCGTCGTCGGCCGTGAGGTTTGGCCTCAGCGCTTGGACGGCAGAGTACGCGTTGCAGCCGGCCGAGCTCGCCCGCACCGCCGAGCAACTCGGATTCGAGTCGCTGTTCTTCCCCGAGCACACGCACATCCCGGCCTCGCGCGAGACCCCGTTCATCGGCGGCGGCGACCTGCCTGACTACTATGCGGACACGTACGACCCGTTCGTCGCGTTGATGAGCGCCGCCGCGGCGACGTCGTCGCTCCGAATTGGCACCGCTATCTGCCTCGTCGTCGAGCGCGACCCAATCGTCCTCGCGCGCGAGACCGCGACGCTGGACAGGCTCTCCGGCGGGCGTTTCGTATTCGGCGTCGGCGCAGGCTGGAACTTCGAGGAGATGCGCGGCCACGGCACGGATCCCAAGACTCGCTTCCGCGTGCTCAGGGAGCGTGTCGAAGCGATCAAGGCGATCTGGTCAGCGCGCGAGACGAGCTACCAAGGCGAATTCGTTCGCTTCGAGCGGATTTGGCAGGGGGTGAAGCCGCTCCAGAAGCCCGGACCGCCGGTGCTCGTCGGCCTCGACGGTCCGAAGGCGCTCGACCACGTGCTCGCATGGGGTGACGAGTGGCTTCCGACGGTGCGTGGAGAGCGCGACGTCGCAGCGAAGTTGGGGCTCGAGCTCCCCGAGGTGCTCCGCCGGCGGATCGCGGAGCTCCGGGAGCGAGCTGACGCTGCAGGGCGCGGTCGCATCCCGGTGACGCTCGCGGCGGGCAGCCCGGACGCACGCGACCTCGAGGCGTTCGCGCAAGCGGGCATCGATCGCGTCCTCTTCGGGCTCGAGCCGCGCGGACGAGACGAGGTGCTGCCGCGGCTCGAGGCCGTCGCGGAGCTGATCGGCCCCTACTCGGGAGGAGGCTCGACATGATCGCGTACGTCAACGGCGAGTTCGTCGCCGAAGAGGAGGCTAAGATCTCCGTCTTCGACCGCGGCGTCCTCGCCGGCGACGCAGTTTTCGACACGACGCGCACCTTCGGCACGCGCATCTTCCGGCTCGACGATCACCTCGCGCGGCTGGCGCGCTCGCTGAAGTACGCCGAGCTCGATGCAGACGTCGCCGTCGCCGAGGTCCGCGACGCGACAGTCGAGCTCGTCGAGCGGAGCGGTGCCGACATCGAGGCGGAGGGCGACGTCTGGATCTCTCAGATCGTGACGCGCGGTGTTCTGGACGCTATGGACTTCGGTGCGCTCCTGGGCTCGAAGCCGACGGTGATCGTGATCCTGCGGCGGATCAATTTCCCGAGCTTCGGCCTTCTGTACGACGCAGGCGGGGTGGCGCTCACATCGTCGCTCCTCGTCGGTCACTTCGCCGGCACGCTCGATCCGCGCGTCAAGTCGGTGAGCCGGTTGGCGGCGGCTCGCGCCGAGCTGGCCGCGGTCCGCTACGGCCGCCTCGTCGGCGGCTACGCGAAGGCCGTCATCTTGAATCAGGACGGCTCGGTCGCGGAGGCGTCCGGAGCGAACCTCTGTATCGTGAAGGACGGGCGGCTTGTGCACCCACCCCGCCACGATGCGCTCGGTGGCATCAGCCTCGAGACGGTGTGCGAGCTTGCCCAGGCGGTCGGCCTCGAGGTGACTGAGGCTAAGCTGACGCCGTACGATCTCCTCGACGCGAACGAGACGCTCATCACCTCGACGAGCTTCTCCGTCCTCCCCGTAACAAGCATTGACGGCATCCAGCTGCCCGGCCGCGGCCCCGTGTACGCGCGGTTACTCGAGGACTGGGTCGCGCTCGTCGACTTCGACTTCGTGACGCAAGCACGCGAGCGGGCGATCG
>Ga0070731_10002067_pt1 | contig 19754 bp, 20 predicted proteins | sample Coa_R1_2_FD_66448 | JGI IMG/M metagenome (GOLD analysis project Ga0070731, IMG submission 66448) | Surface soil microbial communities from Centralia Pennsylvania, which are recovering from an underground coalmine fire - Coalmine... | ecosystem: Environmental > Terrestrial > Soil > Unclassified ... | reverse complement strand
CGCTCGGCCGCCGCGTGTTCGCGGTGAACGCGAGTGATCTCGCCGCGATGGGCGCCGCGCCGCGCTTCGCACTCCTCGCCCTCGAGGCGCCGCCGCGCATCCGCGTCGCCGATCTGGATGGCGTCGCGGCCGGGTTCGCGGCCGCCGCCCGCCGCGCCGGAGCGCAGCTCGTCGGCGGAAACGTGAGTCGCGCGCCGCGGCTCGCGTTGACCGCGTTCCTCGTGGGCGAGGCGACGACGCGCATCCCGACCCGCGCCGGGGCGCGGGCCGGCGACACGCTCTACGTGACGGGCGCGCTCGGCGCGACCGCCTCCGCGGTCCGCGCGCTGCGCGCCGGTCGTCGCGGCCGCCTGCCGGCGATTCCCGATCGCGTTCGCGCCGGCCGGATGCTCGCGCGGGTCGCGAACGCGATGATCGACGTGAGCGACGGGCTCGTCCAGGACCTCGGCCACGTCTGCCGCGCGAGCGGGGTCGACGCCGAGGTCGACCTCGGGGCGCTGCCGGTTGCCGGCGCGTGCCGGCGCGCGCTCGGCGTCGCCGCGGCGTCCTTCGCTGCGGTCGGGGGCGAGGACTACGAGCTCCTGGTCTCCGTGCCGCCTCGCCGCCTCGCGGCCCTCCGCCGTCTCGTCCCTGCGCTCGGCTGCCGCTTGAGCCGCATCGGCCGCGTGGTCGCCGGCCGCGGTACGGTCCGCCTCCGTGATCCGGCGGGACAGGGGGTCGAGCTCGCGCGTCGCGGGTTCGATCACTTCGCGCAATGACGGTCGACGTGGCGGCGCTCGTCCTGGCGCTCGCGCTCGGCATGCTCGCGGTCCTGAGCGCGCCGCACGCGGCGCGGCTGCTCCGCGCCGGCGCTCCGCCGCGGCGCCCGCGACGGTTCTGGCTGACGCTCCTCGTGAGCCGTGAGCTCGGCACGGCCGTCGCGGCCGCGGCGGCAGCGTGGATCGCGCTCGCGACGGGTGCGCTTCCCGCCTGGGCGGCGGCGGCGCTCGCGGGCGGCGCGGCGTACCTCGCGGGAGAGCTCGTCGCTCCGGCGCTCGGCCTGCTCGTCTCGGATGCGCTGGCCGCACGCGCGAGTGACGCCGTCGCGCGTCTGGTCGCGGTTCTGCGCCGTCCCCTCGAGCGGCCGGCGGTGACGATTGCCGGGTGGCTCGCCGGCGACGCGGGGCTCGCGCCGGCGAGCATCCTCCGCTTCGCCGCGGACGGCACGGTCGACGAGGACGAGGAGGCGGCCCTCGACGCGCGCGGGCGTGCGCTCATCGAGCGGGTGCGCGCCCTTGGGCAGCGTCCGGTGCGCGTCGTGATGACGCCGCGCGTGCGCGTCGTCGCGATCCCGGTCGACATCGGCGGCGCGGCGCTGCTGGCGGAGTTACGCGAGCACCGCTTCTCGCGCGTCCCCGTGTACCGCGGCGAGCGCGACAACGTCGTCGGCGTCGTCTATGCGAAGGACCTCCTCGGCCGCGACGTCCGTGCGCCCGGCTTTCGTCTCGAGCCATTTCTCCGCCCGCCAGCGTTCGTGCCGCTCGGGATGCGCGCCGGCGACGTGTTCCGGGAACTCCGCCGCCGAAAGGTGCATCTCGCGCTCGTCGTCGACGAGTACGGCGGCATCGCCGGCCTCGTCACGATGGAGGATCTGCTCGAGGAGCTCTTCGGCGAGATCCGCGACGAGTACGACGCCGAGGAGGCGACGTGATCCCGCTCGTGCTCGCGCTCCCGGTTCTCGCGGCGCTGCGTGCGGCCGCCGCCATCGTGGAGATGCAGCTCGCGACCGCGGCACCCGCGCGCCGGCGGTGGCCGGCCTCCGATGCGACCCTGGCCGCGGCCGCGCGCGCGACGTCGTACGTCGCCGGCGCGACGATGGCCGGCATCGTCGCGACCGTCGTGTGGGCCGGCGTGGGGCGCGCGTGGATCCCCATGGTGCTCGTCGTCTTCGTGCCATCCGGCCTGATCCTCTGCGACCTCGTGCCGCGCGGGCTCGCAAGCGACGTCCGCGGTCGCCGCGGCCGGCTCCTCGACGGGATGCTGCTCGCGGCCGGGGTGCTGCTCGCGCCGCTCCTTGCCCTCGAGCGCGGGCTCGCGGCGCTCCTCCGCCGGCCCCCGGGCGTGGGGCTGACGATGCTGCGCCGTCTGGGGACCTGGCTCGCCGCGCGCGCGGGACGCGGCCCGCTCGACGTGTCGGAGGCGGGACTCGTCGCGCGCATCGCGGGCTTCGCCGCGAAGACCGCGCGCGATGCGATGGTTTCCCACGTCGACGTGTGCGCGGTGCCGGACACGGCGTCGGTCACGGAAGTCGTCACGCTCGTGCAGGAGCGGGGGTTCTCTCGGCTGCCCGTGTTCCACGAGCGCATGTTCAACACGCTCGGCATCGTCTCGAGCCTCGACCTGCTGGGCGTGAGCGAGCCGGACCGACCGGTCACCGCCGTCATGCGCGAGCCGCTCTTCGTGCCCGAGACGAAACCGCTACCCGAGCTCCTCGCGATGCTGCAGGCGGAGGGCCGCAACCTGGCGCTCGTCGTGGACGAGTACGGCGGCTTCGTCGGGCTCGTCACCGTCGAGGACCTCGTCGAGGAGATTGTCGGTGAGATCCAGGACGAATATGATGCGCCGCGCGAGCACTACCGGCGGGTGGCCCCGGGCGTGTGGCTCGTGAGTGCGCGGGCTCCGGTGAGCGAAGTGAACGAGCGGTTCGGCTGGAACGTGCCGCCGGGCGAGTACGAGACGCTCGGCGGCTTCGTGCTCGAGCGCCTCGGCCGCGTACCGAAGCCCGGCGACGTGCTCCCCGCCGGCCGCGTGCGCATCGTCGTCGCGCGCGCGAGCGCGCGCGCGGTCCAGGAGCTGCGCATCGAGGAGGGCCGGGTAGCGCGACGGGACGTGCGCCGCCCCGCCGGGCCGCGGGCGACCTGATGGAACGGCGACGGCTCCTCGAGCTGCTCACGGCGGTGCAGCGCGGCGAGTGCGCGCTCGACGAAGCGCTCGAACGCCTCCGGAACCTGCCGTACGAGGACCTCGGGTTCGCGAAGCTCGACCACCACCGCGCGCTGCGCAACGGCTTCCCCGAGGTGATCCTCGGCGAGGGGAAGATGCCCGAGCACGTCGTCGCGATCGCGCAGCGGATGGCGGCAAGCGACGGCAACGTGCTCGTCACGCGCCTCGCGCCGGAGGTGGGCACACGGCTCGTCGAGGCGGTGCCAGGGTTCGTGTACGAGCCGACGCCGCGCCTCGCCATCCGCCGCGCACGTCCGGTCGAGCCGCGCGGTGGCCTCGTGCTCGTCGTATCAGCGGGAACGGCCGACATCCCGGTCGCGGAGGAGGCGGCCGTGTCGGCGGAAGTCATGGGCAACCGGGTGGATCGCCTCTACGACGTCGGGGTCGCGGGCATCCATCGCCTCCTCGAACGTCGCGAGCGGCTCTGGCAGGCAGCGGTTCTGATCGTAGTTGCCGGGATGGAGGGTGCGCTGCCGAGCGTCGTCGGCGGGCTCGTCGACCGGCCCGTGATCGCAGTGCCGACGAGCGTCGGCTACGGGACCAGCTTCCACGGCCTCGCGGCGCTGCTCGGCATGCTGAACACGTGTGCCGCCGGCGTCGTCGTGGTGAACATCGACAACGGCTTCGGTGCCGCCGCAGCTGCGAGCAGAATCAACCGAACGGAATAACGGTTCGAGCTCCGCACGGCCCCGGAATATTCAAACCCGGGGCGGAAGGAGGCCGGCGTCGCGGAGCAGCGTGCGCACCTCGCGCAGCGCGGTGTTGCGGCGGAACTGGGCGAGGTGGCCGCCGGGGTACCAGTGGATGCGCGGGCGGCCCCAGTGACGCCAGAGCGCGTCGGCGTGCGCGGGCGGGCAGATGCGGTCGCCGAGCGCCGCGATGATGAGACGGCGGTCGGCCGGGACGAGCGGCGGGCGCGACAACGGCGCGTGCAGCGCGAAGAAGTCGTGGAGCGCGGCGAGGCTCCAGCCGTGCTCGACGGCGCGTGCGAGGCGCGGATCGCCCGCACCCTCGGCCCACATCATGTCGGGTAGCGAGGTGAGCGGGATCATCGGCACGGCGAACGCGAGCTCCGGCTCCACCGAAGCGAGGAGCGCGGTCGTGTAGCCGCCGAGGCTCATGCCGAAGGCACCGACCGGGCCCGTCCCCGAGGCGCGAAGCCAGCGCAGGAGCGCGCGCAGCTCGTAGATGGTCTGCGCGAAGGCCTCGTTCGTGCGGACGAGATCGACGTCGAAGAACGGGCCGCCGGAGCGCTTCGCACCGGGCGGTGTCCGTCGCCCGTGGTACGGAAGCACGTAGAGCACGACGTCGACCCCGGCGCGGTAGAAGCGGCGGGCGTCGAAGGCCAGGGTCTCGAGCCACAGGTGGCCACCCGCGTAGCCGTGCACGCACAGCATCGCGGGACGTCCGGGCTCGTGGTGACGCCACCAGCGCGCCACACCCGCACCGCCGGCGGTCGCGAGCGACGGGTCGGCGTCGGGGAAGACCGGGGCGAAGTCGGTCGTGTAGCGCACGTCGAGGACCTCGCCGCCGTCCAGCTTCGAGAGCCGGCGCACGTCGGCACGTGCGGGCGGCGGTGCGGCAAAGAACGCCTCCGGCTTCGCGATGAACTGCGGGTCGCCGTAGAAGATGCGCGCCCGCGTGAGTCGGGCACGCATCGCGTCGCCGTCGCTGGGCGCCGGGAACGCGTTGCGGCGCAGGTAGCGCCGCATGACGAAACGATCGAGGCGCGCGCCGGCGCCGAGCATGAGCGATTCGACGCGGGTGACCCGGCGCGGCGGGGGGGTGACACTCAGGTCGATCGCCGGCGCCCGCTCGCTCATGTGGGTCCTGTACCAGAGGCGCATGTTTACGCCAATTCGGCGGCTTCCCGGCCGCCGCGCCCCGTGCTACTCCCGCCCCGAATGAAGCACTGGTTCGCGCTTTCGGCGATCGGCCGGGATCGGCCGGGGATCGTCGCCGACCTCGCGGAGCTGATCTACGAGTGCGACTGCAACCTCGAGGACTCGAGCATGACCATCCTCGGGTCGGAGTTCGCCGTGCTCCTACTCCTGACCGGTGAGGGTGGGCCGGAGCTCGAGCGCCGGCTGAGCGCCGGCTGCAAGCGCCTCGAATGGGAGAAGCGGCTCACGGTTTTTTTCCGGCCGCTCGAGTCCGATCCGACCGCCCCCGCGCCCGGCCGCCGCACCGTCGCCATGGAGTGCGAGGTCCACGGCGTCGACAAGGCCGGCATCGTCGCGCGCGTCGCGCGCACGCTCGCCGACCATCGCGTCAACATCACCGCGCTGCAGACGCAGTCGCGCCCGGGGCCGGAGAGCGGGACGCCGATGTTCACGATGCGGCTCCGGATGGTGGTCCCCGCCGACCTCGACCGTCGCGTGCTGCGGGAGCGGCTCGAGCGCGTCGCGACGGAGCTGCGCGTCGACGTGTCGCTCGCGGACGCGGGCGAGTAGACCTACGGCAGCAGCCCGGACGGATACTCCAGGCCGGCCGGCTCGAACAGTCGGGCAGGGACGTCGGGTGCCTCGCGCCACGTGAGCGTGAGCGTCGTCGTGGTCGCCTGCCGAACCGCTTCGACGGTGATCTCGCCGGGACGGGAGCCGCCGCCGGCGGTGACGAACGCCGTGTCGCGACGCGTCTTCGAGAGATTGTTGATCAGATCGCGGTAGTAGAGCGTGCGCACGATCGCGTGCTGAGCGCGGTCGATCGTATTGACGATCAGCGCATACGTGGACGGTCCGGCGGGCGCGGACGTCACGACGACGCCGGCAGGGCCGTCGTCGCTGACCTGCGGTGTCTTGAGCGACGCGGCCGTGAACGGGACGAGGTCCTCGAGCAGGACATCGGTGCCCGCGAACGACTCGCCGACCGGTGCATCCACCGGCTTCCCGTCCTTCGCGACGACGATGTGTCCCGGGCGGAGCAGCGCGCGCTGCCCGTCCTTCACCTCGACGTACAGCGCGTCGCCGCGACCGACGAACACCGCCGGACGTCCCGCGGCGGGGCAGCCCTCGCCGCACTGGATGCGGACGTCGGCACGGGCCGGGACCTCGAAGCGCGCATTGCGCGCGACGGCGTCGAGCAGCTCCGCGAGCCCCTCGGCCCGCGCCGCGCCGGCCGCGAAGGCGACGTGGCATGCGAGGAGGACGCGGGCTATACGCAGCGGCGCCGCATGGCCGGTGAAGCGCACCGTCGCGATCATCGCGGAGTGGACGCGCCTGTCAAGGCGACGCGGATGCGCGTCCTGCTCGCGCGCGTCCTCGTCGGGGTCGCGATCCTCGAGACCGCGTGGCTCGTCTACCCGCTCGTGCGCGCCCGCCTCCTCGCCCTCGAGGAGACACCGGCGGCGCGCGGCCGGCTCCTCGCCGCCGAGCTCGGCTGCTTCGCGTGCCACGGCCCCGGGGGCGGCGGCGGGACGAAGAATCCCGGCAGCGACGAGGACACCGTCCCGGCGTTCACCGAGCGGACACAGATGATGTACGTGAAGGGCGCCGACGACCTGCGCGAGTACGTCCTCGACGGTGCCCCGCGCCGCAAGCGCGAGGACCCCGACTACCGCGCCAAGATGGAAGCCGCCGCGCTCCGCATGCCGGCGTACCGCGACGTTCTCACGACGGCCCAGGTCGACGATCTGGTCGCCTTCCTGAGCGCCACTTCGGGGCTGATCGCGCCCGACGAAGAGCGCGCCGCGCGCGGCGCGGAGCTCGCGACGCAGCTCAGTTGCTTCACCTGCCACGGCCCCCTCGGCGCAGGCGGCACCCCCAACCCGCGCTCGCTCAAGGGCTACGTGCCCTCGTTCTGGGGCGCCGACTTCGACGATCTCGTCCGCGACGACGGCGAGCTCCGCGCGTGGATCGCCAAAGGCGAAATCCCCCGCCTCGCCGAGCATCCGATCGCGTCCGGCTTCCTGCGCCGCCAGGTCATCAAGATGCCCGCATACGAGCGCTTCGTCCCGGACGCCGACATCGACGCGCTGGTCGCATACGTTCGCTGGATCCACGCGGGCGCCTGGCGCCCGCTCACCCACTGAGAGATATCCTCTCTTCTGTTCCCTTTGCCGGGCGCGGCTTTGCCGACGCCCGGCAGGACCCGAGCGCGCAAAGCGCGCGAGCAATACCGGGGGAGCCGCGCGCGAGCACCGCACGGGCCCCCGGAATCAATTGTCAGGCGCGCCGTTCGCGATCCAGGAGAGGATCGTGAACTTCTCGGCATCCGTGAGGCAGCAGTCCGCGATCGTCCCCGCCGGACAGCCGGGCGGGGCGATGCCCGGACACCCCTGCGGCATCTGCGTCCCGCCCGCAGGAAGCCCCTGGCCGAGGATGCGGTGCGCGAGCATGCTGCCCTTGATGCTGCCCGGCTTGACGCGCACGAACTTGCCGTTCGATGGAAGAGTCGCCTTCGCGCCGACGTCGCTCGCGTAGGCGGCCCCCTCGGCCAGCACCTGCTTGCCGGCCATCGTGAACGGGTCGTGGCAGCCGGAGTAGGCGCACTTGGCCGTGAAGATCGGCTGCACCGCCTGCGCAAAGCTCGGCGCGGTCGTGGCTGGCGTGCAGGAGAGCAGGAGATGATCGCTGTCGCGCTTGCCCCCGGACGTTGCCGCCACCGTGAGCTTCGCCTTCCCCGGCTTGATGCCGGCGAGGGAGACCTTCAGCGGGACGGTGACCCCGGGCGGCGTGCAGCCGGGGGCGGTACCGAGCGCGGCGAGCGCGGCGCCGAGCTGCTGCGCGGTCGGGCTGCTCGAAGGGGCTGCCGTCGCGGGCGCGTCGAGGCTGGTCGCGGAGCAGGAGCCGAGCCCGTCGACGGCCGTGCATACCTGCAGTGGCAGCGTGCAGACGCCGTCCGCCTTGTGGTCCATGTCGCAGGCGGTGCCGTCGGCGCACGAGAGCTTCTTCGACGTCGTCCCGCAGAATGCGACGAAGCAGTCGGTCGACGACGGGCCGCCGCCGCCGAACGGTGCGGAACCGTCGGGACACGCAGCGAACGCTGCAGGATGCAGCGTGGCGATGAGGGCGAGCGCGACGAGCTGGCGCATGATGCGCCAAGCTCGCCGAGCAATTCTCTTCAGTCAATCAGGCGCGGGCGAACGGACGGTTCCGCGCGCCGATCGGTCTCAGGAGGCCTTGGCGACGTTCGCGGCCTGGAGCCCCTTCGGGCCCTGCGTGACCTCGAACGAAACCCGCTGGCCCTCGTCGAGCGTGCGGAAGCCGCTGCCCGCGATCGCGGAGTAGTGAACGAAGACGTCCTCCCCCTCGTCCGTGGTGATGAAGCCGTAACCCTTCTGACTGTTGAACCACTTCACCTTGCCCGTAGCCACTGTCTTTCCCTCCTTGCAGAAACTCACTCGCATCTTGAGGAAAAGACCGAGCTGCCTTCACCTCAATGACCAGCGAGCGCGCGGTCCCTACCACAGCGGCTCACCACCTGGCAACAAGACGCCGCCATCGCGCTCGGGCCGGGGAGCGCCTTGCAAAGGCTCGCACCCTACCTTAATAGAGCCGCCCATGACGCTCCCGGCCGAGCGCATGCCGCCTGCGCTCGCGCCTCGCCGTCGGACCGTGCGGACGACGCGTCGACGCCCGAATCACCGCCGCGCGCGTCTGGAATACGCCGCGCTGCGCTCGGTGCTCGGCGTCCTCGCGGCGCTTCCGCTCTGGGTCGCGCTGCGTGCCGGCGAGCTGGGCGCCCTGCTGGGGTATCTGCTCGACGTGCCGCACCGCCGGATCGGGATGCGAAACCTCGGTATCGCCTTCCCCGAGCGCTCGCTGCGCGCGCGCCGCCGCATCCTGCGCGGCTCGTTCCTCAACCTGGGTCGGATGGCGGCCGAGCTCGCGCACCTGCCACGGCTGTCCGCGGAGCAGCTCCGCGACATGGTCCGCTTCGAGGACGAGGCGTGGTGGAAGGAGGCGGTCGGCTGGGAGCGAAGCACCGGGGTGCTCGTCCTGAGCGGCCACTTCGGAAACTGGGAGCTGCTGGTCTTCGCGCACGGCATGCGCGGCCATCCCGTGCACATGGTCCATCGCGCCATCGCGAACCCGCTCGTCGACCGCTGGCTGAACGCCCTGCGCGCGCGCGCCGGCACGCGCATGATCCGGAAGAACGCCGGGGCCGGCGGCGTCCTGCACGCCCTCCGCGAGCGCGCGCTCCTCGTGCTCCCGATCGACCAGAACTCGACCCGCGGGCTCGGCGTCTTCGTCGACTATTTCCGGCTGGCGGCGAGCACCAATGCCGGCATGGCGCGCATCGCGCTTCGCACCGACGCGCCGATCGTGCCCGCGTTCATTGTCCGCGAGGGCCGCAGCGCGCGCCACCGCGTCCACGTGCTGCCCATCCTCGAGGTCGAGCGGACGGGCGATGCGCAGGAGGACGTCCGGCGCAACACACAGCGGTTCACCGCGGTCTTCGAGGAGATGGTGCGCCGCTATCCCGAACAGTGGCTGTGGATGCACAAGCGCTGGAAGACCCGCCCGCCGGGCGAGCCGAAGGTGTACTGACGTGCCGCGTACTGCTCCGACCCGCCGGCGGCGCACGCGCGCGAAGGCCCGCACGACCACGCCGTCGGTGGCGAGCCTCCGGCGGGAGATCGCCCGCCTGACGAAGTCCCTACACGCGGAGCGCGCGGCGGCGGCGCGCCGAATCGCCGCGCTCCAGCGCGCCGGCGACCGCCGCCTCGCGGCGATGGTGGCCGAGATCGCCGGGCTTCGCCACCACGAGGCGCGTGCAAGCGCTCTCGAGCGCCTGGTCGCGGAGCGCGACGCGATGCTCGCGGCGAAGGCCGCCCGCATCGCCGACCTCGAGGCTCGCCTCTTGCAGTCACCTACCGACTTGGGGTGAGATGGTGGGCGCGCAGGGAGGGACGGAGGGCATGAGCAAAATCCGCGTTCTCCTGGTCGACGACCACACGGTCGTCCGCCAGGGCCTGCGCCGCATCCTCGAAACCGACGACGAAATCGAGATCGTCGGTGAGGCGGGCGACGGTCGCAGCGCGGTCGACATGGCGCAGCGCATGCACCCGAACATCGTCGTCATGGACATCGCGCTCCCGGAGCTGAACGGCATCGAGGCGACGCGCCAGATCATGAAGCGGAACGAAGGCGCGAAGGTCCTGATCCTCACCATGCACTCCGACGACGTGTGCGTGCGGCAGAGCCTCAAGGCGGGCGCGCACGGCTACCTCCTCAAGGACTCCGAGGACCTCGATCTCCTGAAGGCCGTCAAGGCGATCGGGCGCGGTGGCTCGTTCTTCAGCCCGGCCGTCTCGAAGGTGCTGCTCGAGGGCTACCTCGGCGACTCGGGCGGGCAGGACGTCGAGGACAACCTTGCGCTCCTCACCGACCGCGAGCGCGAGGTGCTGCAGCTGATCGCCGAGGGCAAGACCAACAAAGAGATCGCCACCGTCCTCTCGGTGAGCATCAACACGGTCGAGACGCATCGCAAGCACATCATGGAGAAGCTCGATCTCCACAACACCGCGGAGATCGTTCGCTTCGCGGTGCGGAAGAAGATCGTTCACTAGCGGGTTGCTGAAAAACTGCGCGCTGCGCAGTTTTTCAAGTCAACCTGCTACGCTTTTCCGGATAACAAGCCTGCGAAGTCCCCGTTCGCGATCGCGCCCCGTGCAAGGTCGCGCGGCGACCGGTGGCAGCCGCGCGCTTTGTATGTGCGTTGCCGCGACGAAGCGGGCTTCGGTGCGCTCCGCCCCCTGGTGAGGGGTGAGCGGTCGTCCCTGCGCTCGCCTCCTCCGCTCCCCGCCGATCGTGATTGCGAGCGCGACTCCACGCTGATTGATTCGGGACCGTAGCGCGTGGCGTGTAAGCAATCCGAATAGCAAGAGCGCAAGGAGGGTTGCCCTATGAGAACGGTCGCCGCGGCCGTCGCGTTTGCTACCGCTGTCCTCACGCCGATCGCCGGCTCGGCCGTCTCCCCGCCGTGCCAGCGCGCGATCGCCGACGGCGGTGCGAAGTTCACGAAGGCGGCGCTCAAGATCGGACAGCGCTGCGCCATACGTGCCGGTGCGGCTTCATGCCCGCCGTCGGCTGGCGGCCAGACCGGCAACTCGGCGGTTGACGCCGCCGTCGCGAGGGCGTCGAGCCGCCTCGCGACGCGCGTGCGGGCTGCGTGTAAGCGAGACGACCTGTCCGCGTTCGCGCGCCCGTGCCGGGGCGCGGATGGACAGCCGCTCGCTGTCTCGGACCTCGTCTCCTGCCTGCGCGCCACGCACCTCGAGGAGGTCGCGCAGATGCTGGCCATCGAATTTCCGGCGCTCGTGCCCGCCGCGGCCGAGGCGGGCGGCTGCGCCACGAACCAGGCGTGCCAATGCCAGTGCTCGCCGTCCGGCGCCTTTCTCGATGTGTCCGGGCACGGCTCCTGAGACGCGGCGATGGAGGAACCGATCATGACGGCATCGATCTTGACTCGTGTCCTCATGGCGCTGTCGCTCACCGCCGCGTCGCCTGTCCTCGCCGCCCACAAGGGGGACTGCGAACGTGCCGTGGCGAAGGCGAGTACGAAATTCGTCGGCGCGGCGTTCAAGATAGGTGAGCACTGCCTGTCCCGAGCCGCCACGAACCGCTTGCCCGTCGATGCGTGCCGGCTCTCCGCCGACGCGACGGGCGGCGGACCGTTCGGTGACGCGCTCGGCAATGCGCAGCGCCAGCTCGGCAAAGGGCTCGCCGCCTGTCCCGACGCGAAGCTCGAGAGCATGGGATTCGACGTCTCGCGCGGAAGCTCGGATTCCGCCACCCCGATGGGACGTGCGGGGCTCGAGAGCTGCATCGCCCGGACGCACCTGGCGGCTGTGCAGACGTTGCTGAACGTGGAGTTTCCACAGCTCGGTGACGCGTGCGGAAATGGGGTCGTCGACGACACCGAAGACTGCGACCCGAACGCCAACCCGACGGGGTGTGACACGGGCCAGACGTGTGTCGCAGCGGGTCTTCCGAACGAGTGCACGTGCGTCGATCAGAACACGCCGGTTTGCGGTGACGGCGTCGTGCAGCAGGGCGAGGCCTGCGACCCGGGCGCGGAGCCGACCGGATGTGCGGCCGGCATGATCTGCGCGGCAGCTGGCAACGCGAATCAGTGCACGTGCGTGCAGGGACCGCCGACCGAGTGCACGGGATCGTGCACGCCGGATTGCGGAGCGGGGCAGACGTGCGTGTGCCACTGCGGCTCGGGCCCAGGTTCCCAGTGCGGCAACGGCAAGGTCGATTCCGGAGAGCAGTGCGATCCTGCCGCGAGTCCCACCGGCTGCTTCGCGGGCGAGACCTGCGAGGATCACTGCACGTGCTCCGGCGGCGCGTGCGGCAACGGCCAGGTCGATCCGGGCGAGGCCTGCGACCCGGCGGCGACGCCGACGGGCTGCATACCCGGGAAGATCTGCGGCGCGGCCGGGACGTCGAACGCCTGTCACTGCCTGAAGTCCGGAACGACGTGCGGCAACGGCAGGGTCGAGTCGACCGAGCAATGCGATCCGGCGGCGAACCCGACCGGCTGCCCCGCGGGCCAGACGTGCAGCACCGAGTGCAAGTGTTCCGGCACTGGCGGTGCCCAGTGCGGGAACGGAACGATCGATGCGGGCGAGCAGTGCGACCCGACGGCGAATCCGACCGGCTGCCCGGCGGGCACGACGTGCAGTACGAGCTGCACGTGCGGTGGCGGCGGGGGCGGCGGCGGCGCGACGCTCAGCTTCACGACCGCGCTGGGTACGGCAAACTGCGGCGGCGGTGGCCTGTCGTCACCCCCGGCAGCGCCCGCCTCGGGCGAGATCGACTCGGACACGGCCGGCAGCTCCAAGATCTCCGACCTCGGCCTCGGCTGCCTCTATTTCGGCGGCGGTAGCGCGACGATCGTACCCCCTGGCCGCATCCCGGACGGCGCCACGTCGACCCTTTCCGTCTCCGGCTCGACGCTCGGCGCGAGCGCGGGCACCGGGCCAAACGACTGCACACGCGGCGCCGGCCCGTCGAAGAAGTGCGCCAACGACAATGCCGAGGCGTCGTGCAGCAGCGACGCCGACTGCGGCGGCGCCGCCGGCTCGTGTGCGCCGGTCGCGAACTGCTTCTTCGGTCCGCCGCTGCCGATCCTGAGCCCGCCGCCCTCCGACGCCCTCACGACCTGCGTGATGAACGTGGTCCAGACGGACGCGGGCGGCACCGTCGACACCGCGAGCGGCGCGTCGAGCGTCTCGCTGCCGCTCGCGTCCCGCGTCTACATCACCGGCAACACCGCCTCGCCGTGTCCGACGTGCGCGGGTGGCGCGTGCAGTTACGGAAAGAACCCGGGCGCTTCGTGCACGGCGACTGGCAGTATCGGCACCAGCAACGACTGTCCGCCCGACTTCACCGGCTTCCAGGCGCCGCTGCCCGTCAACCTGACGCCGCTCACGAGCGGGACCGCCGAGGAGACCGCCGCGGACGGGAAGTTCTGCCCGGGCCAGCCCCACGCCGGCGCGTTCGGCAAGGCCGCGGCGAAGCGGGTCGCCGAGACCGGTGCGCCCGCGGGCGCGCTCACCGACGGCGCCGCGCATCCCTCCGTGCTGGCCGCAGCGTTCTGCATCCCGAAGACGGGCAACATCGCGGTCGACGGCGTGGCGGATCTGCCGGGGCCGGGCGCGATCGGGTTGAACGGCACCGCGCAGCTCCACCAGTAGACTGACTTGGGCCGCGCGCCGCGGACGCCCGCCGCGCGCGGCCCGAATCCCCGTGTCGGCCCGAATCCCCGTTGACAGCCCGGAGGCGCCGCGGTACGCGAACTCGGTCGATCGATTGAATCGCCCGTCCGCGTGGTCAAATCGGCGCTCGAGAAGGCGCGAGAGGCGCCGGGATCCACGAAGGCACGCATTCTCGCTGCCGCCGAAGAGGTGTTCGCGGCGAAGGGCTTCCAGGGCGCCTCGACGCGCGAGATCGCCGCGCGCGCCGGCGTCAACATCTCGAGCCTGCACTACCACTGGGCGTCGAAGGAGACGCTCTACTTTGCGGTCTTCCGGAACCTCATCGACCGCATCGTCGATCTCCTCCAGAACACGCTCGCCCCACTCCTCGTCGGCCCCCGGCGCACGGAAGCGATCGACGTCGCGATGGGCGAGCTCTTCGACTTTTTCGCGGACAACCCGAACGTCCCGAAGCTCCTCCTCCGCCGCGTCGTCGAGAACGACGAGATCGACGTCGGCATCGAGCGCGACATTCTCGTGCCCGCGTGGGCGGTGTTCGCGGACTGGCTCGGGCGGCTCGGTCGGCGCACCATCCCGGAAGACGCCTCGCGGCTCTTCATGCTCTCGGTCCATTCCGTCCTCCTCGTCTACCTGCTCGACAGTCGGCCGTATCAGAGCCTCCTCGGCGGCAGCGTGCGCAGCGGCGCGCTGCGCGAGCAGGTCCGCCGTCACGTGATCGAGCTCGTGCACCGCCTGCTCGCCGCCTGATGCGCGCGCTCATCACCGCGAGCTTCGACGAGGCGGCGAAGGCGCGCCTCGCGCGCCACATGGACGTCGTGCACGAGGACTGGAAGGTGCGCCAGTCGATCTACTTCGACGGCGCCGAGTTCGCCGCCCGCATCCGCGCCGTCGGCGCGGACGTGCTCATCGTCGAGGCCGACCTCGTGCGCGAGGAGGTGCTCGAGACCTGCGCGCTGCGCATGATCGGCTGCTGCCGCGGCGACCCCATCAACGTCGACCTCGATCTCGCAACGCGGAAGGGCATTCCGGTCTTCCACACCCCGGGGCGGAACGCCGACGCGGTCGCCGATCTGACCGTGGCCTTCCTGCTCGCGCTCGCGCGCCACCTGGTCGCGATCCAGGACACGTATCGTGGCACCGGGGGCGCGGTCGGCAGTGCGGCCGACTTCCTGAAGCTCTACACCCGTTTCACCGGCGTCGAGCTCGGCGGTCGCACCGTCGGGCTCGTCGGGCTCGGTGCGGTGGGACGCGAGGTCGCGGCCCGCCTCGTTCCGTTCAAGGCGCGCATCCTCGCGTACGACCCGTACGTGCGCGAGGCGCCGCCGGGGGTCGAGCTGGTCGAGCTCGACGACCTCCTCCGCGCCGCGGACTTCGTGTCGCTGCACGCGCCCGTCACCGACGAGACCCGCAATCTCGTCTCCCGCGAGCGGCTCGCGCTCCTGCGGCCGTCGGCGTACTTCGTCAACACCGCGCGCGCCGCGCTCACCGACGAGGATGCGCTCTACGAGATGCTCGCCGCCGGCCGCCTCGCCGGCGCAGCCCTCGACGTGCTCGTCGACGAGCCGCTCCAGCCGGGAAACCGATTCCTGGCGCTCCCGAACGCGCATGTGCTCCTCACGCCGCACATCGGCGGCGCGACGGTGGACGTGATGCGCCACCAGAGCGAGATCGTGGTCGAGGCGATCGAGCGCTGGCTCGCCGGCGAGCGGCCGCGCTTCCTCGCCAACCCCGCCGTGCTCGACCGCCGTGCGTGACGTCGTCGTCACGCTCGACGCCGGCACCGGCTCCGGCCGCTGCGTCGCGTTCGACCTGGCAGGACGGCCGCTCGCGTCGGCGCAGGAGCCGTTCCACTATCGACTGTTCAGCGCCCCCGACCTGCCGCTGCTGCGCGGCTTCGACCTCGACGCCGCCGCGTTCTGGGGCGCGCTCGCGCGCTGCGCGCGCGAGGTCACGGGCCAACTGCCCGCGGACGCGCACGTCATCGGCGTCATCGCGACGAGCCAGCGCGAGGGCTGCGTCTTCGTCGACGCGGACAGTCAGGTTCTCTACGCGGGTCCGAACCTCGACGCGCGCGCGGCGATCGAGGGCATCGAGCTGCAGCAGACCGTGACGATGGACCGGCTGCACGCGCTCACCGGCCACACTCCGCCGTACATCTTCCCGCTCGCGCGCTATCTCTGGTTCCGCAAGCACCACGACGCGAAGCGGATCGCGTCGCTCTTCATGCTGAACGACTGGATCACGTTCCTGCTGTCGGGCGAGCGTGTCGCGGAGCACTCCAACGCCGGCGAGTCGATGCTGTACGACGTCTCGCGGCGCGAGTGGTGCGACGAGATCCTCGACGCGCTCGCGGTGCCGCGTGCGATCCTGCCGCCGCTCCGCGACGCGGGCGCGCCCGCGGGCCGGGTCACGGCGCGCGCCGCCGCCGCAACCGGGCTGCCAGAGGGGACGCCGGTCTTCGCCGGCGGCGCGGACACGCAGAGCGCGCTCCTCGGCTCGGGCGTCTGGGAGGCGGGTGCCACCGGGGCAGTTCTCGGGACGACCGCGCCGGTGCAGATGGTGACCGCGCAGCCCATCGTCGACCCGGCGGGACGCTTGTGGACGAGCGCGCACGTCGTCGCGGATCGCTGGGTGCTGGAGAGCAACGGCGGCGACACGGGCGACGCGTACCGCTGGCTCCTGGAGCTCCTCTTCGGCGGCACCGATGCGGCGGCGCACGCGGCCGCCGAGGCGGTGATCGCGGCGACCCCCGACACGGATCGGCAGATCTATTGCCACTTCGGCCCGGTCATCTTCAGCCTCGCGGAGATGAACCCGTTCCGGCCGGCGGGCATGCTGTTCCGCTTTCCGCTCCTGCACGTCGACCGCCCCGCGCGCGGCGAGGTGCTGCGCGCGTACGTCGAGAGCATCGCCTACGCGATCCGCGGCAACTGCGAGCAGATCGCCGCGGTCAGCGGCCGGCCGATCGGCGCCCTCACGCTGAGTGGCGGCATGACGCGCAGCCCGACCCTCGTGCAGCTCATCGCGGACACGCTCGGCGCGCCGGTCGCCGTCGGGAGCGTGACCGAAAGCGCGAGCCTCGGCTGCGCCATTCTCGCGGCAGTCGCTGCCGGCGCGTACCCGACGCTCGCCGACGCGGTCGCGGCGATGACGAGCGCCGCGTCCGTCGAGCCGGATCCGGCGAGCGCGGCGCGCTGCGACGAGCGCTACCGCCGCTGGCGCGGCGTCTACGACATGCTGCTCGGCTGGACGCTGTGATCCGCGGCGTCGTCTTCGACCTGGACGGCGTGATCGCGGACACCGAGCCACTCCACTGGCAGGCGTCACGCCAGGTCCTGCACGAGTACGGCGTCGACATCAACCTCGACGAGTACCGCCGGCACTGGATCGCGCGCGGCGGCGGCTGGGAGCGTGCGTGCACGGTCTATACGCTGCCGCTCGACGTGGAAACGCTGCGCGCGCGGAAGGGCGCGCTCTACCGAGCGCTGCTCGCGGAGCGCGTGACGGCTCGCCCAGGTGCCGCGGAAGCGCTCGCGCGGCTGCGGACGACGCATCGGCTCGGGCTCGCGACGAACACGGTGCGCGACGAGGCGGCCTTCATCCTCGACCGGCTCGGCGTCACGGCGCTCTTCGACGCGATCATCGCGCGCGAGGACTACGCGTACGCGAAGCCGGCGCCCGACGCGTACCTCGCCGCCGCGGCGGCGCTCGGCCTCGCCCCCGCGGAGTGCGTGGTGGTGGAAGACACGGAGCGCGGCGTCCAAGCCGGCGTCGCAGCCGGGGCGCGCGTCGTCGCCGTGCCGAACGAGCTCACGCTCGACAACGACTTCACCGGCGCCGCGCGCCGGCTGCGAACGCTGGACGAGCTCACGCCGGAGCTGCTCGCGGGCCTCTGATTTGACAATGGCCAACGCGACGGCCCAGAGAGCGGACGTCGTGCCGGGCGAGGCGATGATCGCGGTGCGGGACCTCACCAAGTCGTTCGGCGCGGTCGCCGCCGTCCGCGGCATCTCGTTCGAGGTCGCGCGCGGCGAGATCGTTGGCTTCCTCGGACCGAACGGCGCCGGCAAGACGACGACGATGCGGATTCTCGCCGGCGTGTTCCCGCCGACCTCCGGCGAGGTCCGGATCGCGGGACACGACCCGGCGCGGGAACCGCTCGCCTGCCGGCGCGCGGTCGGCTACTTCCCGGAGTACGCGCCGTTCTATGCGGACCTGCGCGTCGCCGCGTACCTCCGCTTCGTCGCGCGCCTGAAGCGCGTGCCGCGCGCGGAGCGCGCGCGAGCCGTCGAGCGGCTGCTCGCGAGCTGCGGGCTGGAAGGCGTCGCCGGCCGGCGGATCGGCACGCTCTCGAAGGGCTATCGCCAGCGCGTCGGGCTCGCGCAGGCGCTCTGCGGCGACCCGCCGGTCCTCGTCCTCGACGAGCCGACCATCGGTCTCGATCCGGCGCAGGTGGTCGAGATCCGCTCGCTCGTCGCGCGCCTGCGCGGCGACCGCACGGTCTTCTTCTCGAGCCACATCCTCTCGGAGGTGGAGACGCTCTGCGAGCGGGTGATCGTCGTGGCGCGCGGCCGGGTGGTCGGCGAGGGCACGCCGGCGGAGCTGAGCGCGCGGCTCGGCCGGCGGCGGCGGGTCGTGCTGCGCGTCGACGGACCGGGCCCGGACGTCGCGGATGCGCTCGCCGGGCTATCGGCGGTCGAGCGGGTCGAGCGCGGCGGCGACGGCGCGTTCGTGCTCGAGGGCCGCGCCGGTGACGACGCCGCGCGCGCGGCGGGCGAGGCGATGCAGCGGCGCGGCTGGGCCATCCGCGAGCTGCGCGAGGAGACGCCCGATCTCGAAGCGATCTTCCTCGACCTGATCGCGCCGGGGGGCCGGCCGTCGTGATCGTGCTCGCGATCGTCGCGAAGGAGCTCGCGCTCTACTTCGGGTCGTACCTCTACTACCTGCTCGCGTCGGTCTTCCTCGTGCTCGCCGGGTTTCTCTTCTACACGAACCTCGGCTTCTTCGTGGTGATGGGCGGCATGGATCTGACGCGCGGCCTCTGGCAGTACCAGTTCCTCGACATGCAGCGGCTGCTGATCGTGCTCGTGCCGCTGCTCACGATGCGGCTCTTCGCCGAGGAGCGGAAGCTCGGCACGCTCGAGCTGCTCTGGACGTATCCCGTGCGCGACGCCGAGATCGTCGCCGGCAAGTTCATCGCCTGTCTCGCGGTCGTGATCCTCATGATCGCCGCGACCGCGGTGCATCCGCTCGTGCTCGCGCACTTCTACCCGGTCGCGGTGGGGCCGCTCGTCGCGGGCTACGCCGGGCTCTGTCTGCTCGCGGCGGCGTTCGTCGCGTGCGGGGTCGCCGTCTCGGCGCTCACCGAGAGCCAGCTCGTCGCCGGCGCGGCGACGTACGGGATCCTGCTCCTCTTCTGGATGATCACGTGGAACGAGGCGGCGGTGAACGAGGCCACGCTCGGGCTGATCGCGCCCTTTTCGCTCTTCGACCGGTTCTATGCCTTCGCCCGCGGCGCGATCGACACGCGCGACGTCTCGTATCTCGTCCTCTTCGTCACCGCCTTCCTCGGCTTCACGCTGCTGGCGCTCGACACGCGCCGCTGGCGCGGCGTCCGCCGATGAAGATCGGACGCGCCGCGATCAACTGGAGCCAGCTCGGCCTCCAGCTCGGCCTGCTCGTGCTCGGGCTCGGGCTGCTGCAGGTCGTCGCCGAGCGGACGAACCGGCGCTTCGACCTGACACCGGCGCGCACGTTCTCGCTCGCCCCGGTCACGCGCAATGTCCTCGCCGAGGTGACGGACACGCTGCGCATCACGATCTTCTTCCGGCGCGGGACGCGCGAGCAGTACACCGATCTCGCGCGGCGGCTGCAGGCGGCGAACGGGCGCATCGAGGTCACGCTGTACGACCTCGACCGCTTCCCCGAGCGCGCCCGGACCCTCGACGTCGATCAGTATGGCCGCGCGGCGATCGAGTACGCCGGGCGGCGTGCCGTCGTCGCCGCGCTCCCCGAGGAGGAGCTCGCGGGGGGCATTCTGCGCGTGCTGCGCGGACGCTCCCGCCGCGTCGTCTTCACGACCGGACACGGCGAGCGCGCGCCG
>Ga0070731_10002066_pt1 | contig 19768 bp, 17 predicted proteins | sample Coa_R1_2_FD_66448 | JGI IMG/M metagenome (GOLD analysis project Ga0070731, IMG submission 66448) | Surface soil microbial communities from Centralia Pennsylvania, which are recovering from an underground coalmine fire - Coalmine... | ecosystem: Environmental > Terrestrial > Soil > Unclassified ... | reverse complement strand
CCGAAAAAGTCTGATCGTGGGGTGATGATCCTTTTCGCGATTGATGACCACCGCGACCGCATCGAGGTTGGCTACGGGCTTGAGCCTATTCTGCCGGACGGGAAAGTAGGCACCTTCGAGCGGGAGATTGTCCCGTATCTGCGCGCCGGCAATTACGATGGCGCTATTCTGCTGGTAACGCGGCGTGTCGCCGACGTAATCGCGGCCGATCGCGGCGTCAAGCTTACCGGCGCTGTTCCACCTGCACCTCCGCAGAACCGGGGCGGCGCGGGGGCCGGGCAAATCGTCGGATTGCTCTTCGCAATTTTTATATTTTTCCTGTTCCTCCGCGGAATGGGTGGCGGCGGCATGGGCCGAGGCAGTGGCTGGTGGATTGGTCCGATGATCGGAGCAAGCATGGCACGCGGTGGATGGGGCGGCGGGGGATTCGGCGGCGGAGGAGGCGGCGGGGGCGGTGGAGGATTTGGCGGATTCGGTGGCGGCGGATTTGGCGGTGGCGGAGCGAGCGGAAGCTGGTAATGTGTGGCAGCGCCGGATTGCCGTGAGTTCACCCCATAGTGTCTCGACGGCTCTTTTTCGAGGCTTCGAATATGGAAACAAAACTGAGCGGTCTGGTTGACCGGCTGAAGTCCGCCGCGGGCGACAATCTAAAAGCCGTGGTGCTGTATGGCTCGGCGGTGACGGGCGAGTTCGTCGAGCGCCACTCGGATTTGAATGTGCTTTGCATCGTGGAGCGAGCGGGCGCCGGCGATTTGGAGAAACTTCATCCCATTGCGGAATCGTGGATGCGGGAAGGCAATCCGGCGCCGCTGATTTTTACTTTGGACGAACTGCGGCGTTCGGCGGACGTTTTCGCGATTGAACTGCTGGACATGAAAAATCATCACCGGATGCTCTACGGCGAGGATTTTCTGGAGCATCTGGATGTTCCTTTGGGTTTACACCGGCTGCAGGTGGAGCGCGAATTGCGGACGAATTGGTTGCGTTTGCGCCAGGCGATTCTTGCGGCACCGCACAAGAAAAAGATTCAATTGAAAATCATGCTCGATTCCGTGGCGGCGTTTTGCGTATTGTTTCGCCACGCTTTGATGGCGCTGGGACAGCCAGCACCCGGCACGAAGCGCGAAGCAGTGCAGGCCATTGCAAAAGCCGCAGGCGCGGACGCCGCTGGCTTTCAGAGCGTCCTGGATTTCAGGGAAGGGAAGCGCAAAGAGAAAGATATCGACATTGAGGCCACGCTCCAGACGTATCTGGAATTCGTGGAGGTAGTGACCAACGAAGTAGACCGGCGACTCGAAACTTCCTAGGGCTTTGCGGCGTATCTGGACTAGACGGCAGGGAGGTTGCTCATGAAGCAGGCGCTTATTGTGATCGTGGTATTGGTGGTGATCCTGCTGATTTGTGGCGGGATGTATGTTTCGCGGCGCAACCAAATGGTGACGCTCAATGAAACCGTGAAATCCGATTGGGCGCAGGTTGACGTCGTTCTCGAGCGGCGATCTGACTTGATTCCGAATCTCGTCGAAACAGTGAAGGGATTCGCCGCACACGAGACGCAGGTGTTCGATGACGTCGCCAAGGCCCGCACGCAGTATATGAACGCGCAAAGCCCGACCGACAAGATCGCGGCGAGCAATCAACTTTATGGTGCGGAAGTGAGAGTTCTCGCGCTGGCGGAGAATTATCCGCAGCTCAAATCCAACCAGAACTTTTTGCAGTTGCAGGACGAATTGGCTGGCACCGAGAACCGCATCGCAGTGGAGCGCAGGCGTTACGACGATGCGATTCAAAGTTACAACACCTACATCGGCCTCTTCCCGAACAACATCTTCGCGGGATGGGCTGGTTACAAGCGCAACGACGCTTATTTCGCCGCGCCGGAAGCATCGCGGGCCGTGCCAAAGGTGCAATTTCCGGCCCCCGCAACGCAGTAAACCGGATGCCGTGTATTGGTGCCCACGCGTTTGACGACGCTGCACGTCTTTCACGACGGCGTGTTGTTTCGGAAGCTCACCAAGCCTCGCCGATCTTACGGTGCTGTCGTATCAGCAGCAGCTTAGTCGAGGATAAAGGAATTGACGCGTCGGGGGACGGAGGCGACGAATTGCATTTTAGGGGGTCTTCTGTTCGGTGGCGGTCTCTTCCTGCTGATCTTGGTCCCTACTCCATGTAGAGTCCGGGTTGAATTCCTTCATAGCTTTGGCGACAACGTCGGTGGTCTTGCCGAGGTCCTTTCGATAGATCACTCCGTCGGGACCCACAATGAAGGTCATCACGCCCGATGATCTGTATTCGGCCGGATAGGCTACGAAGGCGAACCCCCCGGTCATTTTGCCGTTTACGATGTAGCTTTTCGCGCCGCCCGGAGCGCTCGCGCCTTGTTGCGTCAGGATATGGTAGTAGTAGCCGCGATAAGGGGTCGTTGGCATGCCGTCGTGAGCTTCGGCGACGGCCGCTGCCACCAGCGGTCCGATCGGGCTCTGGGGCTGGCCCTTGGCAGCCTTCCAGTAGAGTCCATCTTGCTGTCCGTCGTCGCTGAAGATTTTCCGCGCGTACTCATTGTGATGCGTGGAGTAATATTCCTTTTCCGCGGCCACGAGTTCCTGGCAAACACGTATGGTCGAAATTTCGTTCCGTCCCACCCGCCTGTACAGAATTTCTCTTTCCCCTGCGGCCGTATCGAAATACCAGACTTTACCCGTGTTTACGAGCGGGATGGGCATAGGCCAATTCTCCCCGCCGACATACAGGGTTGTGGTTCCGTCAGGCTCTTTCACCAGGCGGTGCATCTCCTGATACCGCTGCACGAATTCGGCCCGGTTTTGCGCGTCCTCGGTCGCATCTCCCGACGAAACGATCCGCTTTCCTCCGGGTCCCAGAATCTCGAGCAGCGCTTTTTCGTTATTGTTCTGCGCCGCCGTCATCAGACCTTTGCACGCCGCCTCCGCCGAAGGAAATGTTTCTTGGCCTGGCTGCTGCGCCATGGAAAGCGCCGGGAAACATCCGGCCAAAAGCAAGGCCACCAGAGCAAATTCAGGAAGATTCGTCCGATGTAATCCTTCGATGTTCGACTTCGTTCGCGGCATGTTTCTTCTCCTCATCCAAATCTCAGCACCGTGCGATGCACCAGGAGTATTCAATAGCGGCAATTAGCGGCCACGTCCTCCGCCACGCCCACCACCGCCACGGAACCCTCCTCCACCGCGCGATGCTCCGCCACCGAAGCTGGAGGCTCCACGGGATGAATAACTCCTCGACTCTCCGCCATGGTCGTAGTTGCTGAAAGCTCCGGAGCGGATATTGCTCTGACCACGCGGCGCGGCATAACCTCGGGCCGCCGGCCTGCTGCCCTCGAAGGGCCTTGGTCCCGTGCCAGGACGATTAAAAACTCCGCCGCGCGGTCCATTAAATCCGCGAACTCCTCTGAATCCGCCGCGCGCACCGCCTCGGTAAAAGGCGTTGCGGTTGTAAAATGTTCTGCTCTCGGAGAAATACCGGCGGTTACCAAAGACCGGGTAATGGTGGTGCCAATCAAATCCCCAATGGCCCCATCCCCATCCGAAGCCGCCGAAGAATCCGACTCCAAAGCCAAGTCCAAACGAGAGATACGGGCCACCGAACCAGATTCCGGGATATTCGTACCAACCCGGCCACGGCGCCACGGGGTATCCGTAGACAAGCCAAGGATCGTATGCCGGAACGTAAACGACTTGGGGATTGGCGGGCGCGATCTCGATATCCCCATATTCATCGGTCACGGTTTGCTGCTGCGTGCTTTTGAGATTTCCCGCCTGTTCGGCTTTCTTGCGCATCACTTGTACGGCGTCCATCACATCCTGTTGCTGGTTGTAATAGGCGTCCCCGAGAGACGACGTCCAGGAAATGTTCTTGTCCATGTTGCCAAGAACTGAAGGAAATGCAGTGAGCGCCTTGACGCTTGGATCCCAGGGTTGTTGATCAACGGCTCTCGCTAAAGCGTCGCCCTTCAAATCCGGATGCGCTTGGACCCAGCGATCCGCCTCCACCACTTGCTCGGGATAGGTTGACGCAGCCAGAATCTGCGCCACAAGGGAATCCGGGTACAGCGCGATCGGCGCCACCAATTGCTGCAGTTGTTCGGGTGTCTGTTGCGCGTATTGAGGCGGTGGCGCGCCTTGGTCAGGAGGCGGGGGGCTTTGGTTCGATGGCGGCGGGGCCTGATCGTTTTGCGATGCTGATAAACCAGGAGGCAAGGTCGCGAATAGCAGGCCTACCGACAACAAGTAGACCAAAATCTTCGTGCTCAATCGAGGGCGTGAGGTCTCTGGGGCGCCGGTGAGAACATTCATGGACTGAACCTCCCTTGCATCATAACGTTTTGATGCGCCGAGAAGTCAACTGGCGGGCCGAATTTCGCGGGAACCACGGTTATCTCGTAGCGCCGGAGAGGGCACGCGAAGTGCCCAGTGGGCGCTTCCAGTTCCCGCAACGCAGTAAGAGGACGCGAGTGCAACAATGGCTTCCAAGACATTGTAAGCAAATGATTTGATTCGCTATAGCTTTCCCCAAAATGCAAATACGACTGCCCCAAAGATCAGCACGAACGAGACGGCGTAATTCCAGCGCAGCCGTTCACCCAAATAAAAATACGCGAAAAACACGAATACGGTGATCGTCACGGATTCTTGAATGATCTTCAGCTGGTATCCCGTAAACTGCCCGTATCCGATGCGGTTCGCGGGAACTTGAAAACAATATTCGCCGAACGCGATCAGCCAGCTAAGTACGATCGCTTCGAATAGCGGGGCGGAGCGGTGCTTCAGGTGCCCGTACCACGCGAAGGTCATAAACGTGTTGGAAATGAAAAGGAGAATGATGGTGGTCATGCGCCATCATAAACTGCGTTTTCGCCCGGAGGCAATGCTGGGCCAAGGACGACGCGGCGTAAGTCTAGTAGGGACTAGTTGTGCATCACAGCCCCGCGCTACGCGGGAATCTGTGGGACCACCAGGTGCAACAACTTCAGCGAAGCTCCAGCGGCGGGCTGGACCGTGGCGCTCTCTGATGGTCCAAGATACACGCCGGCGCCCTTCGAGACTTCATAATCCTTATTGTCGAGGCGAATGCGTCCGCTGCCTTCCATCAGGTAGAGGAGTTGGTGCTTGTCCGACGGTTTTGCTTCGAACCTTTCACCAGATTGGAGCCACCGCAACGCAGCCACCACGTTCTTCGCGCCGCAGAGTTCCCGGTTCAGCATTTCGGTGACTTCACCCTCTGCTGTTTTCTTGCGGGGAAGCTTGTTCGTATCGATGAAAGTGAGCATGAACTCTCCTTTGGTCCAGCCGTGGCCTTAGGTCTGAACCCAGACGCCGCCCTCGACGCGATTCCAGCGGAGGTCATCGGGCGTCCCGTCCAGGATTGTGGTGACGAAGCGGTTCGGCGCCTGGAATTCGAAATAGAACAACGGTGTCTTGGAGGCTCGCAGGCGATGCTTCGCCTCAGCGGGAATGAAAACTAATTCGCCGGGGCCGACGTCGCGCGTTCCTTCCTCGGATTCGACGGTGCCTTGTCCTTCCATGATGAAATAAAAATGCTCGCAATTCTTGTGGAGATGGTAGGGCGAGGAAGCGCCTTTCACGTAATGCATGATTCCCGCGAGCATGTCGTCAATTTTAGTGAGTTCTTTATTGACGAAGAATGTGCGCTCGCGGCCCGGCACTGCAGAGATCAGCTTCGGCAGATCGTTTTCATGAAATATGTATGCCATCGAATTCTCTCCTAAATGAATGCCGGCTCAGTGTGGCCGATAGGCGACGCGTGCAACTTCAGCGTAGGGGACAGCAGCGACAGTTGCCCGGATTTCAGCTTGCCTGTGACGCTCGACCGTGGGTTTCGGCGACCCGCGATTTTCTTCGCCCCAGACGACCGTGACCTCGGTACCCACCTGGCTGTGCTGGTTATCAACGACACCCAGCGAGACCATCGCGCGTTCATTATAGGTGTAGCCAGTGTAGGTGGACACGCCGATCGTTTTCCCGTCCTTCACTACCTTATCGAATGGAAGCGTGGAATAGTTAGCCAGTGGAGTGTCTATGTATTTGAAAATATCACCACCCTCGTATAAAGAACCGGTAACGCGTTTGATATCGTCCTTGTTCCACACCAGCGTCACCTTCGTCCGTTTCTGGCTGTTTGCCATTTTTTCGAGGGCTTCTTTGCCAACAAAATCATGGTCGAATTTGACGAAAGGCCCGTAGCCGAGGTCGTAGGGAGTCAGATAATAGTCCGTGATGTCGTTGGAGTAGAAGCTCCCTCCGAGAGAGGCCGTGGCTTCATAACTGGTTGGCTTCAACCACTGCCGATATGCCTTCATCTCTTCACCTGCATAAATCGCCGGAAGGGGAGATGGAATCCATCCCGATTCGAGGCAGGTGGTCGGGTAAGCTCGAGAGCCTACTTGTCGAATTCCGTACTCCTGGCCGCCTTCAAGGATGGCCTTGCGGACTTCATCGCCATGTTCCCAAGGACCAAATAATTCCCATCCGGGCTGTCCGACCATCCCGTGGCGCAAGGCGCGGACACTTCGACCCGCGATCGTAAGTACGTCAATATTGAAGAACCGGATATCTGGCGTAGGCTTTCCCGTGACCTTCTCCATAACCCGAAGAGCATTCGGGCCTTGAATCTGGTATCGGAACGCCTTGCGGTGGCCTTGATTGACAGCGGATCGCTCATCTCTCTCCGCTGATGCCTTGTACCCACGAGTCTCCAAATTGTACTGAACCCAATTGTGAGCGGGTGGACGCCCGACGAGATTGAATTTATTTTCATCGAGATAAAAGAGAATGGCGTCACCGATGACATAGCCATTATGGTTACACGCAACAAATTGCTTGGCCTGATTAACTTTGAAATTTTTAAAGCTATTGATAGCGAGATCGGAGAACAATTTGAGGGCGTCAGGACCCTCCACATAAAGATCGGTCATGTGGTGGGACTGGTCGAAAAGCGCGCAGGTTTCCTTCCATGCACGCTGTTCGTCTCTCCAATTCGTGAATTCCGGACGCACCACCGGAAAGGCATATGGTCCTATCTGAGAATTTCGCAACAGCTTGACTGGACTCTCGACCGTTTGGAGCACTTCTTCCAAGCTTCGATAATTCATCGTCACAGTAACTCCCTTTGTTGGCGTAGACGCATGTCAGTTCTTTGAAGTTGCGAGAAATATTTAGAACTTATTCCGATAACAATTGACGCCTGAAGCTTCGCGGTATGGCGTAATTCGCTCCACTTCGCTGTTTTCGCTATTCCTCACATCCTCATGCTCCCGCTCCAACATGGCGGAGGGCGCCGAGCGCCTGCCGTTCCTCGCCGTTCGGGTCATCCACGACTTCGCACTCGTTGTTGAGGATCATGGTGGCGCGTTGTTTGGTATTGAAGGCCGGCCAGTTTGGGAGGCCCTTGTGGCTTGGGTTCCCGGTGCGCGCAAAAGCGACCCACGCGCTGCTGATTTTGTCTTCGAGAGCGTAGCGATCTTGGCCGGAGCCAGTCATGGCCGTCGCCAAATCAACATTGTCGAAGACGAATGGGATTTCGAGCGTGTGGAACGTCCTCAACTTTCCATCCCTCACCGGTGATTTCCAGGTGAAATAATACATGTAGACCGGCGCCATTCCTTGGTCCGCTTTGCGCTCAGCCTCAGTAAGTACGCCAGCCCGGAAGCTAGCGTCCGATGCGAGTATCAAATAGAGATCCGTATTGCTGATGTTCGGGCGCCCCTTTCGATAAACGTCAATCAGCCGGTCCACAGAGGAATCGTCAGCGCCGCGCAGTGCTTGCTTGACGTGGCTGCGCAAGGCGTCGTCGTCCATTGGATCCACCGGCGTGCCACGCATGAAGGTCACCTCAGTTTCAACGGACCCGATCAGGAGCGGAACGGTTGCTGAGATTTCCGGTGCATCAGGATCGAACTGGTTTCTCGGCAGCGATTGACCATCGACCACCGGCGCCAAACGTAAGCCACTGGGGCCAGCCGCACCTCCGCTGCCCATTGCCGCGAGGAGTTGCTCCGCAGGCATTTTCTGGACGTCGTCAATCTGATTGGACTTCACTCCCAGCTTCGCGAGATACGCTTCCGCCGACTTTGTTGCCTCATCTTTGGGCACGCCCCTGATTGCAGAGGCACTTTCCACAACGGCCCGATGGAATAAGCCTTTAGCCGATGGCATTGCCATCAGTGTGCTGACTTTTCCGCCCCCACCAGACTGGCCAAAGATCGTGACGTTGCTCGGGTCCCCGCCAAACGCCGCGATATTGTCCCGCACCCATTCCAGCGCGGCGACGATATCCAGCATCCCGACATTACTTGATTCAGCATACTTCTCCCCGCCGAGGTCGGCGAGATAGAGATAGCCGAACACGTTGAGCCGGTGATTTACTGTGACGACTACGACATCGTGCCGGCACGCCAAGTTCGCTCCGTCATAAATTATGAAAGCGCCGGACCCTTGCGAGTAACCGCCGCCATGGAGCCATACCATGACCGGTCTGCTGCCTTTCCCCAGGCCAGGGCTCCACACGTTCAAGCACAGGCAGTCCTCACTCGCCGGTTCGCGCCGGTCCACAGCGGCCACCTCGGGAATCAAACCGGACGGCCCTTGAGGTGATCTAGGACCAAACTGCAAAGCATCGTGGACGCCCGTCCAAGAGTCGGGCTTGGATGGTGGCATAAAACGCCGCGCATCGGCGGTTGATGCGCCGTAGGGAATGCCAAAGAATGCGCTGACTTTATCGCGCGTTATGCCGCGGACTCGTCCCGCGGTTGTGCGAACGACTGCGCTCGGTGCTGAGCACCCGAGGTCCTGCGCCCACGCGCACTGGAATGCCCCGCGCGCAAACAGACTGGCCGTCGCCGTCGCGCCATAGCTGAGGAAAGACCTTCGGTCCATTGCTGTATGCCTCCTGAATTTGAAACGCCTGGCGTCTTCATCCTTGATGTATGAGTCTGCAAATGAAACCGCAATTGATACGTCCTGTGATCTAAACCACTCTTCCGCCAAAGTCCAACACATTTTTGATTATTAGCTGGGAGATGGCGCGAGCACTGCGCTCAGCAAGATAACTTTATTATTAAAAGAATTTCATGTCCTTGACATCACTATATCGCGAGCGTAATTCTCTGCCCACACTGGGCTAAGGGAGTGGGTGTTGGATATTTTCCAGAGTGATTCGAGATCCTCGAGCACACACTCATCGAGTATTCGGCAGGGATATGTGGGCAAACCATCCACTGGGCGAATTGAATTATTAAAGATCGCCGCGCATCGCCTTAACGTCGCTTCTTGAGTTCGCGTTTCTCGGCCTTGGCGCCGCTAAAGTTTTGTGAAGACGTTTTTGGGGGGGGAAGATGGACACGTTCTTATCGGTTGCTCGTTCGCAGTGTCTCAATACCAAGAAGGCATTTCAGGCGTTAGCGCTCACCTTGGGAGTGTTGCTGCTCTGTCTCCCTGCTTTTTCACAACTCAACCTCGGAAGCATAACCGGAACGGTTACGGACACGAGCGGCGCCGTCATTTCAGGCGCGACCGTCACCGTCACTGACTTGGAGCGAGGCGTCTCGCGAACTTTGACTACGGATACGGCCGGTCAATATTCCGCTCCTGGTCTTACCCCGGGCACCTACTCCGTGCGCGCAGAGTTCGCTGGCTTCCAGGCGCTGAACCGGACGGGGATCTCGGTGGGAGTTGGTCAGGCTGTCCGCGTGGACCTCTCGATGCAGCCGGGCGCCCAAACGCAGACGGTGACGGTGACGGAAGCCGTGCCGCTCATAAACACGACCAACGAGGTGCTATCCAGCACCGTTGAAAACGACCAGCTCAGCGAGTTGCCAATTAATGGGCACCTGTACACGAAAGTGCTGGACTTCCAGCCGGGCGTCCATGGAAACCCGGGCGGAAATTCGCCGAACTACCAGACCAACGGCGCTGGCGGCCAGGGCAATTACTTTTTGCTCGACGGCGTGGAAAATACCAACATCTTTGTGAACTCCGGACCCCTAATTGGCGCGGCCACTAGCAGCGACGAACTGACGATCCTGCCCCAAGATGCCGTGGAGGAAGTGAACGTGATGACAAATCCCCCTGCCGAATTTGGGTGGTTTCAGGGTGCTGTCGTCAACGTCGGACTGAAATCGGGGACGAACACAATCCACGGCAGTGCCTATATCTATGCGCGGAACAATAACTTGGATGCGAAGGATCCATACCTAGCCCCCACCACAGCGAAGCAGAGCGACGATTTCAAACAGTTCGGAGGGTCGTTTGGCGGACCTATCAAAAAGGATAAGTTATTTTACTTCGCTGCCTTCGACGGAATGCGCTATACCGTTGGAACCGCAGGCTCCGTAACCCTGCCCACCGTCAATGGCGGGGCAGTGGATAATCCCAATAACAGCGTACCGCTTGCGATCGACGGCCTGCTCGCCAACGGTGTTACGCCGAGTCCACTGAGCCTAAATCTTGCGAACTGTACCGTCGCGGGAGGAGCGGCCACTTGCGGGACGAAGGGTGTATTCACATACAACGGACTCACGACGTCTGGCGTGGGCGTCCCAGGGACTTTCACGGGCCACTCGAACAACGTGATAGGGAGAATCGATTATCATCTCAATAACGCGAACTCGATTAACGGCGAGTATTTCTTTGGGCAGGCTGTAACCACTGTGCCGAACGTCGGCGCTCCTTCGTTCTGGGACAACCTGAACGTTAGCCGAACGCAAATGATGCGCGCGGTGTGGATCTATACGCCTAGTTCGAACTGGGTGAACGACGTTAGGTTTGGCTATAACCGATACAACCTCGCAGATGGCAACGCGGAATGCTCCGGGGGAAACTTTTCCTCAGGAAATGTTGGCCAGCCCAATTATAAGGCGCTTGGTTTCATTTCCGGAGCGAATCCTCCGGCTCCATTCTGCGGATTCCCCGTTACGAATTTCACCCAGTCAGGCTATCCCAGCTTCGGCGCGGGTTTCTTCCTCAACGACCAGGGAGTGTTTCAGTACACCTATACGGCTTACGACAACGTTTCCTATACCCATGGCAGTCACAATTTTAAGTTCGGCTTTGAGTTCCATCACAGCAGGTTCCAGGGGCTTGGCGCTCCAGGCTTTCTTGACGGCGTTTTGAATTTCGACGGGGGCAACGCGTTTCCAGGCTCCACGGATCTGCAGGACTTTCTTGCGGGAAAGATTGGCGCCGCCAATCAAATCCTGGTTAACCCCCAGCAAGAACTTACTAGTCTGGGCTTCAACCGGGAAGCGCTCTACTTTGAGGACAACTTCCGGGTAAGCTCGCGAGTGACCATGGACCTGGGCCTTCGCTACGAATTGGAGCCAGCGATTCTGGTAGACAATAATAGCGCGGGCAACTTCGACGCGTTTTCGCCAACGGGCATGGTGCAGCAGAACGGCATCCCTCTCTATAAGGCTTTTCACAAGGCGTTTGCCCCCCGCGCGGGCGTCGCGTGGGATGTCACAGGTAAGGGGACCACTGTGCTGCGGGCAGGCATGGGCATCAGTTACGATACGCCCCAGGTGGACGACTTGGTCGCGGCGAGTTTCGGCGCGGGCCTCAACACCACTCCCACGGGGTTCGCACTCTATAACGACAGCGGGTTGGTGTTTCCCGGGTCAACGAATCCTCAGGCCGTAAGAACGGGCGTGCCTTCCATCCCAGGCCCGGCATTGAACTGGGCTGTCAACGTTCCGGTGTTTCCGGCGGGTCTGAGTTCTGACTTGGCGTGTGGAACCGGCAACCCCTTGATCTCGACGCCGGGTGGCACTACGCCCTCGCCATGCACCCTAAAAGCAAGAGGGACGGTAGTGAGGCTTCCGAACGGCCAATTGTCGATGAACACCGACAATGCGCGATCCCCGCTGTATACGTGGACGTTGGGAGTACAGCATGCCTTTGGGGCAAGCACTTCGCTGACGGTGAATTATGTGGGTACGCACACCTACGATTTGCCAAGCGAGATCAACGTCAACCAAGCGCCGCCAGGTGCAGCGGGCCCTGGTTTGGGTGGAGCTCCAGGAACGGTGACTGGGCCATTGCAGCAACGGCAGCCGTATTTCAACCAGTTTCCGTGGTTCAACGGAATTTTCGTATATGGTCCGGCTGGGTTTTCGAACTATAACGCTCTGCAAGTGAGCCTGGTTCAACGGAACTTCCACGGACTGACGCTGAATGCGGCCTATACGTTCTCAAGGGACTTGGCAACAAACAAGAGCGGCAACAACCCTTACATAACGAACAGCCAGTGCGTATCGTGTGATTATGGGCTTTTTACGCCCACTGAGGATCTGGGCATTACGCTGGTTTACTCGCTTCCAGGGATCAAGTCTCCGGGAGAGGTGCTAGAAGGATGGCAAATCTCCAGCGCCATCAACGTGCAAAGTGGAGGCCCCTTTAGGGGCCTTGACAGCAGCCACGACTTCGCTGGAGTCAACGACAACAGAGGCCTTTTCGGCGGCACTTCCGAACCCTGGTCAATCCAGGGAAAAGCGAGCAACTTTAAATTTGGAGGATTGAATCCGCTTCCGTGCTTCGGGCTTCCTGGCTCCGGCTTTAACCCTGCCCTTCCATTTGCCAATGTCTTCGGGTGCGGCGCGACTCTGCCCGCAGCGTGCATCGCAGCGGCCAACGCCGAGCCGGTGAATGCTGCCATGAATGCCGAGATGCCCGGCTCCTCGAGCGGTTTGGCTTCGCTCGATGCAACCGGATGCTATATGTCACCCAATGGAAAGTCAGTGATAATTCCGCCGGCTCAGGGGACTTTCGGCAACATGAGGAACGGTCAGCTTATCGGGCCGGCATTCCACGAGTGGGACTTGTCGGTCCACAAGGCGTTTAAGGTGCACGAACGCCTCGGACTGGAGTTCAGCGTATCGGCTTTCAACGTCCTCAACAGCCATCCCTACAATCTTGGGTTCACGGGTGGAATCGTCAACGTTCCGGTCCTATTCGGCGTCTCGGGCGGGCAGCCGAATGACTCCAACCCGGTCAACGGGACGGGCGGCGCGCGGGAATTGCAATTGGGTTTGAAGGCCACTTTCTGAACGGCTCTACAATCTAACGTTCATGAGCCGATCCGCGGGTCGTAGCGGGGGATTCGCAATTCGCTGTCGCGCAGCCGGCGTGATGTTCACGCTGATCTTCGCCGGGTGCAGCGGGAAAAAGTCTGCTTCAACGCAGCAGTCCTCGACCGCTGCACCGGAGCAATCCGCGCCTACCAAGGTTGTCGATCCCGCCACCGCCGGAACCATCACCGGCACCGTTACCCTGGAAGGAACTCCGCCAACGCCGCACGAGATTATGCTGAGCGGATCGCCTGCGTGCGCCAAGTTGCATTCCTCGCCATTGATCTATCCCGAAGTCGTCACTGGGAATCACGGCGCGCTCGCCGATGTGATCGTCTACGTGAAGTCCGGAGTCGAGAATTATCATTTTGCCGTTCCGGCGGCGCCCGCCCGAATCGATCAGCGAGGCTGCATGTACGAACCCCACGTCCAGGGGATCATGGTGGGCCAGAAGCTCAGCGTGACGAACACTGATCCCGTTTTGCACAACGTTCTCATGCTGCCGCGCCAGAACATTCCTTTGAATAAATCGCAGCCGATCGGCTCAACGCCGATCGAAACCTCGTTTGACCGTCCGGAGCTCGCCATGAAGGTGCTTTGTAATATTCATCCGTGGATGTGCGCCTATGTTTTCGCCTTCTCGCATCCGTATTTCGACGTCACGTCGAAAAAGGGCACATTCGAATTGAAGAACCTTCCGCCGGGCACATACACGATTGAGGCATGGCAAGAAAAGTACGGAACGCAGGACCAAAGCGTCACGCTGGCCCCCAAACAAGCAAAATCCATTTCATTTGCGTTCAAGGCCGCGCACAACTAGGCAGCCTACGACGTTGCGGCTTCTATCCGCCTCGGTATCCGGGGCTGAATGAACGACTGGTTGCAGCGAGCGCACACGCCGCATCAGCTCATTTCTTATTCGGATTCGTCGGGGGCGGGGGCGTGGCCGGTGTTCCGCCACTGTTACCGCTCGGTGCTTGCTGGAGAAAATTGTCAAAATTGACGCCGGGTGGTGGCGGCAGCACTTTGCCAGGGTGGGTTGTGAAACCAATTATGCGACCCATAAATATGACGCCGATCCATAAGCTGAGCGACAGCACCGCCACTGCTTTGCCCGCACGAGGTGCCGACCGAGCCGTGTCCCATTGCGAAACCGTTCGGCCCGCGGTCAACTCGAAAACAAGCATGTTCAGGCCGGTGAGTACGAGCAACAGCATCTTTGTCCTGAAAAAGGGATTGTGGTAATAGATTCTCGCATTTGTACTGAACATCGTTAGTCCGGTCAGCACGGCCAATGCGAAAGCGGCCCACGTCCACTTCAGGATATCCGACGACATCCGCTGGAAGGATCTCTGCGTCGAAGCAAGACCCAGCAATCGAAGGTCTATCACTGCAATCGTGCCGACAACCAGCGTGAAGCTGATAACGTGAATTGATTCGATTATGGGAAACATCCAGATCGAATCGCGAATGGTAGTGGCGAAGCGAGTGGCTTCGATCAACTTGAGGAACGCATCAATTTGCATTCGGGCTCTGTTCCAGAATCATTAATACTCTTGTGTCGCCGGCGACCATGAACCCCAGATATGGTCGTAGGCGATCAGGCGTCCCAGCACAATGATGAACAGAAAAATCAGGAACGTCAGTATCGCTAGCGACTTAATGGATCTGCGGTTGACGAGCGTTTCCCACTGCTGCTCGTGTCTCGGAACGTTCACTAGAAAAACGGCGGAAAGCACTGTAGCTATGGCTACGAAAACCATTTTCGTCCAGAACGAGAAGTTCACCAGCTCACGCGCGGGCTCCGCGATAATCATCACGATTCCCGTTACCAGTTGCAGGCATAATCCGCCTACTAACCACGCACCGAACCGATCTCTGGTCTGCCGAAGCGTTTGGTCCGTTCCCGCCCATCCCAGAATCCGGAGAACGATCATGAATACGGATCCGATTATGATTGCGATGCCAATGATGTGGATGGATTGAACACCGGGGATAAGCCAACTCTCGTGGACTCGGAAGCTGTGGCTAAGGGGTGCTTTACTCAACCACTGGGCAAATCGATTCACGTCAACCTTCTTTCCTGGGTCCTTTCCATACAGCTATATGCTTCGATCTCGTACCCGGGTGTGGCGCGACACCCGTGCCGCTGCAGTCCATGCGACGACGTAGTGCTTAGAACCTTCCGCCGATTGTCGTCATGCCAGCTACGGTGTCACAGGTCTTACCCGCAGCCGGGGGCGTTCTCCAAGGGCACTTATAGATTGGACCGACTCGGGATCCGAAATTGCCGCCGGTCCGTAGGGGATTCATATGCACGGTGAATATCGTACCCGCCTTGAACGAATCCGCAGTAATGCCTTGCTGCGCCACTGCCGCGGCACCCGCCATCTCCACGCCCCAATCGATCAGCTGCCCGTTTTTATCCTTCTCGAGTTTGCCGTCCGGCCCGATTAGATAGAAGTGCAGCTCGGCATGATTTGCCTGAGCGATGAACTGGTGGGCTACGCCGGTTAGCACGAGCACCTTGGTCTGGTCGTACATGGCGAACGAGTGATGCGCGACCGCCGGTTCGGCGTAGATGCCCAGCGACAGAATTGCAACGCATGCCGCAATCACCCAGCTTGTATGTGGTTTTTTCATCTTCGCGATCTCCATTTTTGTCGGCGGCCTCAGCTATCGAGTATGCTTGTGCGGCCACTCGAGTCTCATTACTTACTCTTATTCAGCATATTCAGTATGTCGTCGGGTACAGGATTTTCGTTCGGCGTACCCTTCCAGCCCTTCTCGAAATACTTTACCCAGTCCTCGGCCCACGGCCGGCCGTAGTAGTCCACATAGTCAGGGTCGTCGGAGGTAAGCTGGGTCGCCCTGCCGTTCCTGTCCTTGATGTTGCTCAGGCACTCGATATATGTATATCGCATGGTCGGAGAGTCTAACAGCGCTATCCGACGGTAACGATAGGTGGCACGCAGTGGTTGGACGAACGCTTCAGGATCATAAAATATGGTTTCCTGATCGAGTCCCACGTACTTCCCACTGGCGTCGTTTACAGGTTTCCAGATTTCTACCGTCTCCATCTTTCCGCTGTTTTCAAACATGGAGTGCGATAGGTTCCAGGCCTGAACATGAGAAGTCCACGTAACTAGAGTGGTTCCGTCCCAGAATCCAACCGTCTCCCCATACCACTGCGGGACTTGCTGCACGGGCTGCCTTCCGATCCAAACCTGGCGCAGGAAGTTAGCGGCGATGCCAGATAGGAACTCGGCACTCCAAGGAGTAATCGTGAGCTGAAAATCTCCGCCTCGAGAAGCCTGGGCCCACCAGCGCATGAAACCCTCCGGCCAACAGAAAGAGGCTTCCCATTGGGGCGCATTGTCCACGGCTTCGTGATAGTTATCCTGAACCATGCGGCCTTGATACTCTGGAGTGAGCAACGAGAGAATCGTGGAAACTTGGGTAACGGTGCCCCAAATCCACTCAGCTTGGGTATCTGCTTGCATGTCTCGCGTGTACCATCCGTCCCAGTCCGGGGTTGTGGCCTTGGTGTACATAGTCGGGCCACCTTTCGCCTTCGCTGCCGCTAGCAGGGCATCGTACTGCTCCTTGGCCGTCTTATAGGGGTAGTGGCTCACAAGCTGGTCCCGCGGGACATCCCACTTACAGTCGCCCCAGGCAGCCGATTCTGGCGCTTTCCCCGGGCCAAAACGGCGCGCGGTCCACATGTCCGTTAGCTGGCGGGGCGTATTACAGCGGAAATAGCGCGGGTCCGACCAGTACTTTTTATCCAGATAGAAGTTCTTCGACGTAAATAAATCAATTGGCAGCGCCTTCATTCCTGTCGGTGGACCATCGAAAGTTGGCGTACATATGCTCATTGGTCCAATCACGTTTGTATACGGTCCGTGCGGCCCGGAGAACGCGTTGCGGGGTCCTTGAAATTGCCCCCGTGCTCCCTGTGTCTTCGCGCACTCCTGCTCCGCCTGCGGGTCTTGCCGCTGTGGGCTTTGCTGGTTCTGTGCTGCCGAGATAGGAGACATCCAGGTGAGCGCGCTCACGACCACGAAGGCAAACAAAATTACAAGCAGCAGCCTACTCTTCATCATGCTCCCCCCTGCGATAGACGCGCGAGATCATATGACGGTTGCCGAAATTCGGAGAAAACTTGGACTCATCTTTTTGTCCCGCCCTTCTTTACGCGCGAAAATTAATATTGACCCCGACCTCGGATACCCTCCTCAAAAGTTAATGTCAACAGAAAATTAATTAAGGAAAATTAATGACGCCGGCGGCGCAAAATGAGGCATTGTAGTGGCCTTTTGCCGGAAAAATCCGCGTTGGTAAAACGGACAGTCCGCTCAACCCGCTACGGAACACCGAAACCTGAGTTGTTTCTGCGATCCTGGCTAGATAGGAGCATCAGACGCGAGCAGAGGATATTGCATCCTTACATGAGGGGACGAAACGGCAATGTGGTATCGATGGAGCGGCGTTTTTCCTAGGCTAATATGAAAGTCCTGGGACGGAGATCACCAGCAGGAGAGAAACAAAATCATGAAGCCATATTATTGGGTTCTAGTGGCGGCTTTGGCTTTTCTTGCAGCGGGATGTCGGAAATCGCAGCCGCAGCTCTTGAGGCCCGCCTATATAAAAGACATCATGGATTCCATGGTGGATCCCAGCGGAGAGTTCGTGTTCCAATCGGTCCAGCAGATCTCGGACGAGCACGGTATCCACGAAAAAGCTCCGCAGACCGATGCGGACTGGGAGGCGGTCCGCGAGCGTCTCATTGTTCTGCTTGAAGCGCCGAACCTCCTGGTCATGCCGGGCCGAAAGGTCGCGCCCCCGAACGTTACATCCCAGAATCCCGGAATTGAACTTGAGCCGGCGCAAATTCAGAAAGCAATAGATGACGACCGCCCCCTCTTCATTCGCCGCGCGCGGGGGCTTCAGGACGCTGCCGCCGTGGCGATGAAGGCAGTCGAAGCGAAAAACACCGATGCTCTATTCAAAGCGGAGGACGGTATCGACAAGGCCTGCGAGAGTTGCCATATACATTATTGGTATCCGAATGACCAGAGGGCTCGCGCGATCGCGGAATCAGAGGGAATCACCTACTAACGCAACGTCGGCTTCCCGTTTTTAATACGATTCGCGCCCGATTCAAATCGGCCCACAATCCGCGCGGCCAGAGCATTGCACAGACGCTATTTTGCGCGGTCTTTCAAACCTTGCGCGATTACCGGCAATTTGTAAACCGTCGCAGCAGTATGCTGCGGGCCTTGGCGAATCGGCTGGCCCTTCTCGTCGTCCGCACCGCTTCCCACGATGTAGAGCGTTTTCTTGTTGGGACCTGCAAAAGCAACGCTGATGACCGCTCGCGGCGTCGGAATTACGCCGAGATGCTTCCCGGTATCGTCAAAAACCTGAACGCCGTCGCGCGAACTCACGTACAGTCGCCCTTTCGAATCGACCGCCATGCCGTCCCCGAAGTTGCCTTCCGGGAGCATCGCGAAATCGCGGCGGTTGGTGAGCTTGCCAGGTCCTTCCACGTCAAACGCAACGAGCGTGCCCCCATTGGTCACGTAGAGAATCTTGTCGTCCGGGCTGAAGGCAATCCCGTTAGTGCGGATGTTGTCCGCCATCACAGTGACTCCCTTAGGGCTGGCGTAATAGAGGCAGCCGGTCGTGAAGTATGCGCCGCCATGGCCATCCGCGTCGAGGTCGTTTGGCCGCACCGTTAGGGTTGTGCCGTCGGCCCATTTGTCGGCGATCATCATGCGTTTCGGCGCCAGCATGGTGATTGCATTCTCGATCGAGTCTTTGTCCGGTTTCGTCGACCCCGGTCTCTCCGTTCGGTGCGCGCCATAGAGCCGGCCCTGCCGATCCATCGATAGCGATCCGATTCCTTTGGCATCCGCGACCGCCACGGACGTCTTGCCGTCCGCGTTGATCTTGAGGACGGTGTCGTAGTCTTCCTGCGCCACCAGGACGCTTCCATCCTTGTCGGGGATAATGCCGTCGGCGCTGTTGCCGCCTTCCTGCCAGACTTTCGTCCATTTCCCGCCCGCAGCCACGACGCCCGGAATAGCCGTGATGGTTAGGTTGCGAGGGGTTGGTTCGGCGGCTGGTTCAGGGCCGCGTCTCGCAACTCCTCGCGCGCCGCTAAACACCTGGGCTGCCTGTTCCGCTGTCGGCATGCACGTTGAATCTTGTGCGGCGGCAGTTGTCGACGTGATGGCCTGGCACAAAAAGAGCGCGAGTGCGCAAATCCACAGCAAAGTCACGAATGCTGTTCTGTTTCCCATTTTGCCTCCGGGGACCGAGATGTTACACCGGGATCGGGCGCGGAGATAGCTCCACTCAAGTTCGTTTCACAGCCAACCGCTGTGATGTAAACTCTCTCGATCGCCATGATACACAGGCTCGGGCAGATCAGGCCCCTGGACCGGGCAGATAATCGAGGTGACAGGCCAACATGCACTACGTATCCAAAATCAATGAGCGCGCTGCGGAGATACCGCAAGGCTATGCGAAGCATAGTACTGAATTCCGGCGTGCCACATATGTGGATCGTGCGATGGGCTCGGTACACATGGGCGTGGGGATCTGTTTTCTAGGACCTCAAGGATCGATTCAACCGCATGTCCACTC
>Ga0070731_10002065_pt1 | contig 19777 bp, 16 predicted proteins | sample Coa_R1_2_FD_66448 | JGI IMG/M metagenome (GOLD analysis project Ga0070731, IMG submission 66448) | Surface soil microbial communities from Centralia Pennsylvania, which are recovering from an underground coalmine fire - Coalmine... | ecosystem: Environmental > Terrestrial > Soil > Unclassified ... | reverse complement strand
CGGGTACGACGACCTGCCGCGGAACGGGCCGTTCGTGCTCGGCGGCATGGCGAACCGTGGTGCCGGCGCCGGCGATCTCGTCCGCCAGCTCGGTGTGAGCAGGCAGGCCGCGAGCCAGCTGATCGACACGCTGGTGGTGCGGGGTTATCTCGAACGTCGCGTCAACCCGGACGACCGCCGGCGGATGACGATCGAGCTCACCGACCGTGGGCGGGCTGCGGCCGCGGTGGTGCGCGAAGGAGTCGAGGCGGTCGACGACGAGCTCGGCGCGATGCTGACGGGGCAGCAGCTCGCGGGGCTCGTCGCCGGTCTGGAGGCGCTGTGCGCGATCCGCGAACGCTTCGAGGCCGAGGAGCGATGACTCGCGCGCGTCTCCAGGGCTCGCCCCAACCGCGCTGGGCGATCGCCGCGCTGGGGGTGGTCGCCGCCGGCGCCGCGCTCGCGTACGCGTGGGGCGCGAACCGCGAGGTGATCGAGATCTACTACGGCGCCGCCGTGCGCAGCATGTCGTCGAGCTGGCACGACTTCGCCTTCGGCGCCTTCGACCCGGCCGGGACGGTGACGCTCGACAAGCTGCCGGGAGCGTTCTGGCTGCAGGCGCTGTCGGCGCGCATCTTCGGTTTGCACGTGTGGTCGATCGTGCTGCCGCAGGTGGTCGAAGGGGTCCTCACGATCGTTGTCATCTACCGGGTCGTGCGCCGGCAGGCGGGATGGGCAGCCGGGCTCCTCGCCGCGGGCCTGCTCGCGGCGGCGCCCGCGGCGGTCGCGCTCGACCGCGGCAACATCTCCGACTCGCTCCTGATTCTGCTCCTCGTGCTCGCCGCGGACGCGACCGCGCGCGCGACCGAGACCGGCCGGCCGGCCACACTCGTGCTCGCCGGCGTCTGGGTCGGGCTCGCCTTCCAGGCGAAGATGCTCGAGGCCTGGCTCGTGCTGCCTGCGCTCGGTGCGAGCTACTTGCTCGCCGCCCCGGGCAACGTGGGGCGCCGCATCGCCCATGTCGCCGCGGGCGCGACAGCGACCGTCGCCGTCTCCCTCGCGTGGATGTGCGTCGTCGCACTCACGCCGGCGCACGACCGGCCGTACGTCGACGGCAGCACCCACGACTCGATCTTCCAGCAGGTCTTCCACTACAACGGGTTCGGGCGCATCGACACGCCGCTCGCGGGCGGTGTCGTCGGACGGGCTGCGGCGACGTTGCTCGCCGACTTCGGGATCCGTCACGAGCGCGGCTGGGACCGGCTGGTCGTCGGCGCCGCCGGACGCGACGTCGCTTGGCTGCTGCCGGCGGCCGCGGTCTCGCTCGTCGCCCTGCTGTGGGCCCGACGGCGCGAGCCGCGGACCGATCGAGTCCGCGCTGCCGCGGTGCTGTGGGGAGTCTGGCTCGTCGTGCTCTTCGTCGCCTTCAGCACCGCCGACCGGATCAACGCCTACTACCTGGCGGCGCTGGCGCCGCCTCTCGCGGCGCTCGTCGCGATCGGCGCGGCCGCTGCATGGCAGGCGCGCTCGCCCGTTCCGGTCGCGGTCCTGGGCGCATGCTCGGCGGCGTACGCGATCGCGCTCCTGCCGACGGGTCGGCTTTCGCTCGTGCTCCCGCTCGTCCTCGGTGTGCTCGGCATGGCTGCGCTCGCCGCGGGCGTTCTCGCGGCGCTACGACGGGGCGTACACGCGGAGGCCGCAGCGTTCGGCCTCGCGCTCGTCGCCCTCGTCGCCGCACCGGCGGTCGCGTCCGGGGCCATCGTCGTCCATCGGCTCGGCCCGTTCGACACGCCGTTCCAGCCGTCGGGGATCACGGCGGTCACGCAGACGTTCGCAGGGCAGGCCCAGCATCCGTCGCCGTCCCTCGTCGCGACGTTCGAGCGGGCCGGGCGCGGCGCCGCGTATCCGCTCGCCACGTACACCTCGCTCATCGCGGCCCCGCTGATCTTCGCGACCGGCAAGGAGGTGCTGCCGATCGGCGGCTTCGACGGCATGTTGCCGTCGCCGACGCTGTCGCGCCTACAGCAGCTGATCGCGAGCGGTCGGCTGCATCTGATCGCAAGCCCACCGACCCGCGATCCGCGCATCCGCTGGATCCGCCGGCACTGCCTGCGCCTCCCGGCCGCCGTCGCCTTCCCGGTCAGCTACTGCCGCTGACGGCCGAGGTAGGCCTGCTCGGTCAGCGTGTAGAGGATGAGGTCGCGGCGTGTGCCGGCTTCCGTCGCTCCCAGCTTCTCGACTGCGCGGCGAGATCGCAGGTTGTGCTCGCCGACGAGGAAGACGACCGTGTCGAGCGTGCGAAAGGCGTGCGCAACGACGTAGCCCGGCCAACGCCTCCTCTACGATGCGGCCATGGCGCGGCTGCCGCGTTCGGGCGAACTTCGAACGGCCTACGGCAACGCCTTCGCCAGTCGATCCGAGGAACGGCGCCTCATCGGCGCCGTCTCGTTCGCCGCAACCTTCGCGGTCACGCGGGCGATCACGCACGCCATCCGCGACGGCCGCGGCCCGTTTCGAAACATCACTCCCGGCGGCCGCCACATCCACCACATGACCTTCGGCATCGCCGGCCTGCTCGGCGTCGGCTACGCCTGGCTGAACGAGATCGGAGTCGGCGCGAGCCCGTTCGCCTCACGCGCGACCGCCTTCACCTACGGCGCAGGCTCCGCTCTGACGCTGGATGAGTTCGCGCTCTGGCTCAATCTCCAAGACGACTACTGGACGAAGCAGGGGCGAGAATCGATCGACGCCGTCGTGCTGTTCGGCTCCCTCCTCGCAACTGCCGCCTCCGGCCACCGACTCGCGCGAGAGCTCGCCCACCTCGCACATCGGCTCCTCCATGAATCAAACCTCGGGCCACGCGTCAGCGCGCCACGAGTAGATGAACGCCGAGGTCTGCGCCGCGCAGGGCGTCGTCGTACCCGGCTGGCGGAGCGAACGTGGCGTTTCCGCGCACGGGCACCGCCACAAGGACCTCGCCGCCGCCGCGGGTGTAGGCGCATACGCCGGGGTCCGCCTCGACGGGCTCATAGTCGCCCGCGAATGCATCGGGATGCTCCGCCCGCAGGCGTAGCGTTCTCCACACGAGGTAGAGTTTCGCCGTTTCGCGCGTCGGCGCTGCGCCGCGCTGCAGCCCTTCGAGCAGGCGGCGGCTGCGCTCCCAGTCGACCGGCCGGCGGTTGTCCGGGTCGACGAGGCTAATGTTCCAGAGCTCGTCGCCCTGGTAGACGTCGGGGACACCCGGGCAGGTGAGCTTCAACAGGGTCTGTGCAAGCGCGATCCGTTCCCCGAGCGGTGCGAGGCTCTCGGCGAACGGCGCGACGTGCTCGACGGCCGTGCGCGCGAATGCCTTGACGCCCGTCTCCCAGCGTTCGTCCGGTTCGCTCCAGCTCGTGCTCACCTTCGCCTCGCGGAACGCCTTCTCGAGGTAGGCATCGATTCGCTCCGGCTCGATCGGCAATGAGGATGCGAGCGTCTGGTAGATGAAGTACTCCTCGTTCGGGTCGGGGCCGCCGTCATGGTCCAGCGCCTTGTGCCAGCGGTGCACGTGCTCGGCCCACTGCTCCGGTACCCAGGAGAGCGCCGCGAGTCGGGCGCGCGCGTCGCCGCTGCGCTTCGTGTCATGCGTTTGCGTGGTGAGCATGTGCAGTGGGAAGCGCCGTGCACGCTCGAGGTTGTGCGCGTGGAACTCCTCGATCGAGACCGACCAGCGGCCGGGGTCGCCGCCCACCTCGTTGAGGCACAGCAGGCGGTTGTACCGGTAGAACGCAGTGTCCTCGACGCCCTTCGCCATAACCGGTGGCGTGGTCTGCTGGAAGCGGATGACGAACGCGTCGCGTCCTCGCTCCTCGAGGGTGAGCAGGGCCGCCAGCCGCGGCGGCAGACGGGCGTCGGCGACCGCCTGTCGGTCGAGGCCGTCCACCTCGCCGGTATCGGGATCGACGTACGTGCGGTAGACGTGGAACGACGAGAGTGCGCTCGGGAGGTCGAGCTCATCGGCGTCGTCGCCGAGCTGGGCGATCAGTCGGTCGACCTCCGGTTCGAACGTCGTGTGTGCCTGCTCGAGCTTTGCGTCGAGTGCGATCTCGTCGAATGGCCGGTTCTCGCCTGTGAAAGAGGTGTACAGCTCGGTGAGCGGCTCCTCCGCAGCGGGATCGAGGAAGAGTCCCGTGAGGTCGTTCGCGAACTCGTAGCCGGTCGTCCCGCACACGGGCCAGTCGCGGAGCTGCTCGCCCCGCTCCAGGATCTTCTCCACCCACACGCGCTCGACCCCTGCCTCGCGGAGGCGGCGGAAGTAGCGCGCCGGATTCGCGAGACCGTCGGGATGGTCGACCCGCACGCCGTCGACGACACCGTCGCGTACGAGCTCGACCACTTTTCGATGCGTCGCCTCGAACACCTCGGGGTCCTCGATGCGCACGCCCGCGAGATCGCCGATGTCGAAGAAACGGCGGACTCCCCCGGTGCGCCACTCGACGTCGAAGAACTTCGCCCGACGCAGGGGATCCCGCCAGAACGGGTTCTCCTCGTCGCTTGCCGCCATGTGGTTGGGGACGATGTCGAGGACGACACCCAGCCCGGCGTCGCACAGGGCCCGGAACTCTTCCTCTCCGCCGAGCTCGGCGGAGAGGTGCGTCGGGTCCACGACGTCGTAGCCGTGCGTCGAGCCCGACCGCGCCTGCATCGAGGGCGAGAGATACAGGTGGCTGACTCCGAGGTCGCGCAGGTAGGGGACGAGCTCGCGGGCGCGTCGGAAATCGAGGTGGGGCAGGAGTTGCAGCCGGTAGGTGCAGTGAAAGGCGTTGTCGGTCATAGATCGTGAATGGAGTCTTGGCCCCAAACGGGCGCCCTCACACGCGAGGGTGGAGTCGAGTTCCGCGTCTGGGCCCCGGCTGCTCGCGAGGTGGCGGTACGGGCACGCGGTCGCGAGCATCGTCTCGAGCCCGAGGACGAGGGGCTGTTCGCAAGCCTCGTCGACGCGCGGGCCGGGGACGACTACCACCTCGTCCTCGACGGGACGGCGCTGCCGGATCCCTGCTCCCGCTCCCAGCCGCAGGGTGTGCGGGGCCCCTCGCGGGTCGTCGAGCCGCCCCACGGTTCGCTCCTCGGCGTTCCGCTCGACGAGCTCGTCCTCTACGAGCTGCACGTCGGCGCGTTCTCACCGTCCGGGACCTTCGACGGCGTCGTCAAGCGACTGCCCGAGCTGCGCGAGCTCGGGATCACCGCGATCGAAGTCATGCCGATTGCCACGTTTCCGGGGCGACGCAACTGGGGCTACGACGGCGTGTACGCCTACGCGCCACACGCGGCCTACGGAGGCCCCGATGGTTTCGCCCGACTCGTCGATGCTGCCCACGCCGTCGGTCTCGGCGTCATCCTCGACGTCGTCTACAACCATGTCGGCCCAGGATCGGAGGCGATCGCGGCTTTCGGGCCCTACTTCACCGACCGCCACTCGACCCTCTGGGGCGATGCGATCGATTACTCGCAGCGGGGCGTACGCGAATGGGCCATCCAAAACGCAGAGATGTGGGTGCGCGACTACGGGGTCGACGGGCTGCGGCTCGACGCGACCCATGCGATCGTCGACGACTCGCGACCCCACGTCCTCGCCGAGCTCGCAGAGCGCGTGCGCGGAATCGACGAGCGCGCGCTGGTCATCGCGGAGATGGAGACGGGGGACCTGCGACCGACCGAGGAGTGGGGCTTCGACGCGCAGTGGGCGGACGAGCTCCATCACCTCCTGCACGTGCTCCTGACGGGCGAGCAGGAGGGCTACTACGGGGACTACCGCGCGTCGGTTGCCCAGCTCGCCCGCCAGCTCGAGCGTACGCCGCCCGAGCAGCTCGTCGTCTGCTCGCAGAACCACGACCAAGTCGGCAATCGAGCTTTCGGAGACAGGCCGTCGACTGACGAGTTGCGCATCCGGGCCGCCACCGTGCTCTTTGCACCGCAGACGCCGCTGCTCTTCATGGGGGAGGAGTACGGCGAGCGGCGACCGTTCCAGTACTTCACCGATCACATCGATCCCGAGATCGCCGAGGCAACGAGGAAGGGACGGCGAGAGGAGTTCGCGCGCTTTTCCGCGTTCTCAGGCGAGGAGGTGCCGGATCCACAGGATCCTGCTACGTTCGAGCGCTCGACGCTCCGGCCCCAAGACGGCGATCCGGAGCTGCGCTCGCTCTACGCGGAGCTGCTGGCGCTCCGGCGTCGGTTGCCGCGCCGGTTGGAGGTCGACGCCGACGAGGCAGCGCGCACGCTGTGTGTCCGCCGCGGCGGTGCGGAGCTCCGTCTCGACTTTGCCAAGCGCACCGTCGATCTGCATTTGCCGCCGTCGCCCTAGAGCGCGGTTTCGGCAGGACGGGCCCGAGGGAACGCGTTCGGCGTGACCTTCTTCGACGGGTTTGACATGGAGTTCGTCGACGTCGGGGAGGTAACGCTGCGCGCCCGGCACGGCGGGAAGGGGCCGCCGCTCGTGTTGTTGCACGGTCATCCGCGGACACACGCGACCTGGCACATGGTCGCCGGTCGGCTGGCGGCGCACTTCACGGTCGTCTGTCCCGACCTTCGCGGCTATGGGCAGTCGACGATGCCGCCGACGCTGCCGGACCATTCTCAGTCGTCGAAGCGCGCGATGGCGTCGGACGTGGTCGAGTTGATGCGCCGCCTCGGACACGACCGGTTCGGAGTCGTCGGGCACGACCGAGGCTCCGCCGTGGCATACCGGCTGGCGCTCGACCATCCGGAGAACGTGATGAAGCTCGCAGTGCTCGACTGCATTCCGATCGGCGAGCATCTCGCGCGGGCGAACGCACGCTTCGCGCTCGCCTGGTGGCACTGGTTCTTCTTCGGCCAGACGGAGAAGCCGGCCGAGCGGTTCATCAGCGGCGATCCGGAAGCGTGGTACGAGAACACGCCGGAGCACATGGGACGCGAGGCGCACGAGGACCTCTGGCAGGCGCTGCGCAGGCCGAACGTCGTCCACGGCATGGTCGAGGACTACCGGGCGGGAGTGACGGTCGACCGAGAGGCTGACGATGCCGACCGCGCCGCCGGGCGCCGGATCGCGTGTCCCGTCCTTGTCGAGTGGTCGACGCGCGATGACATGGAGGAGCTGTACGGCGACGTGGTCGCCATTTGGCGTGCTTGGGCAGACGACGTGCGGGGCACTGCCATCGACTCGGGCCACCACGTCGCCGAGGAGGCGCCGCAGGCTCTCGCCGCCGCGCTCCTCGACTTCTTCCAGAGCAATGCCTAGCCCGCGTCGAGCTCGATCGCCGTGATGTGCCAGCGCCCGAGGTTGGCGCAGAACGCGGTGCTATCGCGGAAGGCGATGTTCGTCGGATGGGCGAGGACGATCGCGTCGTCGTCGCGGATGAGCACGGTCGGCGTTCCGTCGGCGTCGATGCGGATGACCTGGCTGGGCTGATAGCACGCGACGTAGAGGAAGCCGTCGGGGCCGAATCCGAGGCCGTCCGGGAGCACGCCCGGAAGCTCGGCGACGATCTCGGGCGAACCGGCGCCGCCGCCGTCGAGGATCGGGAGGCGGGTGACGCGGCGGGACCATGTCTCGGCGACGTAGACGGCCGTCTGATCGGGCGCGACCGCCACGCCGTTGGCGAAGAGAAACGGGCCGTCGCTCCACAGCTCGCCTCCTCCGCTCGGATCGATTCGATAGACCCCAGGCCCCGGGTCGGTCGCGGAGTAGCTCTCGGTGAGGTAGAGATTGCCGGCGCGGTCGAAGGCGAGCGCGTTCGGGAACTTCAACTCGTGCCCGTCGATGGAGCCCTCCACGAACGGCTCCGGCTTGTCTCCAGCGGGATCGAGCCGCATGACTGCGCGACGCTCGAGATCGACGTAGTACAGGAGGCCGTCAGGGCCGAAGACGAGTGCGAGCGTGAAGCCGCCGTCGGCCGCGACCCGAACCTCGATCGAGCTTCCGTCGGGCGGAATGCGGTAGACCTGACCTGCCTCGCCGCCGCACCAGATGCTCCCGTCGCCGTCGACGGCGACTCCCTCTGCATGATCGAGTCGGACGGGACCGACCGATGCGTCGAAGAACACGCGTGCACGCGACATGTCGAGGACAGGCTCAGCGGCCATTGGCGTGGGGAGGACTTCGCCTCACGCGTCCATGCGACACGGGCCGGAGGACGTCGTCGGGAAACTCGAGACCGTTGAACTGCTCGCGCGCATTGCGGACCGCAGCGGCGAAGTTCTCCTTGATGAGCGACGGCTCGGTGCTCTCGTACACGAGATAGATGGCGCTGCGATCTCCCGTGAGCGGCACGAAGACGAGATCGCTCGGGCACAGGCCCTTGAAGAGCTCCGAGAGCACGGTGATGCCGACTCCGGCCGATACGAGCCCGAGCGTCGTGTAGGGAAGCGAGCTCTCCTGGACAACGTGCGGCGTGAATCCGGCCGCGAGACAGCTTTCGACGACTCGATCGTGCTCGGCGCGGACGTCGGCGCGGGGCCGGGCGCAGGAGCACACGACAAACGACTCTCCGGCGAGCTCGCCGTAAGTCAGCTCCTGTCGATCCGCGAGGGGATGGGATCGCGGAAGCACGGCACAGATGCGGTCGGCGACGACCTGCTCGAAGGAAAGCGTCGAGTCGGCCTTCATCGGTGTGCGCACGAGCCCGACGTCGACCTGGTGCGCGGCGATCGCTTCGAGCAGCGGCTCGTCGAGCATCTCGTTCAGCTCGAGGCGAACCTCCGGATACTTCTCCCTGAACTCCGCAACCGACCTCGGAATGAGGGCCGACGCCGCGGCCGGAACGAATCCGACCGAGAGCTCACCGAGCTCTCCGCGACCTGCCTGCCCCGCACGCGTCAGGGCGCGTTCGAGCTCGGCCAGCGCTTCCGGGGCTTCCCGAAGCAGGAGGCGTCCGGCTTGGGTGAGTCGAACATCTCGCTTCGTGCGTGTGAACAGCTCGACGCCGAGCGATTCCTCGAGGTTGCGAATCGCGTAGCTGAGCGACGGTTGCGAGATGTTCAGACGGGCAGCCGCTCGTCCGAAGTGCAGCTCGTCGGCGACGGCGAGGAAGTAGCGGAGCGGCCGCAGCTCGGACGCTGAGCGGGTGCTCATGCGCGCGAGTCTATAGCCGGATGTTTCCTCGGGGAAGCTGCGTTTCTTCGCGATAGAGCGCGCCTATCAATCTCTTCGTTCCGACTCTTGGACAACTCCGCCGCCGACGTGATTTCGTATCTCAGTCGTTCGCGCATCTTCAGCGGAGGGAGGAACAATGAGGCACCGAAGGGCTTCGGCCCGGCTGCACCTCCTCGGCATCGTCATCGCGTGTTGCGCCGTCGCCGCGTCTATCGCAGCGGCGAGCGCGGCCGCCGGCAGTCCGCGCTCGCCCAGTAGCGCAGACAAGACGATACGGATCGCGGTGCTGCTGTCCTCGACGGCAAATACCTATGAGCAGGCGGATCTGGCGGGCGTGAAGGCTGCCGCCGCGAAATACGGCGGCAAGGTCGAGAAGGTCTTCGACGCCAACTTCGACGCGAGCACGCAGTCGTCTCAGGTTCAGGACGCGACCACTGCCAAGCAGTACGACGCGTTCGTGATCGTGCCGCAGGCAGGAAACGTCCTCACGCCGCAGGTGCGTGCGGCCGCGCAGGCAGGAATCAAGGTCGTCTGCCTGCTCTCGCCGTGCGGCCCGAACCAGCAGTCGAACGCGCGGCAGATCCCGGGCTACGTGACCACGGTCGGCTACCAGTTCAAGGAGAACGGCACCGACATCGGGAAGGCGATCGTGCAGGCATGCGGGAGCCTGAACCCGTGCAAGGTCGCGTACGAGCCTGGGCTGCTGTCCTTCTCGACGGAGGTCTTCCGGACGAACGCGATCAAGGCGTACTTGAAGAAGTACCCGCACATCCAGATCGTCGCCGAGCAGGAAGGGAAGTACCTCGCGAACACCGGGCGGACGGCGATGCAGAACATGCTGCAGGCACATTCCGACATCAACGTCGCGGCCTCGAGCGGTGACCAGATGACGGCCGGCATGGAGCAAGCAGTGAAGAGCGCGGGGATGACCGGAAAGATCAAGCTGATCGGAAACGGCGCGAGCAAGCCCGGCGTCGCGGCGGTCGCGGCCGGCCGTTGGTACGCGACGGTCGCCAACCTTCCCTACACCGAGGGATACCTCGGCGCGAAGTACGCGATCATGGCGGCGAAGGGGACGCCTCTGTCGAAGATCCCGTCCTTCGTCGACGATCTGAAGTTCTCGCCCGTCGGCACGACGATCATCACCGGGGACAACGCAAAGAAGTTCAAGGCCCAGTGGGCAGGCTGATGCGATTGAATCGAGCATGAAGCTGCGTCGCGTCAGGTGATGAACCGGCCTGGCGCGACGCACGTCTACGTCGGCTTGCCAACGTGAACGACGTTCAGGAACTCGATCTCGACCAAGCTCGGCCGAGGCTCGTCATACGGCCTCGGGCAATCGCCGCCGGGCTTCGGAACTACGGGATCGTCATCTTCTTCGTGATCCTGTTCACGGTGCTGAGCGTGCTCAGCAACGTCTTCTTCACGAAGACTAACTTCCTCAACATCCTCGATCAGACCGCTCCCGCCGGGATCATCGCCTGCGCGATGACCCTCGTCATCATCGGGGGCGGCTTCGATCTCTCGGTCGGAGCGACGTTCGCCCTCGGTGGAGTCGCGGCTGCGCAGACCGCCCCGCATATCGGCATCTGGGAGGGCATGATCGTCGGCTCTCTCTTCGGGCTCGGGCTCGGCGTCGTCAACGGGCTGCTCATCACCGTCGGCAAGATCAACTCCTTCATCGCCACCCTCGCCTCGAGCTTCATGTTCTACGGGCTGGGGCAGGTGATGACCAACGGCTTCCTCGTCTCCGTGACGAACCCGTCGTTCGAGGCGCTCGGGAACAACGGCTTCGCGGGCGTCAAGTATTCGATCTGGCTGTTCGCCGCGGTCGCCGTGTGCTCGACGGTCATCCTGTCGCGGGCAACCCTCGGGCGCTACATCTTCGCGGTGGGCGGCAACGCCGAGGCGGCCCGTCTCGCAGGGATCCGCGTCAACCTCGTCCGTGTCACGACGTTCGCGCTGAGCGGGCTCGCCGCCGGCATCGCCGGAGTGCTGGTCGCATCGCGTATCTCGCAGGGCCAAGCGGACACCGGCAGCGACCTGACGCTCACGACGATCGCGGCCGTCGTCATCGGCGGCACGAGCATTCTCGGCGGCGAGGGCGCCGTCTGGCGGAGCGTGCTCGGCGTCCTTCTGCTCGCGATGATCGGGAACGGATTCAACCTTCTCAACGTCAATCCCGTGTACCAGCAGATCGTCGAGGGGGCCATCATCGTGCTCGCCGTCGCCTTCGACTCATGGTCTCGCAGGAGCGGCGAGTGACGGCAGCGGCGCGTCGGACGACCGGGATCCCGGTGGCCACCTTGTCGAACGGCCACACACTCGAACTCGTCGTCCACGATCTCCACGGCGGCGGTGGCGGGCCGCGGCTCGGCCTGATCGCGGGGATTCACGGAGACGAGCCTCTCGGCGTCGAGATCGTCCGTCGGCTGCTCACAGACCTCGAGGGCGAGACGTTCGGCGGAGAGGTCGTGGCGCTTCCGGTTGCGAACGCCTATGCATTCGCGGCGCTCACTCGGAGCACACCCGTCGACTCGGCGAACTTGAATCGCGTGTTTCCCGGCAACCGCGACGGCACCTCGAGCGAGCAGATCGCACACCTGATCTCGTCCGAGTTCCTCCCTGGCTGCGACTACCTGATCGACCTGCACTCGGGCGGCAACCTCGCCACGGTCGACTACCTCTATGTCGGCGACGACGAGGCGCTCGCGAAGGCGTTCGGGTGCGAGATTCTCTATCGCGGGCCTGCGCCCCAGGGATCGCTGGCAGCCCATGCAGGTGCGAGCGGAACCCGTACGCTCATCGTCGAGCTCGGGGGCGGGCAGCAACGGAACGACCACTTCGTGCGCAAGGGCGTTCGCGGGATCCGCAACGTCATGAAGCACCTCGGCATGCTCGCCGGCGAGCCTCGACTTCCGGCCGAGCAGCTCATCGTGACGGAGCTCGCGGACTTGAAGCCGCACCAAGGCGGGCTGATGCTGTCGAACTGCAGCTCCGAGCAGCTCGGCGAATCGGTGACGCGCGGAATGGAGCTCGCGCGCATCGTCAGCCCCTACACCCTCGAGGTGCTCGAATCGATGCCGGCCCCGTTCGAGCCGAGCCTGCTCGTCCTCGTCCGGGACGCCGTCACGAAGGTGGATCCGGGCGACTTCGGGTTCATCGTGGCGAACGGCGCAACGGCGGTCGCCGCATGACGGCCGGCACGACGCGGATCGTGACGGGCTGGGGCGAGGCGGGCGAGCCCGGGATCCTCTTCGCCGGCCCTGCTCCGGTCACGGTCGACTTCGGCCACGCGACGGCGAGCGAGCTCTGGCGCACCGCCGGCGACGGGGAAGACGTGCGGGCTCGTGTCGATCCCGCTGCTCGTGAGTGGCAGCTCGAGCCTCCGCGTGGCGGGAGCGCCTTCCGAGTCGTCACGTATCAGCCCGGAGCGGAGGTCGAGCTGCACTCGACCGAGACTCTCGACTACATCGCCGTCATCTCGGGCGAGCTCACCCTCGTCCTTCCCGACGAGGAGGTCACCCTCCGCCCCGGGGACGCACTCGTCCAACGTGCCACGCCGCACGGTTGGGCGAACCGCTCGGATGTGCCGTGCGTCATGGTCGCCGTGCTCTTCGATCTCTCTGGCAACGGAGAGGAGGCGAGATGAGCACGGGCGAGTTCGCTCCGTGCTTCGTCCTGCGCGCGGTCAACGTCCTCGACGAATCCGGCGGCTTCGAGGACGGAGTCGACGTGCACGTCGCAGACGGCGTGATCACCGCCGTCGGAGCGCGGCTCCCCGAGGACGGCGCGACCTCGATCGACTGCTCCGGGTTGTGGCTGATCCCGGGGATCTTCGACTGCCACGACCACATCAGCATGTCGTCGCTGTCGCTCGCCGAGTCGCTCTCGACGCCGATCACGAGCTGGGCGCTCGAGACGGCCCGGAACGCCCGCGTGACGCTCGAGGCAGGCGTCACCTTCGTGCGCGACATGGCCGGCGCCGACGCCGGCGTTCGCACGGCGATCGAGCGCGGCGACGTGCCCGGCCCGACCGTGCAGACGTCGACGGTTCTCATCTCGCAGACGGGAGGCCATGGCGACGGGTTCCTCGCCGGCGCCGGTCTGGCGGTGACGCCGGGCTACTTGACACCGACCTACCCCGGCAAGCCCCGCTTCGTCGTGGACGGCGTCGACGAGATGAGGAAGGCCGTTCGCGAAGTCATTCGCTCGGGAGCCGACTGGATCAAGCTCGCGACGACGGGCGGGCTCGTCTCCGACCACGACCACCCGCTCGTCGCGGACCTGACGCCGGCCGAGATCGAGACGGCCGTCGACGAAGGCCGCCGCAAGGGCAAGCCGGTGGCCGCACACGCGTACGGCGGCGTCGGCCTCGACAACGCCATCGCCGCCGGAGTCAGATCGATCGAGCACGGAGGCTTCCTGACCGAGGACCAGGCCGAGCGGATGGCGGCAGCACGGTGCTGGCTGGTGCCGACGCTCTCGGCGATGCGAGACACGCTCCGCTGGGCGGAGGAAGGCGTGCTCACTCCTGTGCAGTGCCGGAAGATCCTCGACTTCGGGCTCGAGCTCGGAGCCGCGGTGCGCATCGCGAAGGCGTACGGCGTCCCGCTCGCGCTCGGCACCGACTACATCAGCCGGGGCCAGCACGGCGGGAACCTCGAAGAGCTGGCGCTCATGCAGGAGGCCGGCTTGAGCACCGAGGAGGTGCTGCTGGTCGCGACGAGCGGCGGCGCCGAGCTGTGCGGGGTGGACGACCGCTACGGCAGGATCGCGCCCGGTTACGTCTTCGACGCGGTGGCGCTCGGGAGCGAGCCCGACAACCTGAGGAAGCTCATGGAGCCCGGCGCCGTCGTCGCGGTCTTCAAGGGTGGAAGGCCGGCTATCGTCCGCGCCCGCTTCGAGGAGGGATGGTCGTGACCGCGCTCGTGGAGCTGCGCGGAATCTCGAAGCGGTTCGGCGGAGTGAATGCCCTGTCGGGGATAGACCTCAGCATCGAGGAAGGCTCCATCCACGCGCTCGTCGGCGAGAACGGCGCGGGGAAGTCGACCCTCGGCAGGATCGTGGCGGGCGTGCACCGGCCGGACGAGGGGGAGCTCCGGGTCGCCGGCGAGCGCGTCGACTATCGCTCGCCGCGAAGTGCCCTCCGGCTCGGCGTCACGCTCATCACCCAGGAGGGCGCGCTCGTTCCGCATCGCTCCGTGCTCGAGAACGTCTTCCTCGGAATCGAGAGCGGCTCGGCCGGGATCGTGAACACCCGCGAGACGAGAAAGCGCTACTACGAGCTCCTCGAGCGCGTGCAGCTCGATCTTCCGCCGCGCGCGACGATCCGCTCTCTGTCTCTCTCGGATCAGAAGAAGGTCGAGCTGCTCCGCGCGGTTGCACGGAACGCGCGCGTGCTCGTGATGGACGAGCCGACCGCGGCCTCGACTCCCGAAGAGGCGGAACAGGTCTTCAACATCGTGCGCGGCCTCCACAGGCTCGGCACGACGGTCGTCTACGTGTCGCATTTCCTGAAGGAGGTGCTCCAGCTCGCAGGCACGGTCACGGTGCTCCGGGACGGCAGGATCGTCCGTACGGCCCCCGCCGCAGAGGAGACACCGGAGCGCCTGGTCGCGGCGATGCTGGGCCGCACCATCGACCTCGCCTTCCCCGAGAAGAGCGAGCCGGCGGCCGATGCTCCAGTCGTGCTCTCGGTCCGCGACGTCTCGCGTCCGCCGGCCGTGAACGGCGTCTCCTTCGACGTGCGCGAGGGGGAGATCCTCGGCCTCGCCGGCCTGATCGGGAGCGGGCGGTCCGAGCTTGCACGCGCGATCGTCGGCGCCGACCGGCGCGACACGGGGGATCTCGAGCTGCGCGAGCGCCGCTTGCGCGTGCGCTCTCCCCGGGATGCGATCTCGGCAGGCGTCGTGCTCCTGCCCGAGGACCGCAAGGCTCAAGGCCTGCTGACGAAGCGGTCGGTGGCCGACAACATCGCGCTGCCCCACTTCAGCGCCTTCAGCCGCGCCGGTCTGATCTCCGAGCGTCGCACGCGAAACGCGACCAGCTCGCTCATGGGCCGGGTCGACGTTCGCGCGGCCGGGCCGCTCGCCCGGATCAGCACGCTCTCGGGTGGCAATCAGCAGAAGACGCTCTTCGCCCGCTGGATGTATCGCCGGCCCCAGGTCTTCATCGCGGACGAGCCGACGCGCGGAGTCGACGTCGGAGCGAAGCGCGCGATCTACGAGCTCATCCACGCGCTCGCCGCCGAAGGTGCGGCGGTCATCCTGATCTCCTCCGAGCACGAGGAGGTCCTTGGCCTCGCACACCGCGTGCTCGTCATGCGCGAGGGGCGAATCGCAGCCGAGCTCGCCGGCGCCGACATGACCGAGGACGCGCTGCTGAGGGCGGCGTTCGGGCAGCTCGAAGACGGCTCGGACGATGCGAGGGCGGTGTGATCGTCTCCGTCCTGCACTTGCCGGTACGCGCAGGCTCCGAGGAAGCGATCGTCCGCTTCTACGCGGAGCACGACGTCTTCGGCCTGGCCGCCCAGGTCGGCGGCTTCCGCTCGGGCGGCCTGCTCGAGCCGACGACCGCCGGATCCGCATGGCTCGTCGTCGCCGAATGGGACGATGTCGCCGCGTACGAGCGCTGGCTGGCGGCGCCGGCCCGCGCGGAGCTGAGCGAGCTGCTCGCCCCCCATCTGGACGGGACGCCTGCCGGCAGCACCTACCGCCGTCGCCCGGAAGCCTGCCGATGAGCGGCTACCGCGTGGCGATGGACATCGGCGGGACGTTCACCGACTTCGTGATCTTCAACCGAGCCCACGAGGTGGAGACGCAGTCGGGCAAGGTGCTGACGACGCCGTCGAATCCCGCAGACGGCGTGCTCGAAGGTCTCGGTCAGTTCGTCCCCGATGCGAAGGCGATCGAGTTCCTCGTCCATGGGACGACCGTCGGGCTCAACGCCTTCCTCGAACGGAAGGGCACGCGCCTGCTGCTGGTCATGACCGAAGGCCTCGGTGACGCGTACTCGATCGCGCGGCACGACCGCAAGGAGCTGTACGCGCTCCGCTACCGCAAGCCGGAGCGGCTCGTGCCACGGCGTGACGTGGTCGAGGTGCGGGAGCGGCTCCGCTGGGACGGCTCTGTCGAGATCCCGCTCGATCGGCAGAGCCTGGCGCCGCTCTTCGAGCGAATACGGGCCGAGGGCGTCGAGGCGGTCGCGGTCTGTCTCATCCACGCCTACGTCAACCCGGTCCACGAGCTCGAGCTGCGCGAGCACCTGCGCGCCGAGTTCCCCGAGCTCTCCATCACCCTCTCGCACGAGATCGCGCGCGAGTGGCGCGAGTACGAGCGCGCCTCGTCTGCGGCCTTGAATGCCTACATCGCACCGCGCGTCGAGCGATACCTGTCGACCCTCGAGAAGCAGCTGGCCGAGCGCGAGATCTCGACTCCGTTGTACGTGATGCAGTCGAACGGCGGCATCACCACCGCACGACGTGCGCGGTCCGAGCCGATCCAGACGCTGCTCTCGGGACCGGTGGGCGGGACGATCGGCGGAGCCGCGCTCGCCCGCGCGACCGGACGGCAGAACCTGCTCTGCGTCGACATGGGGGGCACGTCATTCGACCTGAGCCTCGTCGTCGGCGGCAGCCCGACCGTCTCCAACGAGACCGAGCTGGAGGAGCTCCCGGTCCTCATGCCGCTCGTCGACATCCATACGATCGGCGCAGGCGGCGGCTCGCTCGCATGGCTCGAGGCCGGCGGCCTCCGTGTCGGCCCGCAGAGCGCGGGCGCAGACCCAGGCCCGGCCTGCTATCGCCGCGGCGGTACCGAGCCGACGGTGACCGACGCGAATCTCTTCCTCGGGCGGCTCGATCCCGGCTACTTCCTCGGCGGCCGCATGGAGCTCGACGTGCCCGCGGCGGAACAGGCGCTCGAGCGGCTGGCGGCCCGGATCGATCTCGCGCCGACCGAGCTCGCCGAAGGGATCCTCTCGATCATCAATGCGCGCATGGCGGACGCGATGCGGACGATCACCGTCAAGCAGGGGATCGATCCGCGCGAGTACGCACTCGTGGCCTTCGGCGGCGCCGGCCCGATGCACGCCGCGTGGCTCGCGCAGGAGCTCGAGATCGCCGAGGTGATCGTCCCCTGGAGCCCCGGCACGTTCTCCGCCTGGGGAATGCTCCAGACGGATATGCGTCACGACCTCGTGCGCAGCTTCTACCGGTTGCTCGCGGGGCTCGACGCGGAGAGCGTGGCCGCGACGTTCACGGCGCTCGAGGAGGAAGGGTCGGAGCTGCTCGGGAGCGAGGGAATCCCCGTGTCCGAGCGCTACTTCTCCCGCTCGGCGGACATGCGCTACGTCGGTCAGGAGTACACGGTCACGCTTCCTCTCGCAGCAGACGTCGTGCTCGACGACGTCGATCGCGCGTTCCACGATGCACACCGCGTCCGCTACGGCCACTCGACGCCCGGGGCGCCGGTCGAGTTCGTCAATCTGCGCACCGCGGCTATGGGACGCATCGCGAGCGCAGCGCCGAAGTACCGTCCTCCGGCGGGCGGGGATGATCCGACGCTCGGCCGGCGGACCGTCGTCTTCGCCGGCCGGGACCACGAGACGCCGGTGCTGCTTCGAGACCGCCTCCGTCCCGGGTCGACCTACGAAGGCCCGGCGGTCATCGAGGAAGCGAGCTCGACGACCGTCGTTCCTCCGGAGCACGCGGTCACGCTCGACGATTTCGGGAATCTCTCGATCAGGCGAGGGGAGGGGTGATGACGGCCGATCCGATTACGACCGAGATCATCCGCAACGCGTTCATCTCGTGCGCGCAGGACATGAACGCGACGCTCATCCGCAGCTCGTACACCCCGATCATCTACGAGGGGAAGGACTGCTCCGTCGCGATCCTCGACGAGAACGGCAACGTTCTCGGGCAATCGCTCGGCCTGCCGCTCTTCCTCGGAAACCTGGAGATCTGCGTCAAGCTCGCCGCGGAGATGTTCGGCTGGGAGGCCTTCCGTCCCGGCGACGTCTTCTACATGAACGACTCGTACATGACCGGGACCCATCTCAACGATGCGACGATCTTCGGTCCCATCCATTGGCGCGATCGCCTCGTCGGCTTCTCGGCCACGCGCGCGCACTGGCTCGACGTCGGCGGCAAGGACGCCGGCGGCCCGATGGACTCGCGAGAGATCTACCAGGAGGGCATGCGCTGGGCGCCGACCCGCATCTACGACCGCGGTGAGCCGCGTGAGGACATCATCGACCTGCTTCGCCGCAACGGCCGCTTCGGGTATTCGCTCGTGGGCGACATGAACGCCCAGGTGGCCGCGTGCCGCACCGGCGAGGCGCGCTTCCGGGCGATCCTCGAGCGCTTCGGCTACGACACCTATCTCCAGGCCCGCGAAGAGATCTACCGCCAGTCCGAGCTGCTCGAACGGGAGGCGGTCGCCGCCATCCCCGACGGCAGCTACCGGTCGGAGGGTTTCATCGACGACGACGGCCTGGGGCACGGCCCGGTGCCGGTGAAGGTCAGCATCGACGTCGCCGGCGACCACATGACCATCGACCTGGAGGGGTCGTCTCCGCAGATGGAGGGACCGGTCAACTGCGGATTCGCGCAAACCGTGTCCGCCTGTCGCGTCGCCTTCAAGCTGCTCATCAACCCGGACCGTCCCGTCGACGGCGGCACGTTCCACACGCTCGACGTCAAGGCGCCGGCGAGCTCGATCTTCGACGCACACGAGCCTGCCGCGTGCCAGTGGTACTTCACGCCGCTCGGCCTGCTCATCGATCTGGTCGTCTCTGCCCTCGCGCCCGTCCTGCCCGACAAGGTCGCCGCCGCCCACTTCGGCGACTCGATGGTGCTCTTTCTCGCCGGCACCGACCCTCGCAGCAACATGCCGTTCCTCCACGTCATGCCGCACGCCGGCGGGTGGGGAGGCTTCGAGGGCGCTGACGGCGAGGACGGCCTCATCAACAACGTCAACGGGGGCTTCAAGGACTACCCGGTCGAGATCTTCGAGGTGAAGTACCCGGCGACGATCCGCGCATACGGGTTTCGTCCCGACACCGGCGGCCCCGGCCGCTTCCGCGGCGGCTGCGGCCTCTACCGAAGATTCGAAGTGGGCCCCGCCGCCCGCCTCTACCTGTGGTTCGACCGCTCCGTCAGTCCGGCCTGGGGCCTGTTCGGCGGCCGCGAAGCGGTCGGCCCGGACGTGGTCATCAACCCGAGCCGCGACGACGAACGGCACATGCTCAAGGTGAACGCCCACGCGCTCGACGCAGGATCCGTCGTCGAGCTCCGAACCGGTGGCGGCGGCGGCTTCGGCGATCCATTCGAACGCGACCCCGAGCGAGTCCGAGCCGACGTCCGCGACGGCTTCGTCAGCGTCGAGGGGGCAGAGCGGGACTACGGCGTGACGATCGACTCCGAGACGCTGGAGATCACCGGCCTCCGAAGGTCATGAGTCCTTCCGACGAGAGCCCGGCATCCACGGCGTGCGCGTCGGAGCTCCTCGAGGATCGTGAGACCGGTAAGCGCCTCGCGCCGCCGCTCAGGTCGTCGTCTTCTTCCCGGCCGAACGGGCCGAGCTCGCAGCGCGGTTCACGGAGGTGTGCGCGATCGACGCGACGTGGTCAGGACTGCGCTTCGTCCGCCGTCGCGAGCACCGCAGGTCCTGACTCGAGCCG
>Ga0070731_10002064_pt1 | contig 19784 bp, 25 predicted proteins | sample Coa_R1_2_FD_66448 | JGI IMG/M metagenome (GOLD analysis project Ga0070731, IMG submission 66448) | Surface soil microbial communities from Centralia Pennsylvania, which are recovering from an underground coalmine fire - Coalmine... | ecosystem: Environmental > Terrestrial > Soil > Unclassified ... | reverse complement strand
TCGATCTAAAGGCTTAGCGTGAGGTCGGTTATAGACACTTCGCGATGCGTTTGATGACCGTCCCAATTGAAAGTGTTGCATCTGGGGCACACTACAAATCCTAGGAAGGCACGGAATCAGCGAAATTCTATGTCATCAAATTGCGGGACGGCGCACATTCACCAAATTGCTGTTGTTCGTTCACATTCATCCGGCACCTAATCTGGCTGCGCTCTATCACTGGTACCATGGGCTAGTACCCCGGGAAGGTCCGCAGGACACGGCTTGATCTCAACAAATGGCGTGTCTCACATTGTAGTCGTGCCGGATGGTAGAGAATGATGAGATTTTTTCCCAACAGAAAATACCATAGCGGTGCGATCTGGTGCGTCTGGCGCTGGACGAATGTAGATCCCAATGGTGACGGTAATACCTATTTAACGCGGCTTCATCTGTTTCGAATCCCTTGGTGCAGCTGCATGCTACATTGGATCCTGCGGCCCGATCCGCAACCCGATCTGCACGACCACCCGGTGTCTTTCCTGTCTATTGTGTTGTCTGGCTTTTATGACGAGGAAATTCCCGATGGCGTGGGAGGACGGCAGACCGTGCGCGTCAGGTGGTGGAATTTAAAGCGTGCGACCGACTGTCACCGCATCGTGGCGATAACCAGACCCGCGGTTACCCTTGTGTTTGCCGGCCCGGCCGTTCGCGAGTGGGGCTTTCATACGCCACATGGTTGGGTGCCGTGGCGAGAGTACGAGGCGCGGTGGCGGGAGAAACCACGCGCATGACGTAGCGCAGGAGCTGCCGCGACGATTAATTTACGTTCGCTTTTCAATAATCGTTCGCGGCCTTTATCGGATTCCCGGTTGGGCCTAAGCAGCCGACGGCACAATCTCGTTTGATATTCGCCAGGAGCTTTACCGCATTAATGGCTACAAGCCAGATTACAAGGACCTGCCGACCAGAAGGGCGACCGGCCATCGAAAACTGTGATGGGTGAATGACTTGAGCGCATTTTCGCTCAATCAAATGCGCTCGCGGCCGACAACCTGCAGAACTGCCCCGACCGACTGTTGGTGTCGGTCAATTAGTTGCTAGTGCGCGCACCGTCGGCTTGGCACGTTTCCCGCATATTCGCGCAGATCGTGTCCGCGGTCCAGCTGTCAATGCATCCAACCGAAATTCGTCTCAATCGCGAGCGCACCAGTCTCTCGGTGACGTGGGAGAACGGGGCGACATTCTCTTACCCAGCAAGATTGCTGCGCGAACGGGCGCGGGACGCCGGGTCGGTGCGCCTGGCCGTGGACGGCTGGGCAGTGCCGCCGCCCTCTGACCTGACGATCACCGCAGTTGAGGCGATCGGCAATTACGCCGTGCGGGTTGCCTTCTCTGATGGACATGACCGCGGCGTCTATCCCTGGGCTTACCTTGTTGAAATCGATGGCGTGAACTCGACACAAGCTGTGACCGATTACTAACGCCAGCGAGGAAGGAACCAAGATGGACGAAATTCGCAACGGCATATCGCGAGTCGAATGCGACGTCCTGGTGATGGGCGGTGGTACCGCGGGCCCGATGGCTGCCATCAGAGCAAAGCAAAGGGATCCCGCAGCGAACGTTATTCTAATCGAAAAGGCCAACGTCAAGCGGTCCGGCGCCATCTCCATGGGAATGGACGGTCTCAACAACACCGTCATTCCGGGCTTTGCGACGCCCGAGCAGTACACCAAAGAGATCACCATCGCGAACGACGGCATCGTCGATCAGGCGGCGGTCTATAAATATGCACAAAACTGCTTCAGCATGATCGAAGAGCTGGACCGTTTTGGCATTCGCTTTCAGAAAAACCAGAACGGCGATTACGACGTTAAAAAGGTGCACCACATCGGCACCTATGTCTTGCCAATGCCCAATGGCGGCACCGTCAAGAAGGCGCTTTACCGACAATTGCGCCGCGAGCGGGTACTGATCTCGAATCGGTTCATGGCGACCCGTCTGCTGACCAGCCCAGGCGGCCGCGCGGCCGGAGCCATCTGCGTCAATACGCGGACAGCGGAGTTTTTGGTGATCCGCGCCAAGGCTATCATTCTGTGCATGGGGGCTGCCGGCCGTCTCGGCCTGCCCACGTCCGGCTATTTGTTCGGCACCTATGAAAATGCAGCCAATTCCGGTGACGGCTACGCGATGGCTTATCACGCGGGCGCCGGGCTGGCGAACCTCGAATGCTATCAGATCAATCCCCTGATCAAGGACTACAACGGGCCTTCATGCGCCTATGTGGCGGGTCCGTTCGGCGGATATACGGCGAACAACGAAGGACGCCGTTTCATCGAATGCGACTATTGGTCGGGTCAGATGATGCAGGAGTTCTATAACGAGCTGCAGTCGGGTAAAGGACCGGTCTTCCTCAAGCTCAATCATCTTGCGCCGGAGACGATTTCCGAAATCGAGCGCGTGTTGCATAACGTCGAGCGGCCGACGCGCGGCCGTTTCCACTCACGCCGAGGAACCGACTATCGCGAGGCAATGATCGAAATGCACGTCTCGGAAATCGGGTTCTGCTCCGGACATTCAGCGTCCGGCGTTTACGTTGATGAGTTCGCGCGTACGACCCTTCCTGGTCTCTACGCAGCCGGCGACATGGCCAGCGTACCGCACAACTACATGCTCGGCGCCTTCACCAACGGGGCATTCGCAGGGGAGGATGCAGTCAAATTTGCCAAGGACGTCGATTTCGCCGATTACGACGAAACCATGGTCGTTGCCGAACAGGAGCGGGTCCTGGCCCCAACCAAACGTCACGACGGCATCCCGCCAAATCAGATCGAGTACAAGACGCGCCGGCTGGTGAACGATTATCTGCAGCCGCCGAAAGTGACGCGGAAGATGGAGCTGGCACAGCGGCGCTTGGCTGAAGTGCGCGACGACACCGAGACGGCTATGTTTGTTCGCGACAGTCACGAACTGATGCGCGCGTTGGAGGCGCAGTCTATTCTCGACTGCGCCGATATGGCGGCTGCGGCGTCGCTCTACCGCGCGGAAAGCCGCTGGGGTCTCTATCATAACCGCGTGGAATTTCCCGAGCGCGACGACACGAACTGGTTCTGCCATTCGATCATGACCAAGGGTGCCGACGGCAAGCCGAGGCTGACCAAAAAGCCGATCGCGCCCTACGTGGTCGAGATCGACGAGCACGAGCGCGATGCCTATTACCGGCAGCGTATTCATTCATCCGAGGCAGCCGAATAACGACACAACCGCAAACAGGAGGCGTTCATGCCTTTGGCTAACACCTCAACGAGCGTTCCCGTCGTCGTCGACGAGGATAAATGCATCGCTGACAAGGGCTGCACGGTCTGTGTGGACGTTTGCCCGCTCGATGTGCTCCGCATATCCGAGCTGACCGGCAAGGCTTACATGAAATACGATGAGTGTTGGTACTGCATGCCGTGCGAGGCGGATTGCCCGACTGGTGCCGTCACAGTCAATATTCCCTACCTTCTAAAATAAGAGCATCCTATGAAGGGATTAGAGCCATTCGAAGACTTCGGCGACGTCGACGCCATCGCCGTGGGTCTCGATAACCCGGATTCTCGCACTCGCCGCGTCACAGTTATGGATCTTGCCGATACTGCCGCGCCAGAGGCGATTCCCCATCTTGCTCGCGCCATCGCAGACACGGCTTCTGAGGTTCGGTTGCAGGCTGCAATCGCGCTCGGTGGTTTTGACGGTCCGGTCGTGGCCGTGGCGCTCGCTGGCGCACTTGCCGATCCCGATGAGGCCGTAGCACATGCCGCCTCCGACAGCTTGACTGAGTTAAAGGACCCAAAGGCGGCCGACCCGCTGTTTGCATTTCTCGCTGACAAGAGTCCATTTGTGCGTATGTCGGCGTTCCGCGGGATCAAAGAACTGCGACGCCCAGAGTCGCTGAAGCCCGCGGTCGCGGCGTTGGGCGATCCCGACCCGTCGGTGCGCGAACAGGCGGTGTCCGTGATTGGCTGGCTGAAGCTCGAGGAATCTCTCCCGGCCCTGATCAGCGCGTGCCGTGATCGAGAAGCGACAGTACGGCGCGCGGCGGTTTCGGCGCTTGGGTTCTCCGTCAACGCGCACGCAGCCAATGCCGTGACGGCGGCGCTCGATGACCCCGATTGGATGGTTCGGGAAATCGCGGCCGAAACGTTGGCGCGCACCGCGGGCGCCGAATCCGGCAAGCGCTTGATCGCGGCTCTATCGGATCGATATTGGCAAGTAACACTCAAGGCGGTTCGCAGTCTCGGCAAGCTGCGGGTGGTCGAGGCCGTGAGCACCATCGGTCCGCTGCTCGATCACGACAACAGTAATCTGCGCAAAGAGGTCGCCGCCGCGCTGGGCGAAATCGGTCAGCCTTCGGCGCTGCCGAATCTCCAGAAACATGTCGATGATCCTGACCCGGACGTCCGCAAGAATGTCCGTTGGGCAATCAGCCGGTTGCGGGAGGCCTGACTGGCAGATGATTGCGGTGCCGCGAATTGCACCGAGCTCACCCGAAGCGCAGCCGGCCAAGTCGGCAGCAAACGATGCCGTCGTGCCGGCGGTGCCGAAATACGTTCGCATCCGCGACTGGTTGATGGATCGCATTCTGAATTTGGACCTCAAGCGCGGCGACAAGCTTCCGTCGGAGAACGATCTGGTTCGCCAATTCGACGCGAGTCGTGTGACTGTGCGGCAAGCGCTCGAAGCTTTACGCTCAGAAGGCATCATCGAGAGCCAACACGGCCGAGGTTGGTTTCTCCGTGACGTTCGTGCCGTTCAAAATCTCGGCCGGCTGCAGGGCTTTGGCGAGATGCTGGCGCCGATGGGTGTGCGGGTTCGCTCTACGGTGCTCGACTTGACCGAATGTCCCGCACCCGAAGCTGTCGCCAATGCCTTCGGCGTATCGAAGGAGACGAGCGTAGTACGCATTGCGCGGCTGCGCATCGCCGGTATCAGAGTCATGTCGTACGATCTGAGCTATTTCCCTCTCGACATCGGCAGGCGCTTGTTGCGCGAAGATCTCGCGCGGCAGGATATTTTCGTGCTGCTAGAGCGTGCGCTAGGAATCAGATTAGGCTTCGCCGATGTGACAATCGAAGTCGCGCCGGCCGACGCGGATCCGGCCAGCCGGCTGAACATCGCGATGGGCACACCAATATTTAAGTTGACGAGGCTCACGCACGACAGCCGCAGTGCACCGATCGACTTCGAATACGTCTACGGGCTGCCGGAAGCGCATCAGTTCACCGTACGGGTGCCGCGCCGATGAAAGCGATCGATCGGCGCCGATTGCTCAAGGTGCTTGCGAACCTTTCGCTGCTGCCGACTGCGCCTTTGGCCGCATCCGGAGACGCGTTGCCGCTCGTCGAACTTCCGGGAAATGTGGATGCGCCGGATTTCCTCCTGCCGGACCTCGCCGGAAATGTACATCGCTTTTATGACTATCGCGGCCGCCCCGTGTTGGTCAGCTTCTGGGCTGCTTGGTGTGCGCCATGCCGGCGCGAATTGCCTTCACTCGCCGATCTTAGTGCGCGCTTGAAGGATGCAGAGATTAAGGTCCTGGCGGTCAATCTCGGCGACAGCGCCGAGCGCATCTCCGCCTTTCTAACCGATCACCCGTCGCCAGGGCTGCCAATCCTGCTCGGTGGTCGTGGCACCGGCGAAGCGTGGCATGTGGGGGCTCTGCCGGTGGCTTACGGGGTCGATCCCGAGGGCATTTTGCGGCTCGGCGCCCTCGGTGAGCAGGATTGGGACTCCCCGCTCGTCGAACACCAACTGCGCGGGCTCAGTAGGACAGTCCCCCGCAGGCCCAGCACAGTTCAACCTGCCTAAACGGAGCTGCGCTCCCGACGGACCATTTCCCAACTTGTATTATGGTTGTCTGGGTAATTTGCCTGCTCTAGCCGCGTTTCGCCTTGTGGGCAGCCCAAGCTCTAAGCAGCGCCGCTGGGGCCGCGATGCCGCGGGCTGCAACAAAGCCGGAAATGCAACGAAAAAACAGTGGCTTATGCCGGAAACGAAACGGCCTAAGAAGTTTGGCACGCCCTTTGCGCCTCCACCTCAAAAGCAAAAAACAAGTTGGCGGCCAAAATACGAGGGTTTGCACATGATCCGCTCGAAACTTCTGCCGGTGATACCCTTCTTCGCTTTGTCCATAGCATCAGCCGGGGCCACGACGATCCAGATCGGAATCGGCCACCAGAGCATGTGCACCGACACCTACAGTGCTGGGTTGGTGATCAAAGAATTGGGTCTGCTCGAAAAGCGGCTGCCCCATGACGGTCCCTACAAGGACGTCACCTACGACATCACCTGGAAGGACTATTCGTCGGGGGGACCGATCACCAACGAGATGTTGGCCAACAAACTCGATATCGGCGTCATGGGCGATTATCCGCTGATCGTGAACGGCGCCAAGTTCCAAGCGACAAACAGCCTGCGCAGCCTTTACGTGGCCGGCACCGGCTATAATCTGCGCGGCTCAGGCAACGGCATCGTCGTTCCCATCTCTTCGAACATCTATTCGCTGCAGGATCTCAAAGGCAAATCGGTCTCCACACCGATCGGCTCTGCCTCATGGGGAATGCTGCTCAAGGCGATGCAAGACGCCCAGATTCCGTCGAGCGCATACGATCTGAAGAACCAGGCGCCCGCCGTGGGGGCCGCCAATATCGCCGCTAGCAAGATCGACGCACACGCTGATTTCTGTCCGTGGTCCGAGATCATGGAATACCGCGGCACTGGCCGCAAGATTTATGACGGCTCGGAAACCGGCGTTCCCTACCTGCACGGGGCTGTCGTCCGCCAGGATTTTGCCGAGAAATATCCCGAGGTCGTCGTTGCCTTCATCGAAGCGATTTACGACGCTGGACAGTGGATCAAAGAAGATCCGATGCGCGCCGTCGAGAAGATGGAGAAGTGGTCTGGCGTAGAAAAGGAAGTGCTCTATCTTTATTTCTCGAAAGGTGGCCTGTTGACCCTCGATCCCACTATCAAGCCGCAATGGGTTGACGCGCTGAAATACGACGACAGCGTGCTCGAGAAAGAGCAGGCGATTCCACCGCTCGACTTCAACGCCTGGATCACCGAGAAATACGTCAAAGTCGCGTACAAAGACCTCGGTCTCGACTACCAATCGCAACAGGCCCAGATCGTCGATCCGAAGGTTGCCAACCAAGGATTGCCGATGGAGATCTGGCACGCCCGAGACGGCATCAAAGACTATGCGACCATGGCGCAATTCCTCAAGGCCGTAGCTTCTTACAACGCCGAGGGTGCCAAACTGAATGCTACCTACGTGTACGATAAGGAGACTGGGCTCAAGCTATTCGGTAACTCGGCTTTCTACGTCAAAGAGGCTAACGGCGACTTCTCTGCCTTCCTGCGCAAGCCGGAAGCGGACGCTTATGCCCACAAAATCGGCGGTTCCGTCCAGACCTTCGACCAGGCATGGAGCTCATTCGCCTCATAAGCCAAGTAGCATTTGGACCAGCGGCAGACGCCGCAGGGAGGGGCTGGCTTTGTCACAGAGAGCCAAACGCTGCTGGCCGCAGAGAATGACGTAATGAAAAATTCGACGCTTGCGCTGGCGCCCGAGGTCGAAACAGAAAGCGACTTAAAACTCCCTGCGGCGGCAGTCGACCCGCCTCGTCACGGTGCTCCGACGGCGAAACACACGCGCACGGTCGACGCAAGGGCAGCGCGGATAACCGCCCTGTCAGACGTGGTCGACAATACCGATTGGCTTGGGTTGGCGCGCAGCTGGACGGTCCGCTCGCTATCGCTAGTCATCGGTGTCGTGATTTGGCAGTTGGCCTGCACTCACAAGTTCAATTTCTTCATCAATTTCGAGAACGTGCCGTCGCCTATCATCGTGCTCTCGGCGCTGTTAAAGCACGCCCACGAGATGAAGTTTTATGTCCACATCTTTGTGAGCATAAAACGCATCCTCATCGGCTTTGCGCTAGCGACCGTTATCGGCATCATTGTCGGTGTAGCGATGGGCCGCTCGAAGATCGCGCGCGATCTGGTGATTCCGTACATTGAGATACTACGCCCGATCCCGGCCGTTGCTTGGATCCCGCTTGCGATTCTCATGTGGCCGACCGAGGAATCGTCGATCATCTACATCACATTTCTCGGCGCGCTTTTCCCCATCGTCCTCAACACCGTTCACGGCGTCGAGCAAACGCCTGAGGTGCTAGTGCGGGCTGCGCAGTCGCTTGGCGCGAGACGACTGCAAATCTTCTGGCATGTTGTGATGCCGGCCGCGCTCCCATCGATCGCCACTGGGCTTTCCATCGGCATGGGTGTGTCTTGGTTCTCGTTGTTGGCCGGCGAGATTATCTCCGGCCAGTACGGCATCGGTTATTTCACCTGGAACGCCTATTCGCTCATCAATTATCCGGACATCGTAGTCGGAATGCTGATGATCGGCATCCTTGGGACGCTGTCCACGATGGCGGTTGGTAAAATCACGCAGCCGTTGCTGTCATGGCAGAGGAAATCGCGATGACGGCGATCCCGCTCGAATATCCCCACGGCAAAACCTTGGTGCTGCGGGCGTTGGTGAAAGGCCTTGTCCGTTGGCGCATAACCATTCTTTTGTTCGCCGTTGGCTTTCCAATTGCATTTTACCTCTTACTACTCGGCGTGCTTATCGTCGAGTACGGGCACCTGCCGAACTACATCACGCGGTATGACTGGGTCGCGAACGTTTTGCGTATCATCCAGGGCACGAGATCCATAACCGACATGGTACCGATTATTTTGGACGAGTGGCTGCTCGAGACCGGTTACATGAATTATGATTACGGCCACGGTGTCGCGGAGTGGAGCCTCTCAATCGTTCCACACAAGCTGGCAATCATGTCGCTTGCTGGCGCTTTGATCGGCCTTAACATTACATTGTTGGTGGAGCGGCAGGCCGCGCGATCGCTGTCACAGCAATGCCTGCTCGCATGCCGGTCAGGCTTCCTGACGAGCTTTGGTGCGTTGTGCGCGGGCTTGACCAGCGCAACTGTTTTTTCTGTCGCCTGTTGTGCAGTCCCGTCATGGGCGGGTAGCCTCGCGATCCTCGGCGTTGGCACGTCGCTCGCGTTCGCGCTTGAGCCTTTTGGTGCATTCGCATCTCTGCTTGGCCTAACGGCGCTCATCGTCTCGGCGTTATGGATCGCCCGCGATACCCGATCGGCGCAGAGTTCGACCGAACTGGAGTCGCCGAAGGAGGCGCTGCGATGTTGAGCAGCGTCGACCCGATACCCTTTGCATCGGCGAGGCCGTGGCCGCGAAATGCGCAGCGCCAGAGTGCCGATTTAGGTTTGGTCGAAATCGATCGCGTCGCCGTCACTTTCGGCAAAGGTCGCAAAGCTCACAAGGCCATTCAGGAGACTTCGATCCGCGTGGAGCCCGGGGAGTTCGTTTGCATTTTGGGACCTTCTGGCTGCGGCAAGTCCACGCTACTGAACGCAGTCGCCGGCTACGTGAAACCCGACGGGGGTCACGTCAGTGTTGATGGCGAAAAAGTGACTCGCCCAGGTCCCGATCGCGGCATGGTGTTCCAGCAATACTCGTTGTTTCCTTGGAAAACGGTGAAGGACAACGTTGCGTTTGGCCCAATGGTCGCGGGCCAACCTTACGCTGCAGCGGAGGCGGTCGCCCGTACGTTCCTCGACATGGTCGGGCTAACCAAGTTTGCCAATCGTTATCCGGCGGAGTTGTCAGGCGGCATGCAGCAGCGGGTCGGAATTGCCCGCGCCCTCGCCAATTATCCGCGCGTGCTGCTCATGGATGAGCCGTTCGGCGCGCTCGACGCCCAGACCCGGCAGATGATGCAAGAGAACCTGCTGAATATCTGGAGTGAATTTGGCACCACTGTGCTGTTCATCACTCACGATATCGACGAGGCAATTTTTCTTGCCGACCGGGTGCTCATCATGAGCGCCGGCCCAGGACGCATTATTGCCGATCTTGCCGTCGGCCTGCCGCGACCGCGGCTTCCCGAGGTGACGGCAGAGCCAGCGTTCGCTGAACTCAAGCGGCAATGTATTGCGCATATTCGCGCCGAAAGCCTCAAGGCTTTCGAGCAGCAGAATCGCTGAGGCGAGCTTAAGTGACTACATGTCGGATGATCTGCACGCTAATGGCGACGGTCTTTTTGCTCGTCGGCGCTGTAACGATCAGCACGCGCGGACACGCGGGTGACATGGTGGACATGACCGGCGTCGAACCTTGGGACACGTGCGGCGAGTGTCATGGCTTGGACGGTGCCGGCAATCATATCAAGTTTCCGCGCATCGCCGGCCAGAGGCCTTCTTACATCATCGGCGAACTGCGCGATTTCCGCGCCGGACGCCGCAAGAACGACGGTGGTCAGATGCAGCAGATGGCGACCGACTTGGCAGAGGCTGATTTTCAGCGGGTTGCCGAATGGTTCTCAAGCCAAACGCCGCCCTGGCCCAAACCTACCATCGAGGCGGAGCCTGACCTGGCCCGTGCACGCGAATTGGCGATGTTAGGAATAAGCGACGTGCCAGCCTGCCTGTCATGCCACAGCGCTGCATCGCTCGGCGCGCTTGACCTTCCGGTCGATGCGCCGCGCATTGCCGGGCAGCGCGACTACTACATCGTCAAGGAACTCAACGACTTTCGCGACGGCCGGCGAAGCAATGATTTTCATAACATCATGAGCAAGATCGCGCGCAAGCTCAGCGACACCGATATCGCGAGCTTGGCAATGTTCCTATCGCAGAACCCTAATCTGCATGAGCTGGTGGTCCCATGAACAGGCCACTTCGGTCAGCGGCCACTGTCGCGTCAGCCGATCCCGCGCTATTTTTGGCGGAGACAGTGGACGATTTAAATAGAGGGGCGAATTTTCTCGCTCGCCTTTCGCATGAAGAATGGAAGATCGTGCGCCGGAACGGAAGCCCGATCACGATCGAGGCCGGAAGCACTGTTTTCCAGCAAGGCGATCAGCACAGGGGGATCTGGCTAATCGAGGAAGGCATCGTAAGGACTTACTACGCCGCGCCATCGGGCCGTCAGATCACGCTTGCCTATTGGCCGGCGGGACATTTCGTTGGTGGGCCGGAGATTTTTGGCGGCGGAGAGCATGTTTGGTCGGCGGACGTAATGCAGAGGTGCCGTTCGCTCTACCTTCCGGCGCCCGCTATCCGCAGGCTGGCTGAAACTCAGCCTTCCTTCGCGTTGTGCTTGATTGAAGGCCTGGTCGCCAAGGGCAAATGCTATTCGGCCCTTGTCCAAATGCTGGGCACCCGGTCGGTCGTTGAGCGGCTGACACAACTACTTGTGATTCTCGCGGAGAACCACGGCCGCCGCGAAGGAAATCGCCTCGTCATCGAGCGCAAGCTTACTCACGATCAGATCGCCACAATCGTGGGCTCGACGCGGCAGTGGGTGACGATGACGCTGGATAAATTTCAGAAGCAAGGTGTGATATCGGTCGCAAGGCAATCGATTGTTATTGACCGATACGATCTGTTGATGGCGCAGGTCAACAGCGACTGATCCAGCGGTGCATTCCTTCGGTCATTATGACTCTGCGCGAATTCGGCGGCCGCGACGAAATTCTTCGCCCAAGAAGCCGGTCGATCTTTAACTTTGCTTGTGATGCGCAACGGCACCGCAAAGCTCAGGTACCCCCGCCACGCGCCATCAACGAACGCCTCCCCCGCTGGCGTCGTACGCCCATCGCGCCCACATGGCGCGTTGGAGATTGCGGCTGGGAGACCTGGAAAACTGCGCAGGTCGGGCGCGCGATCGCGCTTAGAAAGCTCAATTCGACAGGCCGCGCGGCCGCAGCTCCAGGGCGTGGATCGGTCGGCTCATTGAGGGGCCTTACACGATTTCTGAAATCCGCCAGTTAAATGATATTACCGCATGTATCTCGCCAGTCCGTAGGCGCCCCACTCGTTTGTTCTATTTCACTCGCGGTTTTCTGCACAGCTTCCAGCACTCGGCGAAGTCCCGGCTGGGAACGAAGTTCACGTACATTCATCGGCTAGCCCCTGCTAATCTCTTCGATATCAAGTGTTGTTCACCTAAGGTGTTGCTTCTTCCTCACGCGCCGGGAGCGGCCATGTGGGGCCTCGGCTCACTTCTGCGGCCCTCGAGGCCGCTCCCGCCGTGCTGTTCGTGCTTGATGCCGCTACGCCGAAGTCCGAACATTCACTGCGGCGATGACCGCGGCGTTATTTGTCGGTGGTGTCATGCAAGTCCTCCAGTCTTAGAACGCTTCGAGCACGCATCGAACCATCTGACCGTGGTGTGCGATGTGCACAGTTTCAAGTAGGTTTTTCCTCCATCGTCGCTGTTTAGGTTTAATGCTTGGACGTTTTTGAATTGCAGGAATGTCTGCAACCTCGCCCCTGCGGCGAGCCATTGCAGTCCCATCTGCAGGTATACGGCTCGTTCCTGCACAGAGCGTGTCGTTTTGGCCCAATCGAGGCACCGTTCGGCAAAGGCGTAGAACTGCGTAATCGCCGCCATTCCCAAGCGCTCGCCCTGGGTGGCAGCGCTTGGAAGATTGTTTGCATCAATAGGCCGGACGTCTGACATGTCCACCTCCAATCTCCCGAGGCAGGTCTCCTATTTCGCCACGCTCGCAAGAAGCACTGCGCAACTGAAGGCGAAGCCGGTCAGCAGCGTGAATAGCTGGGCATGATCGGGCCGCTTTTCTCGTCTTGAGCGTCGTCGCATCGAGCTTACGCCGTTCAGTTGAGGGAATGCCGTTCTCTGTATGAAGGACGCGGCCGTTCTTCGAAGCGCTTGCGACGCAGTATGCGCCTGTACCAAGCGCTGCTGTCGGCCCGTTCGTTGTTTTGCTTGTCCAGCGTACGAAGAGCTTCCATCACGTCATCGAACAACACCGGTCGTTTGCCGCCGGGAGCCCGGCGCAAATGAGGAGCCGCTTCTGGCGCGCAGGCGTCCGACGCCCACGACGCAAGAATTGCCCGTTTTTCGTTGAGTGTCAGATCAGGATCGTTAACGACGTGGGACGGATGCTCGAAAGCGTGTGCGGGATGCAATAAGTCGTTCGGGTCCCAGCCATCTTGGAAGTTGTGAAGCGTGTCGTTGCTTTCACCATCCTTCAACCGGCGCGCCATGGCTTCCTCCTTTCAAAAGGAGGCGGCTTGAGCGAGATGGGTCCCAAGCCACCTCGATTGTGCGCCGGACACCCCTCGGGTGCCCTGTCCAGATCAGGAAAATCGATCCGCGACGGCGGTCGATGTAGGAAAGGCCTCAAAAAATTTCAAGGGGGTTTTTCCCCGCGTCTAAGTCTTTGCTCTCGAATGACTTTTCTTCCGGGGGCAAGGATTGATCCTTCGGATCGTGAAGGCGGGAATGGTTTGTCCGGCTCCGCGGTTGGTTGGGGCCGCTGAAGGTCACGCAACTGCATCTGCCAAGAGTCCAGTAGAAGCTTCTGCCAGGCAAGCATTGGCAGAGCGGCTAGGCTGTTCGCGAAAACAATCGCGAGAACTCCATTGGTGAGCATGTGCCTTCCGCTGGCTAGACGCTTGCAAAACGATGCCGGTCAGGGATCGCGTTTTTTCAAGTGAAGATTCGCTGTCGAGCTGACCAGGCCCTCTTGAAATGCCCAGTTGCTTTTCTAACTAGTTTTTCGCCGCGCAGTGCCGCGGCGCCGGGCGCCCAGTGGGGGCCCGGCCAAACGGGCGCCGGCCGGTGTCCGGCGCTCTGGTACCCATATTGCTCAAAGGAGGATGTGGCTATGAGAGACACCCTTGATCTGAACTCGCTGTGGCGATCGAGCATTGGTTTCGATCGCGTGTTTGATCTCATCGACGAATCTGCCCGCTGGGCTGGTGAAGGCAATTATCCGCCCTATAACATTGAGCGGACCGGCGAGGATCACTATCAAATTTTGCTAGCGCTAGCCGGGTTTACCCCCGAAGAGGTCTCCATCACGGCGGAGCAGAACGTGCTCACCGTTGAGGGCCGCAAGGTCGAAAAGGACCAGCAGCGCGAGTATCTCTACCGGGGCATCTCGGACCGACCGTTCCGCCGGGTCTTCAATCTCGCCGACTACGTCGAGGTAAAGGGAGCCTCGTTTGATGGCGGACTTTTGAAGATCGATCTGGTGCGGGAGCTACCGGAGGCCATGAAGCCGCGCCAAATCACCATTAGCGCCAGCAATGACCGCAGACCCGTAGAGCACAGGTTGGCAGCTTAGTCTCCCTTTCGACTGCTGGCTTGTGTGCGTGGGCCCGCAGCGCGTTCGTCGGGGACGGGGGAGTGCGCTGCGGGCCAAACAAAAAGGAGTTTAACGTGGCTATGAGAGATCTGATCCCCTGGCACAGCGGGCGCGACGTGACGGCACGCCGCGGTGACCCTGGCGTGAATGTTCGCCGCGGGGAACACCTCGATCCGTTCCTTGCCCTGCACCGAGAGATGAACCGGGTATTCGATGATGTCTTCCGTGGTTTCGATCTGATGCCGTTTGGCTCCGACCGGATTTTCGACCGTGGCATGGGCTGGCCGAATATCGAGGTGAATGATTTTGACAACGAAATCAAAGTCACTGCTGAGATACCCGGTCTCGATGAGCAGGACGTTGATGTCCAACTCGCCAATGGCGTGCTGTCGATAAGGGGCGAGAGGAAGACTGAAACGACGGACGAGAAAACGTTGTTCAGTGAGCGCTATTACGGGAGATTCGAGCGGCGCATTCCCGTGGAGGATATCGATGAGGATAAAGTGGCGGCATTTCAAGAATGGTGTGCTGACCGTTACTTTGCCGAAGACAGCTCGGGCACAGCAAAATGTCAGACGTATTTCGATCAACGGCAAGACGAAGCTGGTGTAGGTGCGCCGTCCAGCGAAGGAGATCCAAACGAAGGAAATGACTCATGAGGAAAATTTGGGAGAGGGAAGCGCTTAGCAACCTTGTGAACTTGGTCCTGGGTGCCTGCTTGTTGCTGTCACCATGGATTCTTGGGCTTGTCGCGGAAGTCGCGGCTGGTTGAAGCGCTAAGGACGGGTTCGATTAGGGACAACCCTTTGCTCGGGTCGCGGGCTGCCCGCTGCGCGACAACGACGCAAGTCAAGTTTGATCCGCCTTCAACCCTAAAGACCCTGACCGGCAGCGTCGTGATCCGCGACATCGAGGGGGCAGTTCGCTTCAGGGTCAACTGCCGATCGGCACGTCGACCTACGCTACAGACCAGCGTGCTATACCGACTCGAGGGAGCAGCTGGTGGATTGCAAGAGCGGCATGCCGGATATGCATTTCGCAGCTGTGCGTCGGCGGCTGAGCGCCTGATCGTCAGCTGAGATAAAAAAATTTCGATGTCGGGGACGCCGAGATTGTTCTTGAGCGCAATGAGGCCACCGCAAATGAGGCAACCGATCGATGAAGCGAGAGCGGAGTTGGCGGCGGCTCAATCAGCACTCGATAAAGCACTCAGTGCCTGGGATCAGAGCGTTTCCGACTTGTGGCGCACATCGCTGGCGCTGACCCAAGCGCAAAAGCGAGTGACGCGCGCCCACGAACTATTGCGGATGGCCCTAGATGAAGCAGATGAAAATCCGCAGCGCGGACAGCAGGTCCGCGCCAAGGATTCCCCTTGAACTTCTGCTCCTTTCAGGAAACCTTCAATCGTGAAGAGCTAGCGCTCATCGGCCTTAGGTAAGGTGAGCTGCCTGCGTCGCCCAAGCCACCATAACCGGCCATGTTTTGCTGAGGAATGCGCCGGCAGCGAAGCCGGCAACAAGCAAGAATCCGGCGAATGCAGCCTTGCTTAGCAAATTGGCATCGTGGTTCGGACGCGTGAGGCCAGACAAAATTCGCGTATGCTCATCTAATGTTTGCCTGATCTCTTCCAGTTCAGACGCATTTACTGCTGCGATCAGGTCCTCGATTGCGCGCGCGGCGAGCCTTTCACGAGCCTCGATAGAGGTGGGCGTGCGGCGCGAATCTTTTTCGCTTGAGCTGACGGTTGCGGGCATCGCAGTCATAACCTTTCTCCATTGAGCAAAGGGTAAGACACAATCAATCGGACATCTGTGGGCCTGCCCGCACCCGTTGCGACCCCAACGGCAGCCGGAGGGCGGGCAGCGACAAACGAGTTAGAAAACGAATTTGAATTTTCAAGAGGCGCAACATAGTGGCTGCAACGGGACCAACAAGAAGATTTCGCTGATTGGCCTTTTCCCGCGTTCGCCCCGAGAGGAATTATCCTTCATTTTCAATAATTTGTCCAAATTATAACAGGGCTGCCTTCCCCTGTGGCACTCCCCCCTTGACAGTGCCAAATCGCAACCCAAATGGAACAACCGCGAAGGGGTGAGCGGATACGCAACGTCATTTCGTCGCCCCTACACAACCATGCGGGTGCGAACATGATTACTGCTTTCACAGAACCATTCGATGCATTGTTGAACTTGCAGCGAGCGCTTGAGTCGCATCGCGAAAGCGATTGGATGGAGGACCTGACGACCAGCCAGGGGCCGTTTCCGCCAATCAACGTTTTCCAGCAAGGGAACGATCTACTGGCAATCATCGAATTGCCAGGTGTCGAAAAGTCTAGCTTGCAAATTCAGGCCAAAGAGAACACAATCCGCATTTCCGGAAAAAAAGCCATCTCATATCCCGATGGGGTCAGCGTTCACAGACGCGAGCGGATCTCTGGCGAGTTTGATCGCACGTTGTCATTGCCGGTGCAGGTCGATCCGGATCGCATCAAGGCGGAATATCGTGATGGTATTCTTGCCCTGTCCTTGCCGCGACCTGAACGCGACAAGCCGCGGACGATCACGATCAACTAACGTCTCTTCGGGAGAGGAAAAGGCTCATGGATTCGGAACAGCAGCTTCAGATGCAGGAAAAGCGGGACTTAGAGAGGAAGCCCGGCCAAAGAACCAGGAGAAAGCCCATGGATCCGACGCAGGAACTTCAGGTGCAGCAAAAGCGGGAGCGCGAGGGCAAAGAAGAGGCCACAATCCCGGCACGCATCTTTTTGCCGATGGCGGATATTTATGAGACCGAGGACGCCCTGAAGGTTGTTCTAGAGATGCCCGGCGTTGAAAAGGCTAGCGTCCAGGTACACGTCGAAGACGGCGTTCTTAACGTCGAGGGACGCCTCGATCTCAGTAAATATAAAGGCCTTCTGCCGGTCTACACCGAATATAATATTGGCCATTATTCCCGAAGTTTCCGGCTTTCCAACAAGATCAATCAAGACAAGATCGGTGCCGAAATGAAGGAGGGCGTGCTCTCACTCACGTTGCCGAAGGTGGAGGAAGCCAAACCACGGACAATTGAAGTGGTCTAAGACGCGACCGATCGGGAAATCCTGTCGTAGGAGAAAGGACATGGACGACAGAACATGCAGGAACTTCAATCTCGATGAACTGCTACACCCAGCCCATGCCTTCGAGCGTCCCGTATGGATTCGATGCGCAGACCGGCGAATATGGTAATCTCGTCTCAAAGGGCATTATCGACCCCACCAAGGTCGCGCGCACAGCTCTGCAGGATGCTGCGTCTGTCGCCGGTCTCCTGATCACTACGGAAGCCATGGTGGCCGAGCTGCCGAAGAAGGAAACTCCTCCGCCGATGCCCGGCGGCGGCATGGACTACTAAAGGCCAGCGACCAAATGCAACCTTGGCGAGGCCCGGACCCAAGCCCGGGCCTCATTGTGCAAATGAGTCCGTCCTCGGTGCCTGAGGGATTACCGCCAACTCATATCAAGCAACGCCCGTGACCCAACCCACATTCCGAGACGAGGTAGTCTGAGACCGGCGGAAAGAAATTCGCCATCGGCCCCTTTCCATCCCCGAGTGGTTCCCTTTGGAACAAAACGCGAAATGAGTAAGTGCCGTTACCTACTTACAAGTCACATGAACAAACCGGAACGTTCCTCAGCTTTCGGGCAACCGCCCCACATCCCCCAGCCCCTTTTAATTTTTTAGAGTGGTCCCTTTGAATTGGCGCGGAACTCAATGTCATAAGCGCGGTTAATGGCTCGGCATTCTTCGATGGGGGAAACACACCGTGGCTTTCGTACTGCTGGTCGAGGACGAGGACCAAGTCCGCGTTCTTGCGGAGTCTTATTTGGAGGAACAGGGGCATGCCGTCCTTACCGCCGCGAGCAAAGATGGTGCGTTGGCAATCTTGCAGAGCGATCAGGCCATCGACCTACTATTCGTAGACTTGGGACTCAAAGACGAAATCGACGGCGGCATTGAATTGGCAAAACTCGCCGTGGAAATTCGGCCGAAGTTAAAGGTTCTCTACACAACAGGCAGACCGGTCACCGACGGCACGCGCGCCCGATTCGTGGAGGGTTCGGCGCTCCTCCCAAAGCCCTACACGGTAGAACAGCTTATAACCTCTTTATCGGTACACTTTAGGATTAGTCCTCAGCCACGACGCTGAGGGCGCGGGTCGCCTCATTTTGGCAGCTTCCTCCAGTTCAACAGATGAGCACCGATTCCATCAGCGTAACGGTACGTAGGTTCGCATCTTGCCCGGGTTGCAAATGCCCAGCGGATCTACCTCGCGCTTGAAGCCCATTAGGTCGGCCCCGGCGCTCTTGTAGCCGGCGCTGTCCTCCAGCATCCAAATGTGCGGATCGGCGATGAAGACGCCGTGGCGCTGATGAATATCCATGATCTCGTTCAACCGCTCGTCGGTCGTGTATTTGATGAGCGCGAGTCCGTAGGCGGTCGGCTGGCCGGCATAGCGGGTGAACTCGAAGTGCTGTAGCAATTCCTCGGGCGAGAACAGGGATTGGATCTCCTCCACCTTTTCCATAAATCCGAAGGCTGGATAGAGCGCCTGAAGGTACGTGATGTCTCGGTCTACATTGAGCGCGTGCAACGTTGTGTGATTCCAGGTGAGTTCGTAAAGCGGCCGCGCACCCATCGATTCGTCGGTCGGCCTCCGATACGTGATCACACCGTTTTGAGCCGCGGCCAACGACACGAAGGGCTCGATCGAGTGTTCGGCGATCATGGCGACGACCGCGGCTCGGCCCTTCGGGAAATATTGCTCCATGCTCGGAAAGTAGGTGGGGACCGGCCAGGCGATTGGCGTCACCAGTTTTTTCACCACGCCGTCGGCTAGCGTCAGCTCATAGCCAAAGCGGACTGCAGTCATAAAGTCATCGAACGAGACGATGAAGTCGATCCAATCGAATGCCGGCGCCAACGGCATTTCCAAGGCGGTGATGATTCCGGTCGTCCCCCAACCGTGGCAGATTTTCAACGCGGCGTCGCCCTTGAGTTCGAACGTGCGCGGATTCTCTTCGAGGCTGATGACACGCGCCCCGGTAATATTGCCGAGTTCGCGCATGCCACCGTAAGTCACCGATCCGGCACCAGCAGAGCCGCCTGCGGCGAAGCCCCCGATCGATGCCATCCGCTTAGTCGAGGGATGCATTCGCAGTTCGTAGCCTTGCTTGCGAGTCTCGGCGTCGATCAAGTGCATCTTGCGTCCCGCTCCGACCCGCAGCACGGCGCCCTTCTGCCACTCGATGGCGTTGAGCGCACTCACGTCGAGGACGACGCCGCCTTGAACCGGCACGCATTGGCCGTAATTGCCGGTGCCGCCACCTCGGATCGTGACCGGCACGCGATGACGTGCCGCCGCGCTCGCCGCGTGCATCACGTCCGCTTCATCGCGTGGTGCGACGACAATGTCGGCTAACCGGTCCTGAAGCTGACGCTTGAGTACCGGGCTGAACCAGAAGAAATCGCGGGACTTCCGGTGGATGATTTTCGGGTCGGTTTCGACCGGCACATC
>Ga0070731_10002062_pt1 | contig 19791 bp, 16 predicted proteins | sample Coa_R1_2_FD_66448 | JGI IMG/M metagenome (GOLD analysis project Ga0070731, IMG submission 66448) | Surface soil microbial communities from Centralia Pennsylvania, which are recovering from an underground coalmine fire - Coalmine... | ecosystem: Environmental > Terrestrial > Soil > Unclassified ... | reverse complement strand
CTATGGGGTCGTCGCGCGGGAAGCGATGGCCTACGGCCGCCCGGTGGTCGCAACGCGCGTGGGCGGCCTCGCAGACGCGGTCGAGGACGGCGTCACCGGCCTGCTCGTCGAGCCGGCGGGGCTGCGCAACGCCCTCGAGGGCCTCCTCGCCGACGATGAGCGACGCCGCATCCTCGGCGCCGCGGCGCGCGAGCGGGCGCGTCGCGAGCTCTCGTGGCCCGCGCAGTCCGCGGCTCTCCGCGCGGTCTACGCCGAGATCGCCGCGTAAGATGGGCCTCGGTGTGCGGGATCGCCGGCTACGTCGGCTCGCTGCGACCCGGCCTCGGCGCCGAGATGGCGCGGCTCCTCGCGCACCGCGGTCCGGACGAGGCCGGCGAGCGCGTGCTTCCCCGCGGCGACGGCCGCAGCGTCGTCCTCGCGCACCAACGGCTCGCGATCATCGACATCCCCGGCGGACACCAGCCGCAGACGAACGAGGACGGCACGGTCGACGTCGTCTTCAACGGGGAGATCTACAACTACCGCGAGCTCCGCCGCGACCTCGAGCGGGCAGGGCACCGCTTCGCGACGCAGAGCGACACCGAGGTCCTCGTGCACCTCTACGAAGACCACGAGCTCGGGATGCTCGACCGGTTGCGGGGCATGTTCGCCTTCGCGCTCTGGGACGCGCCCCGGCAGCGGCTCGTCCTCGCCCGCGACCGGCTCGGCGTCAAGCCGCTGTACTACAGCGAGCCCGGCGGCGAGATCGAGCTCGCCTTCGCATCGGAGCTCAAGTCGCTCCTGCTCCTTCCGGGGCGGCGGCCGGAGCTCGACCCCGAGGCGCTCGACGCGTATCTCGCCTACCTCTACGTGCCACACCCCAAGACGGCGGTGCGCGGGATCCGCAAGCTGCCCCCGGCGCACGTGCTCGTCTACGAGGAGGGCCGCGCGTCGATCCGACGGTACTGGGCACTCGATCCCGAGCCCGTGCCGGCCGATGAGGCGCGCGTGTGGGAGCTTCTGCGCGAGGCCGTCGGCCTACGCCTCGTCGCCGACGTCCCGGTCGGGGCGTTTCTCTCGGGCGGCCTCGACTCGACCGCGATCGTCGCCGCCGCCCACGCGAACGGGGCGCGTCCGGACACGTTCACCGTCGTCTTCCCGGACGAGCGACTCTACGACGAGCGCGACGACGCGCAGATTGCCGCGGCGGCATTCGAGACCCCGCACCACGAGCTCGAAGCACGGCCGGCGTTCGGTGAGCTGCTGCCGACGATCGTGCGCCACTTCGACGAGCCGTTCGGCAATCCCACTGCGCTTCTGACATTCGAGCTCTCGCGCCTGACGCGGAGTCACGTCAAGGTGGCGCTGTCCGGTGACGGAGCGGACGAGCTCTTCGCCGGCTACCCGCGCTTCCGCGGGCTCGCTGCCGCGGCTCTCTATCGGCGCATTCCGCGGCCGGTGCGTGCGCTTGCCGCGGCAGGCGCTCGTGCCTTGCCCGAGTCGACCCGCGGACGGCACGGCCTCCGGCGCGCGCGCGAGTTCGCGTTAGCGCCGCTCGAGTCGCTCGACGCGGCGTACCTGTCGTGGATCACCTACTTCGACGCTGAGGCACGCCGCGGGCTCTACACCACGGACCTCCGCGCCCGCCTGCGCGAATCGCCTCCCGCGGAGCAGTTCCTCGTCGAGCTCTTCGAGCGCGCGCCCCGCCACGACCTCGTCAACCGACTCAGCTTCGTCGAGCTGCAGTCGTTCCTTCCCTGCAATGTCCTCGAGTACGGTGACAAGATGAGCATGGCGCACGGGCTCGAGGTGCGAATGCCTTTCACTGACCACCGGCTGGTCGAGTACGTGTCCGGCGTTCCGGGGTCGTCGAAGCTTCGGCGCGGCACGTCGAAGGCGATCCTCCGCCGGGCGCTGTCGGACCGCGTGCCGGCGCGCACGCTCGCGAAGCGGAAGCTCGGGTTCAATCCGCCGCTGGCGAGCTGGCTGCGCGGGGATCTTGCGTCGCTCGTGGAATCGCACCTTGCGCAGGACGTGGTCGCGTCGCGCGGACTGTTCGAGCCGAAGCGCGTCCGAGGCCTCGTTCAGCAGCTGAGAAGCGGACGCCGTGATGTTTCGCTTCACGTCTGGGCGCTGATCGTCCTCGAACAGTGGCAGCGGGAGTACGCGACGTGAAGCAGGTCGTGCAGGACCTGCGGACGGGGGACGTCGAGGTCGTTGACGTCCCGGCTCCGCAGCCGCGTTCCGGCTACCTGCTCGTCGAGGTAACGCACTCGCTGATCAGCTCGGGCACAGAACGAGCACTGGTCGAGCTCGGCGGCAAGAGCCTGGTCGGCAAGGCGCGCGCTCGGCCCGACCTCGTGCGCCGCACGGTCGACGTCGCGCGATCGGAAGGAGTCGGCGCGGCGATCGCCCGCGTCCGCGCTCGCCTCGACCGCTACGGCGAGCTCGGGTACAGCTGCGCCGGCCGTGTCCTCGACACTGGCGGAGCGACGCATGTTTCCGCGGGGACCGCCGTCGCCTGCGTCGGCGCGGGCTACGCGAGCCACGCCGGGGTGGTCTCGGTGCCTCCGACGCTCGGGGTCGCGCTGCCGCTCGGCGTCGAGGCCGCCGACGCTGCCTTTGCCGCGCCGGCCGCGATCGCGTTGCACGCGCTTCGGCTCGCGGCGGTCGAGCCGGGCGCGACGGTGGCCGTGATCGGGCTCGGCCTGATCGGCCAGCTGGTCGGTCGGCTCGCACACGCCGCGGGCGCGGCCGCGGTCGGCACCGATCCGGAGGCGGCGCGGCGTGAGCGCTTCGGAACGGCGGCGCCGGCCGACGGGTTCGAGCAGCTCGTCCTCGCTGCGACGCGCAGCCGGGGCGCCGATGCCGTCGTCGTCGCCGCGGCCGCGCCGACGAGCGAGCCGCTCGCGCTCGCTGCGGCCGTCGCCCGCGACCGCGCGCGGCTCGTCGTCGTCGGCGACCTCCCCATCGAGCTCGACCGGCGGCCGCTATACGAGAAGGAGCTGTCGCTCGTCGTCGCCCGCTCGTACGGCCCCGGCCGCTACGACCGGACGTATGAGGAGGGCGGCGCCGACCTGCCGGTCGGCCACGTGCGCTGGACGGAAGGCCGCAACGTCGAAGCGGTGCTCGACCTCCTCTCCGACGGGCGCCTCCACGTCGGCGACCTGGTCACGCACCGGGTGCCCGTGGCGGAGGCGGAGCGGGCCTACGCGGCGCTCCTGGACGACGGTGACGCGCTCGCGATCCTGCTCGAGTTCGACGCCGCGGCGCGTGCGCCGTCCACCCCCAGGCGGGCGGTCTCGCGCCGTGCCGGGGCCATTCGCGTAGGGCTGATCGGCGCCGGGAATTTCGCGCGGTCGACGCTCGCCCCCGGACTCGCCGGGATCGAGGGCGTGCAGCTGACCGCCGTCTGCGCACGGACCGGCGCAAGCGCACAGTCCCTCGCAGAGCGCTACGGGATACCGCTCGTGGCGACCGACTGGCGCGGGCTCGTCGCGAGCGAGGACGTGGACGCGATCGTGATCGCGACGCCGCACGCCGACCACGCCGAGATGGCCGCGGCCGGGCTCGAGGCGGGCAAGGCCGTTCTGGTCGAGAAGCCGCTCGCAGTCGACGGTGTCGGCCTGGCGCGTGTCGCGTCGGCGCCGGGTCTTCTCCTCGTCGGCCACAACCGCCGCTTCGCACCGCTTGCGACACGGCTGAGAGCGGCGCTCGTCCCGCCCGTAGTCGTTCAGATCCGGGTCGCGGTTGCGCCCCTCGACACTGGGCACTGGCTCGAGGATCCCGAGCAGGGCGGGCGGGTTCTCGGGGAGATCTCACACTTCGTCGACTTCGCGTCGTTCCTCGCCGGCGAGCCGCCGCGCGAGGTCGGCGCGGCCCAGGTCGGCGAGTCGCTGCTCGCGTCGCTTCGCTTCACCAACGGCTCGGCCGCGACGATCGCGTATGTCGTTTGCGAGCCGGGTCGGCTTCCGAAGGAACGAGTCGAGGTCTTCTCGGCGGCCGGCACGTACGTCCTCGACGATTTCCGCCGCCTCGAGTCACACGGCTCCGCGCAGAGCGTGGTGAAGACGAAGCGCAACAAGGGGCACAAGGAGGAGCTGCGCGCGTTCGCCGCTGCTGCGGCCGGAACGGCCGAGCTGCCTGTGTCGTTCGACGAGCAGCTTCGGATCGCGGCTGCGTCACTCGCGCTGGTCGAGTCGGCACGCGGCGGACAAGCGGTCGACGTGCACCTGCCCGGATGACGCGGCCCAGCCGGCTGCTGCAGGCGCTCCGTGCGGCGCGGGCGCGGCAGCTGCGTGCGCGCGCCGTCCGGCCGCTGCGCCGGCGGCGCTTCCCTCGGACGATGCCGAGCGGCGATTTCACGCCGCTCCGCGTCGATTTCTGGCGGTCGGAAGCGTTCGCCGGAATGGACGGCGTCGCGGGCGACGGCGCCGTCGATCTGCTCGGCAAGGAGTTCGCGTTTCCACTTCGCGATTGGGGCCTTCCGGGCGAGCCGCGGCTGCGGCGCTTCCACGCCCACTACGGCGAGGAGGTCCTTGGGTGGGCACGCCGCGGTGACCTTGCCGAGGCGGCGCAGGCGCTCGCCGCCTGGATCAGCACGAACCCGGCGCGGTACGGCGACGCCTGGCACCCGTACCCGCTGTCGACGAGGGTGGGGAACTGGGTGGCCGCGCTCTCGCTCGCGCCGGAGCTCGCGGGCGACGGCGTCGTCGCGAGCTTGCGCCGTCAGCTTGCGTACCTCGAGCGAAACGTCGAGGACGACGTCCTCGGGAACCACCTGATCAGGAACGCTCGAGCGCTCGTTCTCGGTGGGCTCGCGCTCGACGAGCCGCGGTGGCGCGTACAGGGCTTGCAGCTGCTCCGTCGCGAACTCCCGGAGCAGGTGCTGCCCGACGGCGGACACTACGAACGCAGCCCGGTCTACCATCTCCTCGTTCTCCGCGACCTGATCGAAGTCGAGGCCGCGTCGGCGGAGGACTGGCTGGCCGATCCGATCGCACGGATGCGCCGTTTCGGTGCCGCTCTCTGCCGCCCGGACGGCAAGCCCGCGCTCTTCAACGACGGCTCGCTCGACCTTGCTCCCGAGCTCGAGCTCCCGTCGCCGCCAACCGGGCTCTCGGTCTTCCCCGACACGGGCTACGCCGTGCTGCGCGAGGGGCCGATCTGGCTCGCTTTCGACTGTGGCCCGCCGGCACCGCCCTTCCTGCCTGCGCATGCGCACGCAGACGCTCTCTCGTTCCAGCTCTGGGTGGACGGCCGGCCGGTCGTGATCGATCCCGGGACCTACACGTACGAGCCCGGTTCCGAACGTGACTGGTTCCGCTCGACGCGCGCGCACGCGACGGTCGCCGTCGGCGGCCGCGATCAGTTCGAGCTGTGGGGAGCGTTTCGCGCCGGCCCGTTTCCGCGCGTCGCGCTCCGCTCGACGCAGCCGCTCGAGGCCGAGCTCGTCCGAAACGGCCTGCGCCACACCCGCCGGATCGCCGTCGCCGACGGAGTCGTCGACGTGGACGACGAGGTCGAGGGTTCCGGGGCGGAGCTCGTCTCCACGCTGCCGCTTGCCGGCGAGCCGCCGCTGACGATCGACGCACGCGGAGGCGAGCCTCGCGACGAGCAGGGCTGGCAGTCGGAGCGAATGCTGTCCCGCACGCCGATCCGGCTGCTGCGGTCGACGGCGGTGCGCGGCAGGACGGGCTGGAGCCTGAAGCTACCCTCAGCGCAGTGAGCGACGAGCCGATCCGGATCCTGCGCCTGATCGCGCGGCTGAACGTCGGCGGCCCGTCCCTCCACGTCGCGTACCTCTCCGAAGAGCTCGACCGGCGCGGGTACGAGACGATGCTCGTCGCGGGGCGCGTCGGTCCCGGAGAGGGGTCGATGGAGTACGTCGCGTCCGAGCGTGGGGTTCACCCGCTCTTCGTCGAAGAGCTGCAGCGCAACATCGATCCGCGCTGGGACGCGCTCGCGGCGCGGCGCCTCCTGCAGCTGATCCGGGAATTTCGCCCGCACATCCTCCATACGCATACCGCCAAGGCGGGCGCCGTCGGCCGCTCCGCTGCGCTGCTGGCAGGCCGTGACCGTCCGAACGCGGTCGTGCACACCTTCCATGGGCACGTCCTGCGCGGGTACTTCAACCCGATCGTCACGCGGACGTTCCGGCAGGTGGAACGGCAGCTCGCACGCACGACCGACGCGCTGATCGCCGTCAGCCCCCAGGTACGCGACGATCTCGTCGCGCTCGGCGTCGCACCGAGCGAGAAGATCTCCGTCGTTCGCCTCGGCCTCGACCTGGACGTGCGGACCGCAGCCCAGCCGGACGCGCGAAAGACCGTCCGCGAGGCGCTCGGCGTCGACCCGGATCGCTTCCTCGTCGGCTGGCTCGGCCGCATGACCGAGGTGAAGCGTGTCGACGAACTGCTGCGAGCGTTCAGCCGCCTGCGTCGCCGGGGCGTCGATGCCGAGCTCGTGCTCGTCGGCGACGGCCCGCTGAGCGGCGAGATGCGGGAGCTTGCGAAGGAGCTCGGGATCGCGGGCCGCTGCCACTTCGCGGGGTACCGCGAGGACGTCGGCTCGCTCTACGCAGCGCTCGACGTCGTCGCGCTGACCTCGGCGAACGAGGGCACGCCGGTGACATTGATCGAGGCCCTCGCCGCCGGCGTGCCCGTGGTCGCCACGGACGTCGGCGGTGTCGCCGACGTCGTCCCGGACGAAAGCGCAGGCTTCCTCGTCCCGCCGGGGGATCCGCAGCTGGTCGCCGACCGCCTCGAGCGGCTCGCCGCGGATCCCGAGCTGCGTAGGCGCTTCGGCGAGGCCGGGAGCGCCTACGTGCGCGAGCGGTATTCGGTGCCGAGGCTCGTCGCCGACATGGACGCGCTCTACCGGACGCTGCTCGAGCGCGCCCCGGAGGAGGCGCCGAAACGGGTTCCGCTCACCGCGCCGATCCCGAGCTCGCTGCCTCCCGACGTACGGTCGCGGATCGCGCCGGCCCCGAGGCGCCTCGGCGTGCTGCTCGTGTCGCAGTACTTCCCGCCCGAGGTTGGGGCGACCCAGTCGCGGATGCAGATGTTCGCCGAGTACCTCGCTGCCCGAGGGCACGACGTCACCGTGATCGCCGAGTTCCCGAACCATCCGCAAGGCGTCCTCCCGGCCCAGTACCGCGGCCATGTGATCGAAGACGATCGCTCGAACTCGTATCGAGTGCTTCGCGTCTGGGTCAAGACCAGCAGGGTCAAGGACCAGCGCTCTCGGCTGGCGTTCTACGGCTCGTTCATGACCCTCGCGACGGCGGTCGGCCCGCTCGCCGGCCGCGCAGACGTCGTGCTCGCGACGTCGCCGCCGCTCTTCACGGGCCTGACCGGAGTCGCGCTGGCGCGCATGAAACGGGCACCCTTCGTGCTCGACGTACGCGACCTCTGGCCCGCCGCCGCAGAAGCCCTCGAGCAGATCGCCGGCCGGGCGGCGTTCCGGGTCGCCACTTCTCTCGAGCGCTGGCTGTATCGCCAGGCCGCGGCGGTCGTGGCCGTGACGCGGCCGTTCTGCGACCACGTCGACCGCCTCCGCGACCGCCCACCGGGCACGGCCCTGATCCCGAACGGCACCCTCGACCTGTTCTTCGACGTGAACGGCGGCTCCCCTCGCGCGTCACTCGGTGTTCCCGACGACGCCTTCGTCGTCACGTTCGCGGGCACGCACGGCATCGCCCAGGCGCTCTCGCCGGTGCTCGACGCAGCGGCCGAGGTGGACGATCGCTTCCACTTCGTGTTCGTCGGTGAGGGTCCGGTGAAGGAACGGCTGCGGGAAGAGGCGGCGCAGCGGGGCTTGACGAACGTGCACTTCTACAACCAGGTGCCGATCGGAGAGATCCCGGGCCTCCTCGGCGCGAGCGATGCGCTACTCGTTCCTCTCTCGGGCCATCCGGTCTTCGCGGACTTCGTCCCGTCGAAGATGATCGACTTCATGGCGGTGGGCAAGCCCGTCATCCTCTCCGCTTCGGGTGAGTCGGCTCGGCTGCTCGACCGCGCCGGGGCCGGCCTGGTCGTCGCTCCCGAAGACCCGCATGCACTCGCCGACGCCGCCCAGTGGCTCGCGAACAACCCCGCGAAGGCGAGGGCGATGGGAGAGAGCGGCCGTGCGTTCGCGCGGCGCCGGCTGCGGATCGTGCAGGCCGAGCGGCTCGAGCAGGTGCTGCTCGACGTGGCTCGCCGGTGAGCCTCGCCGGGGCGAAAGACGGCGTTCGCCGGCACTGGGAGGCCGAGCCGTGCGGCTCGTCGCTCACGACGGCCGAGCCGGGCACGAGGCAGTTCTACGACGAGCTCGAGCGGACGCGATACGCCCTCGAGCCCTTCATCGTCGACTTCGCACGCTTCGAGAGCTGGCGCGACCGCGACGTGCTCGAGGTGGGGGTCGGCCTTGGGACCGATTTCATCCGCTTCGCGCGGGCCGGCGCACGTCTGCACGGCGTCGACTTGACGGACGCCGCTGTCGACCTCGTCCGACGACGGCTCGCCCTCGAAGGGCTCGAAGCGGAGGTGCGGGTCGCGGACGCGGAGGCGCTGCCGTTCTCCGACGCGAGCTTCGACCTCGTCTACTCATGGGGTGTCCTCCACCACACGCCGGACACGGAACAGGCGGTCCGGGAGATCCGGCGGGTGCTGCGTTCCGGCGGCGAGGCGCGGATCATGCTCTACTCGAGGCGGTCTCTGGTTGCACTCGGTGTCTGGGTGCGTTATGGCCTGGGGCGTGCGCGGCCGTGGAAGTCACCGACGGAGCTGCTTGCAGAGCACATGGAGAGTCCCGGGACGAAGGCGTACACACAGCGCGAGATCGAGGCGCTCTTTCGCGATTTCTCGTTAGTGACGACGACGCGCTTCCTGACTCCGTACGACCGGCGAGTCGCAGGACCGCTCACGTCCGCACTCGGCCCTCGCTTCGGCTGGTTCGTCGGAGTTGTCGCCGCCGATCGCGAAGACGCGTAGAAGAGGTTGACGCTCGACGTCCTATGCGGGTCGCTCAAACCCTCTCGCCGACCACGACCTCGAGCGCGAGTCGCGGCTCCGCCGGAGGCGCTAGCCTCAAGTCCGTGACCCGCTGGATCGCGTACTGCCGCCGGTGCGTAATGCCGGAGACAAAGCCCGACCTCTTCATCGACGAGGACGGCGTCTGCAACGCGTGCCGTGCGTACGAGAGCCGCGGCCTCGTCGACTGGGAGTCGCGTCGGCGCGAGCTGCTCGAGCTCGTCGAGCGATATCGCTCGCTCGACGGATCGAACTACGACTGCATCGTCCCGGTCAGTGGTGGAAAGGACAGCCACGCACAGGTCCTGCGCCTGCTCGAGCTCGGCCTGAACCCGCTCTGCGTCACGGCGTCAACCGACATGCTGTCGGCGATCGGACGGCGGAACATCGAGAACCTCAAGCACTGCGGCGTCGACTATGTCGAGGTGAGCGTCAACCCCGTCGTCCGACGCGGCATCAATCGCCTCGCGCTGACACAGGTCGGCGACATCTCGTGGCCAGAGCATGTCACGATCTTCACGATTCCGGTGCGCGTCGCTGTGCAGATGAACGTTCCCTTGATCGTGTGGGGCGAGAACTCGCAAAACGAGTACGGCGGCCCGGCGGCCGCGCAGCACGAACGGACGCTCACCCGCCGCTGGCTGGAGGAGTTCGGAGGGCTGCTCGGGCTCCGCGTCTCCGACCTGGTCGGGCAGGATGGAATCACGCCGCGCCACCTGATCCAGTACTCGTACCCGACGGACGAGGAGCTCGCGCGCGTGGGTGTCACCGGCCTCTTCCTTGGCTACTACCTGCCCTGGGACGGCTACGAGAACGCGCTCTATGCGCAGGCCCACGGCTTCGAGACGTACCCGAAGACCATCGAGGGATCGCTCGTCAACTACGAGAACCTCGACAACCATCAGACGGGGATCCACGACTACTTCAAGTTCCTCAAGTACGCCTTCGGGCGCGCGACCGACCTCGCCTGCATGCACATCCGGCGCGGCCGGCTCAGCCGCGAGGCCGGCATTCGCCTCGTTCGCCAGCACGACGGTCGGTTTCCGTGGACGTACCTCGGCGCCACGCTCGACGAGATCCTGGCCGAGCTCGACATGAGCGTCGACGAGTTCGTCAGGGCCTGCGACCGCTTCACGAACAAGAAGCTGTTCATGACCGACGGCCGCGGTGAGCTCGTCAAGGACGCGCGCGGCAACCTGACCAAGATCAACTACGACAACGTCGAGCTCGAGGACGAGCCGACAGCGCCGCGCGATCGCGTCAGCGCCACCGGCTGACGCATCCGGTGGCGAGGCGAGTCGCGGTCGTCGACTATGGGGTCGGGAACCTCGACTCCGTCGAGCGGGCGCTCGACGAGTGTGGCGCGCGGCCGACCGTGACGGCGGATGCGGGCGAGATCGAGCGTGCAGACGCGATCGTCGTTCCCGGCGTCGGCGCCTTCGCCCGCGGGATGGCGGGACTCCGAAGCAGAGGGCTCGACGAGGTCCTCACGGAGCGGGCACGGGCGCAGGGCGTCCCGCTGCTAGGGCTCTGCCTCGGGATGCAGCTCCTCGCTGCGGGAAGCGACGAGAGCCCTGGCGTGCCCGGCCTCGGGTGGTTCGACGCGGCCGTCAGGCGCCTCACGTCGAACGGCGACCTCGAGCGCGTGCCTCACGTCGGCTGGAACGAGCTCCGGATCGAGCGCGATTGTCACCTGCTCGCGAACATCCCATCCGGCACCGATTTCTATTTTGTGCACAGCTACTACGTCGACTGCGCGGACGAGGGCGACGTGATCGCAACGACGCCGTACTGCACCGGGTTTCCGTCGGTCATCGGGCGCGGGAACGTCTGGGGCGTCCAGTTCCACCCCGAGAAGAGCCAGCGCGCAGGCTTTCGCCTCCTGCAGAACTTCCTCGAGATCTAGGCGCACCGCTTCGCCGATGCTCAAGGTGCGCGTGATGCCGACGCTGCTCTTCAAGGATTTCGGCCTGGTGAAGGGCGTCCGGTTCGACAGCTGGCGGCGGGTGGGCGCCGTCATCCAGTCGGTCAAGGTGTACAACGCGCGCGAAGTCGACGAGCTCGTCTTCCTCGACATCTCCGCCACGGCGGAAGGTCGTGACCCCGACTTCGCCACGGTCGACGACGTGGCCGACGAATGTTTCATGCCGCTCACGGTCGGAGGCGGCGTCAGTAACCTGGAACACGTGCGACGCTTGCTCCAGATCGGCGCCGACAAAGTGGCGGTGAACACCGCCGCCGTCGAGCGCCCCGAGCTTGTCGAGGAGGCAGCGCAGGCATTCGGTGCGCAGTGCATCGTCGCCTCGATCGACGCGCGGCATACGGGCAGAGGGCACGAGGCGTTCGTCCGCTCCGGTACGGAGCCCGTCGGCCGTGATGCCGCCGACGTCGCGGCTGACCTCGAGCAGCGCGGCGCGGGCGAGATCCTGATCACCTCGATCGACCGGGACGGGACGATGGAGGGTTACGACCTGGAGCTCGTGCGGCGCGTGGCGGGCGCCGTCCTCATTCCGGTGATTGCATCGGGCGGCGCCGGAACATACGAACACATGGTCGAGGCTCTCGAGGCGGGAGCGGCGGCAGTCGCCGCTGCGAGCATGTTCCATTTCACTGAGCAGACCCCGCTCGAGGCGAAGCGCCATCTCGCCTCGCGGGGCTTTCCGGTGCGAGTCTGACGGTCGCGATGGAGGCCAGACGCGAGTCGGGGGCCGAGCGCCTGGAGGGTTTGTGGGCAGGTGAGTTCGGGGTGGAGTACAGCGGCAGGAACGCCGAGGCGGGTGCGCGGCGGCGATCGTTCTGGCGTCGCGTGATCGTTGGCACGGAGGCCTCGCGCGTGCTCGAGGTGGGCTGCAACACCGGACCGAACCTGCGCTGGCTTGCCGAGCTGGTCGAGCCGTCGGGCGTCTACGGTGTCGACGTCAACGAGGGCGCCCTCGAGCACGTCCGGCGGAGCCTCCCGGGGGTCACCGCCGTCAACGCCTCAGCGCGGCGGCTCCCGTTCCCGGACAGGTCCTTCGACCTCGTCTTTACGACTGGCGTCCTGATCCACATTCCGCCGGACGTGCTACCGCTCGCAATGGGCGAGATCGTTCGATGCTCGCACCGGTTCGTGCTCTGCGGCGAGTACTACGCGGAGGAACCGACCGAGGTGCCGTACCGCGGCGCGCGCGGCGCGCTCTTCAAGCGAGATTACGGGGCGCTTTACGAGGAGCTGTTCCCCGAGCTCGAGCTGGTGGAGCAGGGAGTCCTGGGGCGCGACGAGGGCTGGGACGATGTCACTTGGTGGCTGTTCCGCCGGCAGTGAGAACTGTCGCGATCGTTCAGGCGCGCATGTCGTCTACGCGACTGCCCCGCAAGGTGCTGAAGGACCTCGCAGGCGCGCCCATGCTTATCCAGCAACTGCGGCGGCTTGCCCGCTGCACGACGCTCGATGAGATCACGGTCGCGACGTCGACGGCAACAGGAGACGACCCGGTCGTCGAGACAACGGAGCGAGAGGGCTTCCGCTGGTTCCGTGGAAGCGAGACCGACGTGCTCGCACGATACGTCGGCGCGGCGCAAGAGGCACGCGCCGACGTCGTTGTTCGCTCGACTGCCGACTGTCCGCTCATCGACCCCGGCACGGTCGACCGTGTCGTCGGCTCGCTGACGCCGCAATGGGACTACGCCTCCAACGTCGTCGAACGCTCGTTTCCCGCCGGTCTAGACGTCGAAGCACTGCATCTCGACACCTTGGTTCGTACCGATCGGCTGGCCACTTCCGCGGCGGCGCGCGAGCACGTCACCTGGTTCATCCTGCGCGAGCATCCGGAGCTCTACCGCATTCGGTCGGTCGTCGACGAGGAGAATAACTCGGATCTGCGCTGGACGGTGGACGAGGAGGCCGACCTCGAGCTCGTCCGGCGGATCTATGGCGCCCTCGATCTCGCGCGAGTGATCCGGCCCTACTCTGAGGTGATCGCGTACGTGCGCGCCGATGCGAGCCTGGTGCCGACAAGCAAGGCTGCACCGGCGCCGTGAAGCCTCCCTTTGTGCTCGTCAGCGAGGCACGCGGCGAATTCTTGTTGCTCGAGCGGATTCGTCGTGAGCTCGAGCGGCTCGGTTGGCCGACGGTGCACATCAATCCGCACGCAGATGACGTCACCGAGGCCGAAGCGCGCCGGACGGGGACGATTGTGCTCGAGCGTCATCCCGCCTTTCAGCAGGCTACGAGGCTCGCCGGAGCGGAACTCGATGGTGCCGTGTCGGAAGCGCAAGCGGAGCTCGGGATCAACCTTCGCCGTCTCTGGAAGGCCGACCTACGCAGCTGGCGAGAAGGCTACAGCGACGACGCGATGGCGCGGATCACGGTCGGCTCGTTGTGGGCTTGGCGGCAGTGTCTCGACGAAGTCGGAGCGGCCGCTAGCCTCTGGGGCGAGGATGGAGGTCACGTCGCGAAACGCATCGCGTTCGTCCTCGCGGCGCAGCGTGGCATCCCGACGGCCTTTGTTTACGTCAGTCCCTTGCCGGGCCGATTGCTCGTGCTCGACAACGCGCTCAATCGCCTCGACCCGGTCGCGTTCTCAAATCTAGAACCGAGCGAGGACGAACGTGCCTACGCGAATCAACTCCTTGCAGACGTCCGCTCGAGCCGGGTGCAGTTCGCCGTACCCCGCGACCTCTCCTTCGAGCCTGCGAAGATCGCGCGGTTCAGCGGCCTCTTGGTGGCGCGGTACGTTCGGCGGCCGCCCGGCTCCGCGAGTCTGTACCCGTTTCGCTTCGCCCGTGGTTACGCGAAGCAGCGAGCCGGCCGCGCACTGCTCCGCAGTGTGTACCAGCAGCTCGGCGATCGACCATTCGTGTTCCACCCCATCCACGCCGGATTTGACGCACAGATCTCCGTTCGCGCGCCGCAATGGGAGAACCAGCTCGCGCTCGTCGGGCACATCGCCTCGTCGCTTCCGTACGGGTACGAACTTGCGGTCAAGGAGCATCCCTTCGAGGTCGGTGCACTGCCGGTTGCGGGGCTGCGCTCCCTTTTGCGGCAGAAACCCGAGGTTCGGTTGCTGGAGCCGACGATCCATGCCCACGCGATCTTGGCGCGCTGCGTCGCCGTGACCACGATCAACTCGACGACCGGCTTCGAGGCGCTGTTCTTCCGACGCCCCGTCCTCACCTTCGGCCACGGCCCGTACCGCGGCCTCGGCCTTACGCTCGACGTCGACGACCCCTTCGACACGCCGGGCCTCCTTCTCGAAGCAGTGAATAGACCGCCGGTCGACGAGGAGGCTATCCGCAGGCTCATCGCCTTTCTCCATCGCAACTCCTGTCCCGGCCGTTCACTTGCCTACGATCGAAGCGACGAGAACATCGGTCGGCACGCGGCGATCCTCGTCGAGTTCGCCGATGCACGCGCGGGCGTTAGCAGTCGCGGCTAGCCGCGTGAGAGTCCTGCTCCGCAGCGACGGATCGCGCGACATCGGCCTCGGGCACGTCGGGCGCACCCTTGCCCTGGCGGAAGAGCTCGGCCGGAGACTCGGCGTCGTCCCCGTATTACTGGCGCACCCCGACCCGCTGCTCAAACGTTTCCTGGACGGACGTCCGGTGCGGCTCCGATACGTCGACGGCGATGGATATGCGCTGTCCGACGTCGTGGCCGCAGCCTCGCGAGGCGACGTGCTAGTCACGGATACGTACGCGCTGGACGAGGAGGTCCTGGACGCAGTGCACGGGCTACAGATCCGCCACCTCGTCGTCGACGACTTCAGCCGCTTTTCGACTTGGCACTGCGACGTCGTCGTGAATCCCAACGTCGGCGCTTCGCCCCTCCCATACGGAGATGCCGGTCGCGTTCTCGTCGGACCGAAGTACGCCCTGATCCGGAACGAGATTCGGCGCGCGGCGGCGGCGCGAAACCCTCGCAGCGACGCCGAGCGTCTCCTCGTCTGCCTGGGCGGTGGCTCCTGGGGGCGTGCGGCGGAGGCGCTGCTTGTGGAGTTGGCTGGACTGGCGGCCGTGGGCATCGCCGTACGGGCGACGACCGAGGAGCCAGTGCCGGCGGGCATCGAAGCCGTCTCGCCGTGGTCTCTCCCGCAACAGCTCGCCTGGGCCGACGCGGCCATCGTCTCCGCGGGAGTCGTGAAGTACGAAGGGGCGGTGGCGGGCGTTCCGATGCTCGTGGTTGCCACCGTCGAGCACCAACGACAGGTCGCGCAATCGTTCGCCGCGACCGGCGCCGCCTGCTACGCCGGCGTGCTCTCGGAGCTCAATCCCCCTGCCCTTGCCGAGCAGGCTTCTCGGCTGCTCGCCGATTCCGTCGAGCGAGATCGCCTGGCCTCCAGCGCCAGCTCGCTGATCGACGGTCTCGGCGCGCAGCGGGCGGTCGACGCCCTGCTGAGCTACGAGGCCGATTGAGTATCGTTGCGCCCGGCTTCGGCCGGTGCGCAGCGATGGGGGAGACGGGGACGCATATCGACATGAACGGCAAGGTCGCCCTCGTCACCGGCGGGACAGGCACCGTCGGCTCGGGGATCGTCCGGCGTCTTCTCGAGACTGGCGTCGACGGAATCCGAATCTTCAGCCGTGACGAGCACAAGCAGTACGAGCTTCGACACGAGCTGCACGACGAGAGCCGCCTCCGCTTTCTGATCGGCGATACACGCGACCTGCGGCGCCTACGCCGCGCGGTGGCCGGGGTCAACGTGATCTTCCACGCCGCGGCGATGAAGCACGTGCTCTCGTGTGAGTACAATCCGTTCGAAGCCGTGCGCACAAACATCGTGGGCACGCAGAACGTCATTGACGCAGCGCTCGACGCCGGCGTCGAGCGGGTGCTCTTTGCCAGCTCGGACAAGGCCGTGAACCCCACCTCGACGATGGGCACGTCCAAGTTGATGGCCGAGAAGCTGATGTCTGCAGCGGACGTGTTTCGCGGCGATCACCCGACGATCTTCACGACCGTTCGATTCGGAAATGTGATCGGATCGCGAGGAAGCGTCGTCCCGCTCTTCCTGCGGCAGATCGCGGCGGGAGGGCCGATGACGATCACCGACCGAAGGATGACGCGGTTCATCATGTCGCTCGAGCACGCCGTCGATCTCATGTTCACCGCGCTCGGCCTCGCGCGCGGCGGTGAGGTGTTCGTGCTCAAGATGCCGGTGCTGCGGATCGAGGATCTGGCGTCCCTTCTCCGCGACCACGTCGCCGCTCTGCATGGGTGGGGGGCCGACGAGATCGCCATCGAGGAGATCGGTCAGCACGTCGGCGAGAAGGTGGCCGAAGAGCTGTTGACCGAAGAGGAGCGCGCGCGCGCGCTCGAGACCGACGAGATGTTCATCATCCCGCCCCAGCTTTCGGCTCTCCACCCGGAGCGAGTTCGCTACGAGTACGAGGGAGCGCGGCCGGTGCGGAACGGAGCTCGGTCGGACGCCGCGACGGCGATGACGCGGGACGAGCTCTACGAGCTGCTCGTGTCGACGAATCTCCTCGCGCCTCTGTGAGCGTCGCTCTCGTCACCGGCGGGGGCGGCTTCATCGGCCGCTGGGTGGTGAAAGCACTGCTCGACGAAGGTTGGCACGTGATCGTCCTCGACGACTTCTCGAACGGCTCGCCCGAGAACCTCGCCGAATTCGACGACGGGCGCCTCGATGTCGTCGATGGTTCGATCGCACACGACGATGTGCTCGCCCGCGTCTTCGCCGGCAGGATCGACCTCTGTGTCCACCTCGCGGCGAGGGTCAACGTGCAGCACTCGATCGACGACCCGGTCGGGACGTACAAGCCCGACGTTCTCGGGACGCTGCTGACGCTCGAGCGGAGTCGCGCCGCGGGTGCGCCGTTCCTGTTCATGAGTTCGTGCATGGTCTACGCCCCCGCCCACGACTTGCCGCTGACGGAGCGCGATCCGGTCCGTCCCGCGTCGCCCTACGCCGCGAGCAAGCTCGCGGGCGAGCAGCTGACGATCGCCTACGGCGTGGCGTACGGGCACCCGGTCACCGTCGTCCGCCCGTTCAACACGTACGGGCCGTTTCAGCGGGCGGACGGGGAAGGCGGGGTGGTCGCCATCATTTGCGCCCGGGCACTGGCCGGCGAGACGATCGAGGTCTTCGGCGACGGCACGCAGACACGTGACCTCCTCTACGTCGGAGACTGCGCCGACTTCGTCCTCCGCGCCGCCGTCTCTGAGGCTGCACGCGGCGAGGTGCTGAACGCGGGGACGGGCGGTGACATCGAGATCCGCGAGCTCGCGGAGCTAGTCGCCGCCGGGCGTGTCTCCTGGCGCATTGCGCCGCACCCGCACCCGCAGGCGGAGATCCATCGTCTCGTCTGCGATCCGCGCAAGGCTGAGCGCCTGCTCGGCTGGCGCGCCACGACGCCGCTCGAGCAGGGGGTCGCCGCGACGAGCGACTGGCTGGCGGCTCGGTCCGCCGCGATCCGGTGAATGAGAAGCTCGCGATCGAGGGTGGCGCGCCGACGCGCAGTTCGTTTCTCCCGTACGCGCGGCAGACGATCGAGGACGACGACGTCGCCGCCGTCGTCGAGGCGCTCCGGTCGCCGTGGCTGACGACGGGGCCGCGGATCGACGAGCTCGAGCGCGCGTTCGCCGACTACGTCGGCACGAAGCACGCCGTCGCGTTCAGCTCGGGGACAGCTGCCCTCCACGGTGCCGCCTTCGCCCTCCGCCTCGGCGCCGGAGACGAGGTGGTCGTGCCTGCGCTGACGTTCGCCGCATCGGCCGCCTGCGCCGTCTACGTCGGCGCCCGGCCCGTGCTCGCCGACGTCGACCCGGAGACGCTCAACCTCGACCCGGGCGAGCTCGAGCGACGGCTCACGGCTCGAACGCGCGCGATCGTCGCCGTCCACTACGCCGGCGTTCCCGTCGACATGGAGGCCGTCCTCGCGATCGCCGACCGTGTGGGCGCCGTCGTGATCGAGGACGCCGCGCACGCGATCGGAGCGCGGACGCCGCTAGGGGCCTGCGGCACGCTCGGGGGGCTCGCCGTCTTCAGCCTGCATCCGGCCAAGCAGCTGACCTCGGGCGAAGGGGGGATCGTCACGACCGACGACGCGGAGCTCGCAGAGCGGCTGCGCCGGTTCAGGAACCACTGCATGGATTCGAGCGGGCGCGAGCGCGAGGAGAGCGGAGGCCATGCGTACGCGATCGAGGAGCTGGGCTATAACTATCGCCTCACCGACCTGCAGGCGGCGCTGGGCCTCTCGCAACTGCGGAAGCTCGATCGCTTTCTCGACCGGCGGCGGCAGCTCGCCACCCTCTACGGACGGCTGCTCGCCCACCGCGACGACCTGCGGCTCCCGACCGTCCCCGACGGGTTCGGCTCGGCCTGGCACCTGTATGTCGTGCAACTCCACCACGAGCGGTTGTCTGCCGACCGTGACGCCGTCTTCCGTGCGCTACGTGCGGAGAACATCGGCGTCAACGTCCACTACAAGCCGGTGCACCTCCTCGGCTACTACCAGCGGCTGCTCGGCGTAGAGCCGGGCGAGTATCCAGTCGCGGAAGACGCGTACAGGCGCATCCTCACGCTGCCACTCTTCCCGGCCATGACGGACGACGACGTCGAATCGGTCGCGAGGGCGCTCGACAGGGTGCTGCGCCGGTACGCGGCACAGGCCAACTACGCGGCCTAGCGCAGGTGGCGCCGGAAGTCGCAGTCGTCATCCCGACGTACGACCGCGGCCGCGTCGTCGCCGGCACGCTGGCGGCCCTGGCACGTGTCGATCCGCCCGCGCGGGGGTTCGAGGTCGTCGTGGTCGACGACGGCTCCCCCGAGCCGTCTGCGACGCTCGTCGCGACGGCGGTCGACGCCGTTCCGGGAGCACGTCTGCTGCGGCGGTCGAACGCCGGCCCCGCGGCTGCGCGGAACGCCGGCGTCGCGGCCACCGAGGCGCCCCTCGTCGCGTTCCTCGACGACGACTGTGCGCCGGCGCCCGACTGGCTCGTGCGGCTCATACGCCCGCTCGCGGACGACACGGTCGGCGGCGCGGGCGGCCGCGTTCTCTCGGCGCCGCCGACGAACTGGGTCAGCCGTTTCTGCGCCGCGGTCGAGTACGCGAGCGGGATCCAGCCCGAGTTCGAGAACGCCGCGACGGCCAATGCGTGTTACCGGCGAAGCCTGCTCGAGGCGCTCGGCGGTTTCGACGAGGGCTTTCGCTTCCCGGGCGGCGATGACCCCGACCTCTCTCGCCGGGCACGCCAAGCCGGCTACCGGCTCGTCTTCGCCCCCGATGCGATCGTGTACCACGCCGAGCTCGACTCGTATCCCGACTTCGTTCGCCACATGTATCGCCGCGGCATCGGCGAGGCACGGCTTGCGCGGAAGGCCGGGCTGCAGGTGCGCCTCGTCGCGCGCGCCGTGCTCCTGCCGGTCTTCCTTGCCCGCACATCGGCGATCGCGTGGCGCGCGACCGGCGGCAAGGGAAGCCGCACGCTGCGCGCCGCCTGGGTCGCGCTCGAGGCCGTCGGCCGCGTCGCGTTCGTAGTCGGCAGCCTGCGCGGTCTGGCAGCCCGCGGATGAACCGGCGCGTCGCGCTCGTGACGGAGGTCATCGCGCCCTACCGGATCCCGGTCTTCAACGCGCTCGACGACCTTCTGCACGGTGCCCTGCACGTCTTCTTCATCAGCGAGACGGAGCCGAGGCGGACGTGGCCGGTCTACAGCAGCGAGATTCGCTTCCGCTACGAGGTCCTCGGCGGCTTCCGTTTCGACATCCCCTACCGCGGCGACTCGCAGCCGGTCTACCTCGCACCGCCGGTTCTGACACGCCTCGAGCGGGGCAGCTTCGATGCCGTGCTCGTCGGC